>CESW01053145.1_pt1 | contig 16618 bp, 25 predicted proteins | sample 531171 | NCBI WGS metagenome assembly CESW01 (sample SAMEA2621859, study PRJEB7988) | marine metagenome | biome: marine biome (ENVO:00000447); feature: surface water layer (ENVO:00002042); material: "saline water (ENVO:00002010), including plankton (ENVO:xxxxxxxx)" | depth 5 m
CCACCTTTTTTCTTAGCACCTATGTTAACCCATTTTTGTTTAAACCAGTCACGTAAATCTTCATCTATTACATCTTGTATTTTCATATCTTCTACCTCTACTGCAAATACTTTGTTTGGAGTTTTAAAATCATCTTTACGCATTATAGTTTTTGCAATTAAATCCAATTCATTGTTTTGTCTATCATATACTAGTGCAAATGGTAAATTAAGATTTGTTTGTAAATCTTTCATTACTGCTTCTTTATCAGGACCCATTTTAGCAATAGGTTTGCCATAACGTTTATATTCTTGCTTGAACAATCTAGTCAATTCAGCAGGTGTAATTGGTTTGCGATTACGTTCATCGTTTACACGATCCAAAAAGTGTCTTGTAAATTCTACATCTATACCTACTTTGCCAAATAGTTTATCTGCAAACTGTTCTAGTTGATTTAAGTCTGCTTGTGTAACATCTTCTTTGACACAATTAGGCACCATTCTATCGCCTTTTTTCTTCATGCCTAGTTGTTGATAGCCACGCCAACAAGATCCTCTTGCTTCATCATAGTTAAGTTTACCTTTGGTAGGCTTTTTAATTTTAAGTGGACGATGTGGGAATATACTTACAGTAAGTCCACTTGACAACGGAACGCCTATACTGCCTCTTTCGTTAGTTATATCTTTGTAGTAAACTTTTTCAAACTCATTAACTAGGTCGAATAGTTCATAAGCAGGCATGTTTACACGAAATACATCTAAATCTCTGCCTACATTCTTTGCTACTAACCATCGGTGATGACCATCTAATACATAGTCATCTTCACTAACAATAATTGCTTTGCCTGCGTAGTTTTTATCAATATCTTTTTTTAGTTGCTTTATTACACCTGCATCGCTAAATTCAGCCTGCATTGCTTTTAATTCATCTGCAGGAACTGTTTCACTTTTAAATTTAGCACCGTTCTTTTGTAAGTATTCTATAAACTTTTGATAATCTTGTTTTTTAATTTGAGGCATGTCTTTACGTTTTATACCTAGTGTATCTTTAGGATCAGGTTTCATTATTTTAAGTTCAGTCACACTTTTACCTATACCTAAATTAAATAATTTATTAGGAGTACTATTTTTTCTAGCCTTTTTATCTAGTTCCTTAGGCTTTCCGCTACCAAGACCTAATTTTTTCACATTGGCAAACTCACTACCGATGGGTGCATCTTTAGTAGCATTTTGTTTTGTAATTTTGCCTACAGCTCCTATTTCAGATAATTTCATTCTAATCCTTATAAAATGGGTTTTTAGGGTCAGCATCACCTGCTTTATCTGGCCACCAATCAACTGTCCATTTTTCGCCATTTTCAAACATTGCTTTCATTTCTTTAATACGTCTTTCGTATTCTTCTGGCACTGGCTTTGTCCTGCCTGCGGCAACATCTAAACAAAAATTAAGTGTTACTGCGTTTGCAGTTAAACTTCCGCATCTAGCACCTACTTCATTTTTAAGGTGGTCAATTAGAATACTACCCGAACATTCAGCAAGTTCGTCCGACAATTGTTCATCAATTTCCAAATCTATGTAACTGTAAACAAAGTCATAGTGTGGTGCCGGACAACAATGTAAAATATATTCATCTCTACATACTACACGTTTAAATCCGTCTATGTTATGCCAAACTGTTTGTTCATTTGTAAATTCATCAGGTTCACCAAAAGTTTCTTCTAAATACTTACTGTATTTTGCTGATTCCTCATGATCCCAATTATCATAACTTACATCTTTTGCTTCTGTTATATCTTTGTCTATACCACGACTTTTCGTGCCACCACGTTTACGTTGTTGTGCTAATTCTTTGTATGCTACTTGGATACTATCATTGTATGTCGCAAGTAGACTCATATAACGAGGTATGTTATCTTGTATATCTTTATGATCTAATTCCTGTGCTAATTTACTTACTGCATCAGACATTTCTGCAACTTTATTAAGTGCTTGTGGAATTGTCATTGTTCCAATACCTCTTATAGCAATTACACTTTTCATTGGGTCTACATTGTCAAATTTTGTGATTTCTTCGTTAGCTTTTAATTTATTACTCATTAAAGCATCATGATTTTTATCTGCAAAATTACTTGCACTTTTTTCGCTGTAAAAAGTTTTTACAATTTGGTCATCCATGTTGTATACTGCCCAAAATGCTTTGCCTTTTTTATCTTTGTGTTTTTCAACATGTCCAAAACTATCATGGCCATGTTTTGGGTCATATGCTTCTTTTTGTTTATGTTGTTCTGGTATTTGACTATATTGTCTACGTTTATCAAATCTTGTAGGTTTACTTGGTTCTTTCAAATTAGGCAATTTTTTTATAGGCTTAATTAGTTTAATTTTATCGTAACGTCCTTTGAAACGTGATCTATCTGACTTTAATTCTTTAAATAGTGATTTACGTGGTTTCATAATACTCTCTGCAAGTGCATCAACCCTATAACATGCTTCTAGTATATAATGGTCATCTGCACCCATTTCAATAAGTTTTTCTAATATTTCATCTGCACGGATAAGTGACTCGCTTATTTTTTGTGACATAATACGGTGTATCTTTTGGTCATACTTTCCAAACATGTCTGTAATCATTTTTTGTTGTGTTTGTTCATCAGCCCCTGCAAATCTAGCACGAAATTCACTAGCACTACGCATAGGCTCTCCTAGTACAGTAAAACTTAATGTAGGCACAGTTACAATATAACCATGAGTATCTAAACTCTTCATTTCTTTTTGTGCTGGTTGATAATAACTAGGACTACCATCTTTTTTAGGTTTGAATGAAAAGCGAGGATCCTCAGCCATATCTTTATCACTGACTGCAAACAATGCTATTGTGTTTTGGGGATCGTAATTGTCTGTTATTTCAGTTGCCTGGTATGGACTTTTTGTTTGTATGACACGGCTTGGATCAACGCCGGTTAAAGCGATCATTGCTCGTTTTTCTTCAAATGTGAATGGGGACTTTGGTGGATCTACTTTTGCACTCGTAGCAATAAAGACACGTTCCTTACCAAAACGTTTTATAAGTGTATCGTATACACTTTTATGACCTTTATGAAACGGGTGAAATCGACCCGGATAGATTACGACTGTATCCATTTTATATCCCTAAACACAGTGTATTTATGCTAAATGTTTTCTAGAATCCAAATATAAATTGGCGTTCTAAACTTTAGGCTTGTACGACCATTCCAACTTAACTTACTTGCTTCAAAACCCTTATGTGTAACTTTACCGTCTAAACTTTCATATATAAACGTATTGCTATTATCAAAACTATGATATACTATTTCTATATCATTTATACTAATTTTTTTCACTTCAACACGTTTATCTTTTAAAATTTTACTTTCATCGTATATTACATCATTTATAGGATCTTTGTTCAAATATTCTATTGTAAGAACATTATCAGAATCATCTGCCAAGTCTACATCTATCTCTACCAAAGTAGATTTGTTTAAAATTTCTCCATATTTAGGATGACCGTTTACACTAATGTTTACAAAAGGATGCTCCCTTACACTATCATGTGTAACAATATCTATGTCTATTTTAAAATTAACTTTTTCCACTTAGTTGCTCCATATTGGGTGGGAATCTAAAATAACCAACGTGTGTTAAACTAATAGTTTTATCTGCCCATATACTACCACCCAGTTGTCGCCAACGTCTGCAGAAACTCCAATCTTCGGTTAAATATCTTCCTTTACTATCTATTGTGCATTGGAAAAAATCATATTGGTTTGCATTTTCTTCTGGACTTAGGCCTATGTCATCTACATAAGGTGTTGCTCCGTTTTCAATCATTTTTTCAAATACAAGACGTTTTACTAACATAAACCCTGTCCCTAATGTACCAACTTCTATCAAGTCACCTTCAGTCTTTCCGTTAGTAATAGTGTTTACAACCATTTTAGGTGGTAGTGTCTTCTGCGGGTATATCCCACCTACTATATCTTTATTGTGATTTATTAATTTTACAATATCTTTAGGATTAAATTGTATATCAGCATCAACAAACATCAAGTGTGTGCAGTCACTATTTAAAAATTTAGCTGCACAACTATTTCTTGCTCTATTTACATTACTTTCGTTACTTAGAGTATCAATTTGAAAATTAATGTTGTTTTGCATAGCCATAATTGTAAAACCTAAATAGCTACTAAATGTTACTTCACTTATGTTTCCTCCATAACAGGGCGTTAAAAAATGTATTTTTGCCATTAGTATTCCAATTCCTTTAGCATTTGGTTTATTCTATTTGTTTTTGGTGATAAAAAAAGTCTTTGGTTATGTTGTAATGTTTGTGAAAGTATAGATTGAATTCTAATATGATGTGTATGTGATAAATTACATAAATCAAAACTACTTTTTAATAATTGACTCATTCTGTCTTTATGGTCAAATAATTGATCATAATCTTCTTTGATTACTTCACTAAACGTTTTATACCCTAAATCTTTTAGTAATCGTAAACTACCAGGATTTCCTATAATTATAAACGGTTGTAAATTAAGTATAGACTTAAATGTTTTTTCTGTCAAGAATATTGTATCATTGTCAAAATGTGTTTCTACAATATAACTAAAATATGCTTCTGTAAAAAATTTTTTGTTAATAAGTTTATGATTATTGTGATCTGCATCTGTAAGTTCATCAACTGTAAATGGAGTTTGCATTTCAAAACTTAAAATATCAGCTGGCAATGATTCATCATATCCTTGCCATTTTGATATGTCATCTAATCCTATATGACTAGTTTCATAGTTGTATCCTGTAAAACTAAAAAATCCTTGTTTATAAATGTTAAGTTGATGTAAATAACTGGCATATATTTTACGCCATATTTTATTCGCTCTTATAAGACAAGTAAATTTTTTTTCTCTGCGATTAAGATTGTGTTTTTTTACATAATTATTTTCTATGACATGTAGATATCTATAATATACCTCATCATCTGGAAAGTAAACAAAAGGATTTTTTCCTTTTAATTTATAATTTGCAATTACAAAACGGATTGCATTTTTTGGTATATTATATTTGGCACACAATTTATCTATGCTATTGTTTATTTCAGGGTTAGGATTATCACCTTCACTATAATAAAATAACAAACGAAAGTCACCTTGGATTAACCTTTGTCTACTGTAAGGATCCATTAAAGATATGTAATCTATTGTCGGGTCAAAAAAGTTTAAATTAATAGGATAGTATGCACTTTGTGATCCTGTAATGTAATCAGATACTAGAGTACAATTTGTTACTATACCATCTAATTTACAATATTTAAGAAATCTAAATTCATAAGAAAAAGGAGGTTGAATACAAAGATCCCACCATTTTTTTGTATTTGGTTCTAATGTTTCATCTTTAATTAAGTTCGGAAGAAATCCATATTTGTTTCTTTTATCGAACAACCACTGTATCATCTATCTACCTAATTGATTGGTTGTGTTTTGTTTTAGTGAGCCATAAAGATGTTATTAATGCTTCCTGCAGTAAAACCAGATACTGCAATACGTATCCATACAAAATTACCAGTAAAATTATTAAGAAAACTATTAGTAATTGCAGTACTTCCATCACTTTCATTGACAGTAACTATATCTACAAAATCAGTATCTGCAGGATCTTTTACAAGTGTACCTTGAATTTTTATTGTGCCTACTAAAGATGTTACACGTGTCTGTACAGTGTGAACACCATCACTAAAACCATAATACCCATCGCCTTTTACTTTATCTGAATTAAAAGCAGCAGCAGATCCATCATAATTACCCGATGATGATCCAAAAGTAGTGGTTGGTAGTAATGTTACACTAGTTGTTGCGGGCAATGTTTTCTTCCTGAATAATTTCTACTACTTTGCCTGGACCTGCAAGTTCTGCAATAACTTGTTCTAATTGTCCAATTAAATCTGTACTAAGGATTTCATTTGCTTGTTGACTATCTTTTAATAATTCGCTTACTTTTATTACTAGCATTTGTTCATTGAGTTTTGCCATTACGTGCTCCTTATACAGTATTTATACATTATGTAAATGTAATATCTTTTGTTTTTCTACCTCTTTTTTTATAGCTTTTGTAAGACCCATCAGGTTTAATATTATATGCTTTTGCAAATCTTGTAGGCTCCATTCCTTCAATATCGCAAATAGCACCTGCAGGAATATCACTATTATAATACACATCTTTTTTTATCATTATCTTTTGACCACCTAATCCTTCAGCTTGTACATGTGCATATACAATTGTGTTATGATTTACTAATTCTCTTTCAACTAATGTTTCTAATAGTTCAGTTTTCATTTTGAATATGTATCCTTTATTTGATATTCTATAATTTTGTTTATTTTTGGACCAAGTTTAAAGTGTACTAATTGTAACACTTTTTCGGAAGATACATATCCAATTGGCTCTCCGGCCCATGTTCCCCATTGTTTATTATATTTGAAATTAGGCAATTTAATATCGTTTGGATATTGTTCAGCCCATTTTTCCCATTCGTAATATTCTTCCTTAGACATATGATTACCAAGTAATTTAAATTTGTATATAGAATAAGGAAGACGTTTCTTTCTATAATGAATGTTTCTTTCAGTATTATTACCAGGAAAGTATCTTATAGCTGATATGTCTATCATTTCAACATTGTTTTTAGTAGTTTCTTTGTTCTTTAACCTATTGACATAATTAGTTATTTCATTTAGTCTATCTAAGTCAGATGTGTAGTATGTTAAAGTTTTATATTCTAAACGTGTTCTGTCTCCATGCTTCTTTGCATAGTTTCTTACTACAGTTAAAAAACTAATGCCTACTTCGCTATCTACTTTCCATCCATTAGCGTCAATAGTTTGGACGTACATCAAGTCTGGATACTTGTATGCATACAATTCTATAGTCACTCTATATAGATACTTGCCAAAAAATAATCTATCGTTATGAGATAAGGGAAGATTGTTCTTCGACGCTAGAGTCACTAGCTTGTGTTGTTGATCCATCTATGTACCTAAATTTTACTAATAGTTTGTTATTCACATTTCTAATTTTAATTTTACAACCGTTTGTGTTTTTGTCAACCAAAAGTTGTTTAGCAATAGGTTTTCTTAATAAATTATCTATTGTACGGGCCATTGGTCTTGCACCCATACGTGTATCGTATCCTTTTTCAAGTATTAAGTCTATACTTGCTTCATCTACACTTAGTATTAAACCTTTTTCATTCAATTGTGCTTCAAGTTCTTGTATAAACTTTAATGCTACTTTACGTTTTGCTAAATCATTTAGTGGCCCAAAAGTACATACTTGATCAATTCTATTTCTAAACTCTGGCGCAAAAAAGTTCTTATATGCCTCTGCTTCAACACCTTGTCTTTCTAATTCTCCAAATCCTATTGTATTTTTTTCAGCGTCTGCACTACCTAAATTAGTAGTCAATACAATAAAACTATTTCTAGCATCAGCACGTTTTCCATTAGAACCTGTAACAAAACCTTCATCCATTAATTGTAGTAAAACATTACTAACATCAGGATGTGCCTTTTCTATTTCATCAAATAAAATTACACTATGCGGATTACGTTCTATATCTCTTACAAGTAAACCACCGCTTAAATTACTATCTTCATAACCTACATATCCTGGAGGCGCTCCCACAAAACGTGCAACTGTATGGCGTTCCTGATATTCACTCATGTCATAACGTAAAAGTTTCATACCATTTGAATCTGCAAGTTGTTTAGCAAGTTCTGTTTTACCTGTACCTGTTGGTCCTGTAAACACAAACACACCTAATGTTTTATCCTTTTTGTTCAAACCAGCTTTTGCAATCCAAACTTTATCTAACACTGCATCAACTGCTTTATCCTGTCCAAATACTTTACTTTTTATTGTGCGTTCTACTTTATCCGGAGAGATAGTTATTTCTTTCTGATCTAAATTTTCCACAGGTATTCTTGCATACTTACTAATTTCCTCTAAAATTTGTTGCTTACCTATAGTCGCATTTTTGTTTCCTAGTCTACGTTGTTTAGCACTAGCACTATCTATCATATCAAATGCTTTATCTGGCAACTTTTTATCAGTCAAATATCTTACTGTGAGATCCACTGCATTTTCAATTGCTTCACTTGTAATTTTACAACTATGAAATTCTTCATAATATTTCGCACTATTTGTTAATATTTTTTTTGCAAGTTTTGGTGTAGGCTCGTCAACGGTAATATGATAAAAACGTCTCATCAAAGCCCTATCTTTTTCAAAACTTTGATTGTATTCTTCCCAAGTTGTACTAGCGATAACTTTTAATTTTCCTCTGCCTAAATAAGGTTTTAACATATTGGCAAAGTCTGTGCCACCACTTCCGCCAGCACCTGCTCCTTTTAGTGTATGTGCCTCATCTATAAAAAGTATGCATTTAGACTTTTGTATTAATGCTTCTAAAACTTCTTTGACACGTTCTTCAAATTGTCCCCTATATTGTGTACCTGCTAACATATTTGCTACATCTAAATTATAGACTATATGATCTTTTAGATAGTCAGGGACTTCTTTATTGACTACTTTTACTGCTAGTCCTTCTGCAACTGCAGTTTTTCCTACTCCTGGATCGCCTACCATTAAGACATTACTTTTATTACGCCTAGCAAATGTCTGTGTAATATCGTCTATTATGTCGTCTCGTCCAATCACAGGGTCAAGTAATTTTTTTTGTGCTTGTTCATTTAAATTTTCACAAAATTCATTAATAACGCCGTTTAAATATTGAACTTGTTGTTTGTGCATAGCACTGTTTCTATCATTATTTTTTGCAAAGTCTAAAAAGTCATCACGTCCAATACTATACTTCATTAAAAAATAACTACTATGACTATTATTTTCTGCCATAATACTTATGAATAAATCAATAACCTGTACTTGATCTCTGCCACTAAAAAGCACACTTGTCAAAGCACGATTAAAAACACGTTCTAGTCCTTGCGTTTTTACTGGATTGTCACTTGTATATTTTCCATATTGATTAACAATATGACTTTCAAGGTCATTGCACATCTCTTCAAGTTGTACACCAAATTTTAACAATAATGTAGCAAAAGAATTATGTTTTAAAATAGCAAGTAGCATATGTTCAGTACTAATATATGAATGTCCGTACTTAGATGCAATCTTTGTTGCAGTATCTAAACATTTGTCTACTTCTTTTCCTGTTTTCATTTAGTCGTCCCTTAATTTTTTACATATATTTAATTGTTGTTCTGATAAGTTTTCAGGTATTTTTACAAGTATTTGCACTAATAAATTACCTCTATCGCCTTCTTTAGTATACATTCCATGATTAGGTATTTTGAGTATTCTTCCATATTGGGTACTAGGAGGTATATTTAAATTTAAAATCTTGTTATCCAAAGTTTTGATTTGCGATACTGTACCTATTATAGCACTCCATACGTCAATAGTCAAGTGCATCTTTAAATTATCGCCCTCTCTTGTAAACTGGTTATTAGATAAAATTTTAATTGTTACTGTAAGATCACCAGGCGGTAAATTTGGATATTTTGTATCACCTAACTTTTTGTATTTTATTTTTGTGCCGTTGTTGACACTACGTGGAATCTTTAAATTTACTAAATGTCTAGTGCCGTTTGTATGTTTTATACTAACAGTTTTATTTTGTTTGTCAAGTGTTTCCTCTAATGAACATTCGACCACTATACCTAAATTTTTATTTACTTTTGCTCTATGATATTCTCGTTTGCTAGGATGAAAACCAGTAGTACCAAATACTGTAAACATGTCATCGAAGACATCACCTTTTATCTTACTGTTAGAATAATCGAATTTTGCCCGTTTATTCGGGTCTTTAAGCACATCATATGCTTCACTAATTTCGTGAAAGCGTTGTTCGTTACCACCTTTATCCGGATGGAACTCTTTTGCTAAATTTCTATATGCCTTTGTTATATCTGTAGGACTAGCATCAATTTGTAATCCTAATACGTCGTAGTAGTTCATATGTGTATTTACGACTGTATAAAATTACTTACAAATTTTTATGGTTTTTTAATTGCTTGTGTACCAAAGAATGCAGCCACAATAGCCGCTACAGAAACAAAATATACTGCTGCCATATCACCTAATATTTTACTTGCTTGATCTAAACCTAACCACATTGCTAATACCACTGCGAAAGGATATAGTAACATTCCTGCTAGTGCAAACCATGCCATCTTACGTTGTGCATCACGCATAGCATCTTCGTCTTCAAGTTTTTTTCTTTTGAATTCCATTTCCATTTCATATTCTTCCTTAGAAATATGTCCATCTCCATTTTTATCCAATTTGGCTATTTCTGGATCTATAGACACTCTAAGTGATTCGATTTTTTCTTTTGTTTCCTCAGCCATAATACTCTCCTTATAAATATTTATATGCAATGGGGTAGAATAGATAATTACTTTACAGAGGCTGAATTAGAATGCTTTCATGAAGATATTTTTATGCCTAAGCTATGTAATACTTTTGACAAAAGATTAACTTTGCAGACATGGGATAATACAATATCACGTCAGCCTATCCTTAGACACGCAGATACACATTGTAACGGTATTCCAAATTATATGCAATTTTTAGTACCTAATCAAGTTGATGGTGACAACACTTTATGTCATCTTACAAGTACAGTAATTGAAGGTGATGAAATACAATGGAAAAGAGGAAGCCTACTTTGGTGGTATAGTAAAAATCATCATTGGAGTGGAAATATGAATAAAAGTAGACGTTGCTGGGTTATTCAGACTCGAGTATCTTAAGACGTTCTGCTAGATACTTAGTATACTCTTTATACTCATTTAGTTTTGTTCTAAGGGAATCGTTTTGTGCTTTTAAAAAAAAGTTTTGTTGCCTTAACCATTCGTCATATTCTAAAGGCTCAGGATATTTTCTTTTACCACTTAGTTTTTCCATTTTCTTCTATGTGTTTTATACGTTCTTCTAATTCATCAATTTTTTTAGTAATACGTGGATAACGTTTACGCCAAAGATCCTCAGGCTCTTGTAACCATTTCCATCCATAACGTTGTGCAAGACTCTGCATAAAATTATCAAATTTGCTAACTGCCCATAATGCCATTTTAGTACCTTTGAACCAAAATAAGAAAGCGGCTCCAAATAAACTACCGGCTATACCTGTGTAGATCCAAAGCCTATCGCTAGCCATACGTTCAATCATTTCCCACATTTTCTCTACTCCTATAAACCATTCTTTGTACAGTATCTTCTCTATCAACCACTGGATTAAGATTTGTTTTTAATAAATCAGCACTAGCAAGCCAATTTATAACACCATGTTTGTCACCAAATATATCTTCTTTTTTTCCTTTTTGATTAACTGGATTAAAAGTCCTAACAGGAAACCAATACATATTATATTTAATACTTCTAAAAAAATCGTAAGTTTTAGAATACATAGTTTCATCTTGCATTTCTACCAATATATCTGGCTTTTGTGATGTAAGTGTAGATCTCATTCCAACGAGTACATCAAGTTCATTACCTTCAACATCTATTTTTACAACACTAGTTTTAGGTATGCCTAGTAAATCATAGGGAGCCATTTTTATACCCGTGCCTTCTACAATTGTAGTCTTTCCAAAATTAAATTTAGTAGTTACGTCTTTAGCTTCACTTCCTAAAGCTAACTTAGTAACCGTAACATTATTTTTCCATGAACATAATCCTGCTACGTTTTTTCCAAGTATGTCATAATTTTCTGGATCAGGTTCAAAAGCAAGTACACGTTCACATTCATAACTGATAGGAATAGTATGGGTGCCTATGTTTGCACCTATATCTATAAACCAACTATCAGGTTTTACTAACTTTTTAAGCAAATCAATTTCTGCATCACAGTATTCACCATATTCATCCATGCTACGACCTATAGTAGGATCATCTACAGGAATTATAAATTTACCATATCGCGTTTCAGTTAATTTTAACTTTAGATTTGTTTGATGTCGTTCCAGCATCTGGTGTCATTGCCTTTTCATAATAGATTATAATCTCTTTTTGTTGATTGATATATCGCCTCAACTCGCTTATATTTAAAGCAAGGTTTTCGTATGTATCTATACTTAATGCTACGAAAGCCAATTCGCCATTTTGCTCTTTGAACTCGGCAATAAACGATTCCAAGTTACCTGCGTTTACAACATATACTTGTGTATCCGTTAGGTTAATTGGTTTTGGTCGTGCTACTATTGGTACTGTCACTTTTTGGATTTGTGTCACTACCTTTACTTTTGGTTCCGGTGTTCGACTGCAACCAGAAAGGAAGATCATTAGCACTGCCAGTGCTGTTACCAGTTTCCCCCATGATTTCACGCCAAAGTTTTGCCGTTGCACCATTCATACGTCCTTCTAAATTTTTTGCATTAGAAATTGCATCTGCTAATAAATCAAGTTTTCTTAATCTATTACGTAAATCATCCCCATATGCTTCTGCTTTTTGTAATTTTGTTTGCAATTCTTTACTAAGTTTTGCATTTTTGTCTGCTTCATTTTTGAGTAATTTAATGCTTTTTTGACTTTTTTCGATCGCTACTTCTAGTTTAGCATTGTTCTCTGCTAGTATTTGTATCCTTTCTTGTGTGCTTGTGTAATAGCCATAGGCAGCATAACCTACACCGCCTATTAAACTTAACACAAGTAATAACAGATATAATCTAGCCATTATTCACTCTTGTATATTGTCCACGCTCCATAGCCAATAGCAATATATGCTGCCAGTTTAGCAAATGGGCCTGCAATAAGTACAATTAGACCAATACCAATTAGCATTGCTCCGTCCCATGTTGTACGTTCTTCTAGTCTACTAGTAATAAATTTTTTAATCATTTGATTCTCCTTTATTACATATTTTACAATTACAATTATGACATGCTTTAAAAAAGTTATTACCGTCTTGTGGATAACCTTTATTTTCTAACCATAACGGTTGTCCACAATGACTGTAATGTCCACAAATTTTGCAATTGTTTGGTTTATAACCTTCGTTAGTGTGACCTAATATACTCAATTATGTCCAACTTTTGTTAATACTTGGACCACTGATTGTTAGATAATACTTATTACCACTATCATTAAGTCCATGCTTTATTGTATGCCCGGCAGGAATACCACTTGAAATATCACGCATTATGTAACCATGTGCATCATCCCATCCATGTGGTGTTGTTCTATCCTTACTTGCCCACCAAGTATCTATATCTGATTCGCTTACGTCTCCATATGGATCTGCGGGTGTTTCAAAAGCAAAGCCCATTTTCTTCTCCTATATCATGTTAATTGCTAGTTCTGTTGTTTCATCAACTCGTCGAGTCCAACCTCTTCCAAAGGTCTTAAATGTTGATAACTTTTCATAGTAATCTTGTCGATCCTCTTGAAACTCCTTGATTGTTTCTTCAATACCATGTGTATCAATGTATTCCTTTAATTTTTTTAGTGTGTTCGGTCCTATACCACCGTCTGCTACTGTTCCAATCATTCGTTGTAAGAACTTTGCACTTCTACCTGTACCTGCATTTACGCCAAAATCAAATAAGCATAAATCTAAACCTGCAGGCACGTTATCACATTTCATTCTATCCCAATAGTTTTTTCTATATATTGGTGCCACATCATCAAAGTCTAAGTCTTTCATATCTTTAGTACCACCAAATGCTATATATACTTTCTTAGTGACACCCATATTTGTTTCACCACCTGGATCACTAGGATGATTTACATAACCACCTTCGTGATGTAGAATTGTTTCTAAACATTTGTCATAATTTTCTGCAGCCATTGGTTATCTTTCTTTTGCTTGATAAGGCTTAAATTGATCTATATCGCCTTTGCTTCTTGGTATTCTAGCAGTGTTCAAAATACTTTCGATTGCTACTACTGCATCTTTACTTGCTCTATATTTTTTTGGGCTTAATGGAATGATGGATGATAACATGTCCTGTGACATCGATTGTATCATATTTTTTTTACTGTCTGGCTTATCAAAATACATGAACATCCATTGTTCTACATCTGTAATATTTTTCAGGTCATTTATCATGTCCATAAACTTTGCTGGAAAATGTGTCCTACGTTCTGCTTCAACAAATACTATATATTTTCCATCACTTATTTCACCTGCACTAGTTTCGGAATCTATAACCCAGTCATAGCCTTTTTCAATAAAACTTTCTAAATCTTTAGCAGGTTGTCTTCCTAAAACTTTAAATGTAGCAACAATTATATCATCATCTTTGCCCATCTTAGGTTTATATTCATCAAAATGGACAGTATCTTCAATACGACCTTCTAAATCTTGTGGATCAAGCGGCATCAATATCTTCCTCAGGTTTATTTAAGTTTGTCAATTCAGTTTGGTTTAATCCTTCTTCATATGCTTTATCTAAATCTTTAAGGTCAATATCTTTACCTTCAATATCCATATATCCGTCACGGAATTCTTTTATTAGTTCGATAGGTAACTTAATATTTACTAACCAAACTGGGTCTTCACGTAGTTTAGGCTTTTTTGTACCAGGTCTAAAGTCGCTATAATCCTCCACTTTAACTGGAGATGAAAGTTTACTTTCTCTGTAAGTAACTTTTGCATTATATCCTAGCAGGCGTTTTGCTCCGTCTGGATCGGGCATCATTTTTCTGGGCCACATAAAAGTTGCTTCCACCCAATGTTTTTTACGTATAGGGCCTTCTACTAACTCGCCTTTTTTCCAATTTTTAAAAGCATATATGTCCAAACTATCAACCACACGTTCGATGTCCATCATAGTTTCTAAACTACTTTCGCTCATGTAAATATTTTTTGTATTTTTTATAATATCAACTATTTCCATTATAAATCCTTTTTTAAAAACTTTGTCACTTTATCTGCAATTATTGGTTGATATTCTAACTTTAGTTTACTTTTATCGCCATTCGCATTATTATATTTTGTATGTAAGTCGCATAAATCTAGTAATTTTTCATTTTCAAATAATTCATATGCTTTATTTTGTTCACCAGATGCAGTGGTTGCAGTTCTATATCTGATACAAAAATAGTCTATATCATTTTTTTTTAAAAATTTTTTTAGCCAGTACCATGCATGATATGCTTTCCTATTTAAGTAATATTGATTTTTTGAATATTCTTTTTTTCCGTACTTTTGCTTTTGTTTATATATACCTTCACTATAACTCATAGCGACTGGATTATAAGGTCTGTCTATCCAATTTTTATGGACTATTCCTTCGTACTTTTCTTTATTAGAATTCACACGGACATAAACATGATCAGGTGAATAACAACATACTGCAACCATTTTTGGTTTTCCATATTTCGTAATGTGTTTTTTCAGATCAGACAAATAACCTTGAAAAGCATTACCGTTCCAACTGTAGTTGTAAACTTCTGTATCTAATCTAAATGGCCAACTAACTTTCATTTCAGCTTTATTATATGCTTTTAAACTTTCATGTTGCAATAAAGAAGCTTTTATAGGATTTTTATAAACTCCTTGACTTCTTTTTTTCATGTACCATTTTGTAATATGATTATGCATATTATGATATAGTAAACTAAAACTTATTTGTGCATTATCATCACCCAATACCTCACTAGCCAAACAATTGGATCCATTACTAGCACAATCACCGAGTATTACTAAATTTTCAGGCATCAAGTTGGAATCCTTTACATTCATTACCGAATACTATCATATAACATATTTATCCATTCTATATGTGCCGACTCTTTAGGATGAGTAGTATAAAACTCTTGTTTTGAGCGTTTAGCCCAATTAAACATTCCTTCTTTAATTGTAAACATAGTATCATCTATATCGCTACGTAAAGTTTTTAATGTCATATCCATTAAATCGTTATATTGGAATATACTATTATCAACGTGCATAAATCTATATTTTATATTGTGTTTTAAAAGATAATTCTGTAACATTACTATTTCACACCAACTTGTATAAATTTCCCAATATTCTGTTTCTGCTACATTTTTTATATAACTTTTTGCAAAGTCTGTAATACCTAATGTTTCAGCACGTTGTCTATTTTTTACTTGATGTTGTAGCACATCCTCATTTTCATTAAAAAAATGTTCTTCAAAATTTTGTTCATTGTACGTCCATGGATTAATACTATACCAAGGACTATCTTTTTGTCCTGTGTCATAAGTAAATTTAAATTCATATCTATTAGGAAAAGTCCACATTACTAATACGTACAAATCTAAGTCTTTAAATTTGTGTATTGCATTCATAACATTACGTCTTATAGCACTATTACTGGCAGCGGGTCTTGCAGTATTACAAATATTCCAACCCTTTCGTTTTGCTAAAATATTTGCCCAAGTATATTCTTGGCTAGGTAGTTCACTTCCGTAAGTAAAACTATCACCACCAGCAATTAATACTGTCATGCATACACTCTGCCAAATTTGGTTGCGATCCATTTATCATAAGGTATATCTTCTTGCTTCATGGCACCGCTTGTTAATTCATTCTGAGCCCATAACATTATATTAGCACACATACCACTAG
>CESW01055091.1_pt1 | contig 16525 bp, 15 predicted proteins | sample 531171 | NCBI WGS metagenome assembly CESW01 (sample SAMEA2621859, study PRJEB7988) | marine metagenome | biome: marine biome (ENVO:00000447); feature: surface water layer (ENVO:00002042); material: "saline water (ENVO:00002010), including plankton (ENVO:xxxxxxxx)" | depth 5 m
TTAATGTCCAAGCAGGTCTAGTCTGAATTTTGCTTTCATTGGTCTTTTTAAGAATGTAATCTTTCAATTTAGCATTATTGGAAATAAGTTCTAAATTATTTAACCAATAATTACTCTTACAATTTTTTGGTTCTGATCTTAATCTAAATAGATTATTATTTTTAAAGATTTCTTGATATGCCTTGAATAGTTTTCTTTTCGCACTAATGAGTATTTTAATTTTTTTAATTTGTGCCATTCCTAATGAAGCATTTAATCCTGGCATTTTTAAATTATAACCAACTGATGCATAATTAAATTTATAAGTGTGACGAACTTTACCCTGCTCTACTAAACTTTTTATCTTTAAAGCGTAATTTTTATTGTTAGTTAAAACAGCTCCACCAGCTCCAGTAGTAATTATTTTGTTACCATTAAAACTCAACACTCCAAGATCACCATATGTCCCCGTATGCTTATTTTTGTAAAATGATCCTAAGGACTCAGCTGCGTCCTCGATAACCTTTAAATTGTATCTTTTTGATATCTTTAAAATCAAATCTATTTTTGCAGGATGGCCAAATATATGTGGTACAATTATAGCTCTGACATACCTTTTGGTTTTTTTGTTGTAACAATAACCCTTTTTTTTTATGAATTTTTTTTGCAAATATCTTTCAAATTTAGTTGGATCTACTGACAAATCATCTTTATTAATGTCGACAAAATGAGGTATTGCTCCACAATAAATTATCGAATTAGCTGCAGAAATATAATTAAAGGATGGTAAAAAAATTTCTTGATTTCTTTTAACACCTATAACAACTAAACACATGTGAAGTGCAGATGTTCCTGTAATGGTGGCAACAGTAAATTTTGAATTTGTATACTTAGAGATCTTTTTTTCAAAATTAGATACAACCTTGCTTTTGCTAGAGACATACGTATTTTTGATACACTTGTTAAGTTCCTTGGTCTCCTCACCAAAAAAAAATGGTTCGTGAAGATTTAGTTTATTATTTGATATCCTCTTTATGTTCCTAATTATTGATAAAGAAATTTTTTTAAAACTCATAAATTGTTTAATTAAATCTTCTAAATACAGGTTTAACTGATTTTCCTTTTAAATATTTTTTAATACCATTTTTTAAAGCTTTATTAATAACATAAAGAGTTTTATCTAAAGCATTCAAAGTTTTATTAAGTTCTTTTCTTTTATGACTGTATGAAACTGAAATCCAAGGCATTAAAATATCATTTTTTAACATTTCCTGAATAAACAAAGTTTTTATTTGAAAACTATTTGAAAATCTTTTATCAAAACACTCATAGAAAGGAGAGCAGGCAATTCCTTTAAATTTAACAATTTTTTCTAAGTTTCTTTTTTTAATTATTTTGTTGGACTCAAAGATTAATTCAGCGCCATAATTCCAATTATTTTGAATAACATTATTTTTTTTTAAATATTTTATAGTTTCGATAAAAGCAGAAAGGCTGCTCATTTCAGCGCCATGGGTCGTTGATAATAGGAATACCCTCTCTTGCTTTGAACTTGTTATAGAACCCAGCTCCATTATTTTTCTTTTCCCACAAACAGCCGCTACCGAAAAACCATTAGCCATTGCTTTTCCGAATGTACTTATGTCTGGATCGACATTATAGAAATTTTGCGCACCTCTTATATCCCACCTAAAACCTGTAATCATTTCATCTAACACAAACAAAATTTTGTTATCTTTACATAGTCTCTCTACCTGTTTTAGAAAATGATTATTATTTTTGTAATTTCTGTCACACTTTTTTTTCATGCAACAGCCTGTCAACCCTTTCGTTGCGGGACATTCCGTTGCTGATGGCTCTAATACTACACAAGCAATATCATTTTCATATTTTTTTATTTGAACTTCTAAGCTCTTAATATCATTGTAGTTAAAAGTTTGTGTTAATTTTTTTATTTCTTTTGGAATTCCTCTAGGCACGTTAGTTGAACCAATAAACCAATCGTCATAAGAAAAAAATGGATGTTGCTTACATCTCAATACGATTTTTTTTCCCGTGTAAGCTCTGGCTAATTTAATTGCTGCTGTGACAGCTGTTGACCCATTTTTCGTAAATTTAACCATATCTGCCGACTTAATTAAAGAAACAAATTTTTCTGCAGCATTTAATTCAATCAAAGATGGTCTAGTTAAATTATTACCTTTATTTAATCCTAATGTTGCCGCTTTATTAATTTGATTATTAGCGTACCCAATATTTACAGATCTTAAGCCCATGCCATAATCTAAATATTTTTTTCCTTTTTCATCAAAAATATAGGCACCACTTCCACTCTCTAAAATTGGAGGAGCATTTTCAGGGAATTGATCTGCACCTCTGCTATAAGTGTGGGCACCTCCTGGAATTACTTTTAAAAGTTTTTTTGTATATCTATTTTTAAATTTAATCATCTTTCATCACTACATAATCACCGATAGCTAAAATATCTAGACCACAACTAAAAAAAGTTTTTATTGCATCTGTTGGGTCACATATTATTGGTTGGCCATTTAAATTAAAAGATGTATTTACTAAAACCGGAACATCTGTAATTCTATAAAATTCTTTTATCAAATTATAAAATTTTTCATTATATGATTTGCTGACAGTTTGAACTCTAGCGGAATTATCAATATGAGTTATGGCTGGGAGCTTTTTTCTCCAATTAGCTTTGACTTGAACAGTTTTTTCCATAAAATCTATTTTTGTTGATTTGTTGATATCAAAAATTATATGAGAGTATTCTTCCATTACTGCAGGAGCAAAGGGTCTAAAGTTTTCTCTATACTTCACAGCATTATTGATAAAATCTTTAATTTTTTTACCTCTCGGGTCTGCTAATATTGATCTATTACCTAATGCACGATGGGTAAATTCCATCCTTCCTTGAAACCAGCCAATCAATTTTTTTTCAGAAATTTTTTGTGCAATAAACTTAATTAAATTTTTTGGTTTAAAATAATTTATCTTATATTTTTTTAAAGTTTGTTCTATTTCATGGTTACTAAAAGAAGGGCCTAAATATGAAGATCTTATTCTTTTAGGAAAAATTTTCCTCTTATTCTTTTTTGAGTTTTGTAAGTATAAAGCTCCAATTGTTACCCCGATATCGTCTGGCCAAGGAGGTATAAAATTATTTTTGTAAATTTTATTTTTTTCTAAGAGACCATTAAAAACACAATTCATTGCTGCTCCTCCTGAAATAACTATATTTTTTTTATTAAAACCAATAGATTTTGTAATTTTTATCAAATGAAGAACAATTTTTTCAAATGCTCGTTGTAAAGCTCCAGCAATTTTATAATGTTTATTTTGTAATTTGCTATTTTTTTCTCTTGGTTCTCCAAAAAGAGAGGTAAATTTTCTATTATAAAAATTAGGTCTCTTGTCAAATAAGTAGTAATCAAAATATGATAAGTCTAATTCGAAACTATCTTTTGTTAATTTGTAAATTTTTGAAATTTTTTTATCATATTCATTTTTTGACTTTGAAAAGGAAGCTAGTGCCATAGTTTTCCATTCATCTTTGTCAGGTACAAAACCAAGAAAATCTGTGAAAGCACCATAAAATAAACCAACAGAATGTGGGTATAAAGTAAATTTTTTCTTTTTTAGTTTTCCACCATAAAAACTTCCAATATTGCAAGTCTCTACTTCACCATGTCCATCAATTGTCAAATAATCACATTCTTTAAAAGGTGAGCAATAAATAGATGAAGCTGCGTGGCAGTCGTGATGATTAAGATAAATAATTTTAGTTTTATCAAAATTAACTTCCATTTGACTAGGGCTATTGGGTCCGATAGCCTTCATTATTTTTGATGGGATATTGCTCAGCATTTGTCCTCTCCATACCATATTGCTGTCCCATCTATTATTTGATGAGTGAATATTATGAGAAGGATTCCATGGTACAACTATATAGTCTAAATCTTTCCAATTTATTTTGGCATACTCTAAACACCATTCTGCAGATTTAATTGGAAAATCTGTCGACCATTTAATCTTATTAAATCTTTCTTCAGCAGAACCGCAAACCAATTTTCCGTCAATCATCAAAGCAGATGATGAAATATGTGTCCACGGATAAATTGATAATATTTTCATATCTAAATAAATTGATCCTTCATATAATTCTTTTTTGATTTTTTATTTATTAATTTAAAAATTTTAAAGGGGTTTCTTCCGCCGCCTGGTCTTTTTGCAGTGATATTCTTATAAGTAAAAAGTTCGCCTTTAGAAATTTTTTCTTTAGCAACTAGACTTTTTCTAGCTACTTTTGAATTTTTTATTTCACACTTTTCCATTTTTTTTATTCCTGTACCAAACATTTTTTCTGAAATTCTTATTTTTTTTACCATTTCTTTAAATTCATAAAAATCAAGAGAAGCTAGGTGATCAGGGCCTTGAAAATTTTTGTTTAAAGTAAAATGTTTTTCTATTATTTTCGCACCTTTTGAAATTGCAATAATTGGTCCTAAATCTCCAATTGTGTGATCCGAATATCCAATTACAAGTTTAAAATCTTTTATAAAGCTGGAAATACAATTAATATTAGCGAAACTATCACTTACTGGGTAATCTGTTACGCAATGCATTAAGCATATTTTTTTTTTGATTTTTGTATGCAATTTTTTATCTATTATCACTATTTGATTATTTTTATTTAAAGAAAATACCTTTTTTTTTGCTATCACATTAAGAGCATCAATAATTTCAGAGTAATCAGACATTCCAGTAGATAAAAATATATAATTGCTTTTATAATTTAATTTTTTCAATAATAGGTAATTCGTAAGTTCACCAGAAGGGACTTTTACTATTTTTGGTTTAATCTTTTGACTTAGAAAATCATAACTTTCCTCATCAAAAACAGATGAAATAAAATCTATTTTATTTTTTTTGCATTCTTTTTTAAGAAGTAGATATACATTGTCCAATAACTCGTACTTCTTAAGCATGTCGATTTGTTTTTCTTTTATTTTAGTATTCTTAGTTTGGTAGGGAGCTTGTTTTGCAAAAATTGTAACCAAATTTTTTGCTTTAAAACTTTGAAATTTTACAGCATTTGCACCAGATTTTTTTGCTTTTTTTATCATTTTTTTGGCTAAGTGGACATTACCATTGTGATTTACGCCTATTTCGGCAATAACATATGTTTTTTTTAATTCTAAATTCATTACAAGTTATATAAATCAGATTTATAAAATTGGATATTTTCTGATTTTGAAAACCAGTCTATAGTTTTTTGTAAACCTTTTTTAAATCCGGTTTTATTTTTAAATTCAGGTTCCCAATTTATTAATTTTTTTGCTAAACTATTAGACGACAACAAATGATCTACCTCACTTTTTTTTGGTCTTAACCTTTTTTTTTCAATTACAAATTTAACTTTTTTTCCTATTTCGTTTGTAATGATATCTAACGTATCTTGCATGCTAAAAGCTATTCCGGTCCCTAAATTTATTGATCTACCTAAACATTTTTTATTCCCTATACAATTGGTAAATCCTTTTACAGTGTCTGATACATAAGAAAAATCTCTTTTTGAACTTAAATTTCCAAGTTTGATAACTTTTTTATTAGACACAATTTGAGTTATTATTGTTGGAATAAACGCTCTTAAAGATTGTCTTGGACCAAAAGTATTAAACGGTCTTATGATGGTTACTGGTAAATTAAACGATTTGTTATAAGATAAAGCTAATTGATCAGATGCTACTTTAGATGCTGCATAAGGCGATTGTGCGTTCAAAGGATGCTTCTCATCTATTGGGGAATATTGAGAACTTCCATAAACTTCCGATGTAGAAGTTTGTACAAATAACTCAGCATTGGAATTTTTAGTTGCTTCTAAAAGATTTAGTGTTCCCATAATGTTAGTTGAAATATAAGATCTAGGAGAAACGTAAGAATATGGAATTGAAATAAGGGCAGCTAAGTGAAAAACAATATCTATATTTTTCATTAATTTGATCACTAAATTTTGATCACAAATATCTCCTGAAATTACTTCTAAATTTTTCTTGATATTAGGTTCAAAGGTGTCAATCCAACCCCACGTATTATCAGGATTATAAGGAACTAAAGTTCTTACTGTATGTCCTTTTTTAATTAATAACTCCACAAGATGAGATCCTATAAAACCCCCACCACCTGTAACTAAGATTTTTTTTTTCATTTTTTTTGTTTTTCCAATTCTTTTTTTAATTCATCATATTCTGAAAGTTTTTTCTTCATAAATCTAACAGTCAGTTTTGTTTTTGCAGATATACCTTTGGGGGTTAATAAATACAAATAATTTAATTTTTTTGGATTCTTGTTAAAATTTTTTATCTTAATTAAGCCTTTTGCGTGGAGACTTTTTAAACAATAATTGAGTTTACCGAGACTAAATCCAAGGTATTTTGCAAGTTCTCTCTGTGTTATATAAGGGCTATTATAAATCAACCGGAGAATTGAAAAATTTTCATTCTCGTTTCCATTTTTTTCGTTGCGCTCTTTACTCATATGTTCAAAATTTGAACATCATAGAGAAATTTTTTTAAATTTCAACTTAATTCATCTAATAAAAAAAATTTTTATTAATTTCTCTTACAATTTTATCTAAACCGATTGTTTTATTATCAGGTTTTAGATAATTATTAATGAATACCCTGTTTTTTATTTGACCTGATTTGAAAGACTTTTCTAGTTTTTTTTTGGAATAATTGAATTCTTTATTAATGTCCACCTTAACAACTCCAGATCTGGAAGGAAAAATATTTGTCTCTATTTTTGTATTTTCGCCAAGAGTATCTGAAGATAAATTTAAGATTTTTTTATTCATTAAATATGCATAATTAATAACTGTAGAATTAAAAAAAACTACAATTTCAGCATCTTTAATTAACTCAATAGTATTAAATTTATTTATTTTAAATCCAGGCAAATTTTCTCTTGTTTTTTTTAAAGAATACTGAGGATGAATACTCACTAGAACTTTTTTTTTATATAATTTTTCTAATTTTTTTAATATCTTTATCACTTTATGATAATGATAATTTTCATCTTTTTTTGATAACCTTCCCCTTAATTCAACAGTGTCCTCGTGATTTACATTATAGTCAATATACAAAATGTGATTTTGTTTCACATTTTTAATTTGTGTCTTAAAAACGTCATAGGCAAGACAGTTAATTAGTATAGATTTTTTTATATAACTAAAATTTTCCTTAAAGAAATAATTTTTGTTTATTCTGTTAAATTGATATTTTTTTGTAGTAAAACATATATCTATTTTTGATAGAATTCCAATTATTGAAAAAAATAGAAATAATTTCTGAAATACCTTTTTTTTTAATATAAATTTTATGAAATTGAAAATATTAGAAAATTTTATTTCTTTTGTCCTCTCATAACTTACTACATCAGTGTTTAAAACTTGTATTTGTGGAATTTTAATGAGCCTAAAAAAAAAGAGAATTTTAAAATCTCCTAAACCTCTTCCTATATTATTCAAAATAACAGTATTTTTCTTATTAAAAAAAAATTTTAGATCTTTGTAGTTATTTATTTTAATTTCTTTAATATTTTTTTTTTTTATCGAATATTTAGGTTTTTTAATATTTCTTTTTTTAAAAAATTTAAATCTATTTGAGTCTAATAAGTAGACGTTATCAAAATTGTCAGATAATTTTTTTAATAAATATCTATGTGTATTTAGTGATGCTTCGATTGACTCAAAATCAGTAACAAAACAAATATTTTTTGTCATTTTAAAAACTTTGAAACTACTTCAAAATCAAATTCATTATCAATATCAATTGATCTTTTTTCCGGCATTATGTACATCACAGTTTTGTTTAAAAAAACTGTATTAAAATCCAACAATGCTTTTCGTGTCCAAATATAGATTGATGCATTCATATCGAATACATTTGGGGCTTGCTGTCTACTTGTCAATTTTTTCATCAAATTAATTACGGGTTTGATTTTACCGTTTTTCCACTCCACAGCATTGAAATAAGGATTCCTTCTTGAATTACAGGCACTAAATAGATTTGGAGCTTTATTTTTTTTTAATTTTATAAAAGCTTTTTTTATATCGGATATTTTTCGTAAAGGAGCAGTAACATCTAAATCAATGATGATATCGAATTTTTTTTTTTTTGATTTTTCAACCTCCTCTAAACAGTTTCTTATCACTGGAATTTTAGGACTATTATCTTTTGCTAATTTTTTTTTTCTCAAAATTAAATTTTGAACTCCATATTTTTTTGATAGATCTAATATCGTTTTGCTATCACTTGAGACTACAATTTCATCAAAAATTTTTGATTTCAAAGCTTGTCTTATTGTGTAGTAAATTAGATGCTTACCTTTAATTTTTCTAATATTTTTATTTTTAAGACCTTTTGAGCCTTTTCTTGCACAAATAGTACATAATATTTTCATAAATTATTTAAACATACCCATTTTTTTAAAATTAATTTTTGGATAATATTTTTTTATTAAAACAAAACCATCATTAGTTTTAACTACCAAGGATTTATTTCTACCAAAGTCTACAATAGTACCAGATTTAGATTTTTTGAATGAATATTTTTTTAATATTTCTAATTTATGAATAAGAATTCTTCTATTTTTATAAAAAGTTTGGGCAAACGGACCAGGATCTACTAAAGCTCTAACAAAATTATATATTTTATTTGAATTTTGACTCCAATTTATTATCTCGTCTCCTATTTTTCTTTTTTTGAAATATGAGCCTTTTTTATCAATATCGTTTTGTTTGATAGCTTTATAATTTTTTTGTCTAAATTTATCTATTGATATAAGTACTAATTTTGGACACTCCTTATAGCATATATTTAATAAAGATTTATAGTCATCGAATTTAGATATATTATATTTTTTTTGAATAATTATATCTCCAGTATCAATTCCTTTATCAACAAAATGTACAGTTATGCCAAAATTTTTTTCTCCATTAATTAAAGCCCAATTTAGAATATTTCTACCTCTATAAAATGGCAAACTACCTGCATGGCAATTGATAATCTTTTTAAAAAAAAATTTTTGATATGATCTTCCAAAAATTTGATTATATGACATTGAAACAAGTAAATCGCATTTGAATTTATGAATTATTTGAAAGCTCTTTTTAGAGTTAATATTTTTAAATTTTAAAAGTTTAAATTTTTTTTTTTTACAATAATCTGAAATTTGTTTATCAGGTTTTTTATATCTGAGACATACAAAATTAATTAGAATATTTTTTTTTAATACGATTTTTTTTAAGGTTTCATATCCCCACTTACCATCAGCAAAATATCCAATTGTAATTTTTTTCATATGTTTGACTTAAAGTTAATTCTTATATATTAATTATTTTTTTAAATGAATAACTTAATATACATCATTCTTTTTTTATCAAAAAACTTAAGAGATTCATTAATAAAAATTTTTAGAACTCAAAAGTATAAGAATGACTTAATGGAAAAATATTTAGAAAAAAATCTTAAATTATGGGAAAGGGATTTTGATAAAAAATCAAAAAAAAAAATTTTAATTACAGATTTTGTGTCAACAATTGGATACACAGTTTTAATGTCAGTTATTGGTAAATACACATCATTAATCAAAAATGCAAAATTAGAAGCTATAATCAGACAAAATGATATGAGAGGACAAAAAATAATTAAAAGTTTTGGGGTTTCTAAATTTCACACTATCAAATTAGATATTTTTTTTGAAAGACTAAAATATTTTATAGAAGCAATCGTTATTACTAATAAAGCAAAAAATGTTAAGAATTTTCTTAAAATAAAACATAAAAAAATTAATATCGGATTAATTGTTTACGACCATATACTAAGACATGCAGGTATAGAATATACACAGAGAATAAATTTTAAATTCATATATTTTTTATCAATAGCCTTGGATTATGATAACTTTTGTAAAAAATTTTTTAAAGAAAATAAATTCGATTACATAATTCAATCTGAAACTCAGTTTATTCCATCAGCAATTTTTTTTGAAAATGCATTATTATTTAAAAATAAAGTTCTTGCTCATGAAGGAGGAACAAAAGATGTGAGTGTTAGAATTTTTAAAAGTATTGATCAAAGATTCCAAGGTAGGTCATTATTCTCCGAAAAGCTTTACAGATATGTCTCAAATCAAAAAATTAAAAATATCAAAAAAATTGCTACTTCAATTTTGAATAAAAGATTTGAGGGAAAATCAAACTCACAAGATCTAAGAGGAGCTGTAGTAGCTTACAAACCAAAAAAAAAATTTAGTAAAAAGGATCTCTGCAATTTTTATGGTTGGGATTCAAATAAACCTATCATTGCAATTTTTGCATCAGATTTTTATGATGGAACTTTCGGAGTGCCATGGAAGGCTTTTAGAGATAATTATGAATGGTTTTCAACAACTATCGAAATTGTCAAAAAATTAGATAATGTTAATTGGTTAATTAAAAAACATCCAATTGAAAACTCTAAAAAAGAACATACCAAAATATTTGATTACATAAATAATATCTCTAAATATAAAAATAATATTCAAATATTCGATGACAAATTAAACTCTGGATCATTGATAAAAGTAATAGACGCCCTCATAACACAGTCTGGAAGTGCTGGACTAGAATACCCCTGTTTCGGAATACCATCAATAATTTCGTCAAGATCTTACTATGGTGGATTTGGTTTTACAAATGAGACTAGGTCCATCAGCGCCTACAAAACACTTCTGAAAAAGATAAATAAATTTGGATCAAAAAAATTAATTGTGAATAAATCAAAAGCACTCACCTATTTCTACTTATGCTTTTATATATCAAAAACCTCAATTCCACTTGTTCCACCTTTTGATTTAACACGAAATTTAAAAGATAATGAGTTTTGGAGAGATATGAAAAAATTAACTTATAGCTACGTAATAAAAAAAGATTATTTTCTTCACTGTTTTAAAAAACAATTGTCTGGTAACTTTCGACATACTTTAAATTATAAAAAACTTAGAAATTAAATTTTTCCACTTTTATTGTGATCGACTCTCCTCTGTGGACCTTTTTCATCGTAGTCCTTAGGTTCATGAGTTACAAAGGGTTTAAATTTTGATGGTTCCCAATTTTCAGAATATTTTTCTAAATCTTTTATAGTATACTTTTTATCATATATTTTATAATGGCCAGCTGTTACTTTTTGAGACTTGACTGACTTTAATTTTTCTAACATTCCTTTAGAGATAGTATCATAGTTATTAACGTTTTCTTTATTTGGCCTACCACCATAACCATCACTATCTGCCGGTAAAGGAAGTGCGCCAGAACAATTCTTACAATATCTCTCTACCTGATCTTTAAATTGATTTGGATTTTTTTTCCACCACCCTTTTTCAATTTTATATCCACCTGGTCCCTCTAATAAATAATCTAAAGAAGCAGCAACTTCACAAAAAAAACCTCCCTTGGGGGTTATCGAAGCTGACCACTGACTTTGTATCCAGCAATTATCGATCATTTGCCACATAAGCTTTTTATCTTCAACAACTTCATCTATGGATACTAAAAGTGGAGTATGTTTTCCTCCAGGTGTCGAATGTTCATTGTAAGCAATTCTATCTTTATCCCAAGTTTCTAAAATTACATCCTTTTTTTTTGCCCACTGAAAACCACTAGTCCAAAATTCTCTTTTTCGTCTTGGTATTTTTTTTCTTACTATCGCACATATTTCATCAAATTTTGGATGCAAAGTTGGCTCACCACCCATTATTCCTATGTTCCCCTCGAAACCTTCAAGAGAGTCGATTGCTTTTTCTATAAAATCTAAATCCATAAAAAAAGGATTTTTATGATGTCCAACATGACGAGTACAATTAGAGCATTTTAACCAACAAGCATTCGTAACTTCAATTTGAATTATTGTCATTTCAGATAGTGGTCTCATAATAGGCGACTTATATCTTTTTTTTATGCAAATACAAATAAAAAAGATTAAATTATTTCTATATCTTTGTTGTCACTTTTAAGCTTTATTAAAAAAGTATTTGAGTTAGTAATTTTTACATTATTAGTAGAAGCATCTTTATAATTTGCCATAAATAAATCACAATCAAAAAATTTTATTGACTCTAAATTAGAATTATCAAAATTTACTTTTTTCAAATCAGAGTTTTCAAAATTACAGTTTTTAAAAATACAGCTTGTAAACCTAGATCCTCTTAAGGTTGATTTTTTAAAAAAAATATCACTAAATATACATTCATTAAAAATGTTATCTCTACCATCATACTCATTTAAAATTAAATTTTTAAAATTACATTTTGAAAATTTACCATGAAAATTTCTTACTTTTTTTAAGTTAGAATTTATAAAATTCGAATTTTCGATCAGACCTTCTCCAACATCTGAATTTGACAAAGATGAGTTATGAAAGTTTGAAAGATCTATTTTCCCCCATTTAAAAATCAAATCGTCAAGATTAGTTTGATTAAATTTCTTATCTTTTATAATTTTATTATTATAAATTTTTGTTTCCTTTTTAATCATTAAATTTATATTTTTCTAAAAATTTTTGTTTATTATGTTTGTAAGCTTTTAACCCTATCTCTTGCTCATTAGGTCTGGGTTTAATAATACATGTCGATTTTTTAAGATAAGCCATTTTTACTCCTACTTTAAACATCCTATCCTGTAAGTCTAAATCATTTACTTTATTTATATTTTTTCTCCAACAGTTAATATTTGCTTTGAAAAATTTAAGGTAAGATCTGTAAAGCCATGTTTGAACTCCTCCAATTGATGGTATTTCTTGTGAAAAGTCTTTTAATGTCTCTGTTCCATTAACAATTGTTTTATAAGAGCTAGATACGAATTCTGCTTTTTTGCTAATAGCAAAGTTTAGTAAATCTTCTAAGTGATTCTGTTCCCATATATCATCATCATCAATTCTTGCTATCCAATCACCTTTCACCATTTTTAAACCCGTGTTTATTGCGACTACAGGACCAGCAAACCAATGGTTTTCGACTGTTTCCGGATATCTTTTTGACCTGTTTTTGATATTAAAAAAAATAATTCTATCATCATTAAATGAATTTACTACTTTCTCTGTGTCATCATTACAGCAATCACCAATGATAATTAATCTAAAATTTTTATAACTTTGATTTAAAACAGAAGGTACAGATCTTGATTTAAGCATTTCAGATCTGTTGTAAGTTGGCAATATTATATCAATAATTGGATTATCATCAGCTAATATATCTCTTTTTTTTACTCTTTGAAATAGTAAAAAAACTGTTTCGAAGATAAGAAATTTTATTTGGTTTATTGCAGAAAAAATTAGGTTATAAAGTTTCATTTTTTTATGCAGTTATCAATATTTTGAATTAAAAATTCTCTACTATTAAATACATGCTTCTTTAAATTTTTATTTAAATCTTCAAAATCAATTTCTTTATCTTTAATTTCATTTTTAATTTCTCTGTCATATAAATCAAAATTATCTAAAAAACTTTGAACCTTATTTTTTCTAATAGGGTCCATTGTAAAAAAAAATTGTTTAGCTAATTTTGTAGAGAGCATTACGCCATGAAACATCGAAGTGAAGACAACTTTAGAATTTTTAATATAATTATAAAACGTAGTAGGATTAAGATCTAAATGATTATGCTCTATCCAAAGATTATTATAACCAACAGATATCAACTTTAATTTTCTTTTATTACAATAATCTTTGATAATGGTTTGTTGTTGTTGTGAAAAAACTGTGCCGTAAATTATTGCATAATCATTTTCCACATATCTACTTATATACTTTTGATCTTCTAATATCTTAGGTGTATAAATTAATGTAGGATCTAAGACTATTTGAGGTTCTTTATTTATTAATTTACGAACAAATTCTGCTGTATTTTTATCACGTACAGAAATATTTTGAAATTTTTTAAAATAATTAAATATTTCGATTTTTATATTTGCTGGTAACGAGGAATAAGTGGATCTTCCTATACTGGCTGCATAAGATATTTTCTTTTCTTGATCGTTTGCACCAAAAAAGTATGGATCATACCCGTGATAAGCATTGCTGAAGTTCCAAATTTCATCGCTACCATATATGCTTAGAACACTTTCTTTGTGATCATTATTATTCTCAAAAAATTGATCGTTAAATGCATGTTTTTTCCAATAATAAATATTAAAGTTTTTTTTAATAGTGCCAAAGAATTTACGAAAATTTTTTGTAATCAGAGGTCGATATTTTTCTGCAAAAATTAATTTAGATGGATGATACTTGTTAAGTTTTACTGAACAATCAAAATTATCTTCAATAAAATCTTTAAGACACAAACACTGAAGTAATGCGCCATAGTTAGTTGAATTATTATAGGTTACTATCTTTATTATCATTAAGTTATCATCTTTATTATCATTTAGTCAATTTCGTGAAGAACAATATTCTCAAAATTTAGACAATTTTTACTTTCTTTTTTAAATTGTTTGAGAAAATTTATTGCTTCAGTTGATGAATTTGAACCTTTGTTTACTAAACAATTAAGTGTTTTTGAAGAACTAGAAAACTTTTCATATTTATCTAATTTTAAAAGCTTTAGATAAATTTTGATGAAATTTTTTCTAAATATCTCAAGTTTTCTAGTATTAAAATTAAAATAATAAACTGATAAAATTTTGTAAATAAAATAAACTAATAAAAAAGTAAAATTTTTTTTTGAAAGATCTTTGTAAATATTTTTTGTAGCAAAAATACTTCCTAGATTTGGTAGATCATTTTCTTGATATATTTTTCTTTGTTCCGAAATTTTTAAAGATTTTTTTTTTGTTAACTTTTCTCCGATATAATTGTGATTTGAAATGAAAAATTTAGCATAAATGATCAAAAATTTATTTTCTTTAAATATTGAACCTCGCCATTTCAAAAATAATTCTGCTTTATTTAGATCTTGCAGATTTCCATTATTGTCGATTACTCTTACACTTTTTAAGTAAGTACATAGTTCATTTCCATAAGATGATGCATTCATACAAACACCACCACCAATCGAACCAGGAATACCAACTAATCCCTCCGTTCCTGTAAATCCTTTTTTGATAATATTTTTTGAAAATCTTGGAATAGAAACCCCGCTATCACAAATAATAGTAAGTCCATTTTCATCCTCTTCAAAAGAAATTTTGTTCATTTTGCTTAGATTAATTATTGGGGTAATTATATCTCCATCTCTAACAATCAAATTTGATTGATTTCCAAAAATATAAAACTTCATGTTGTTGATCTTAAAAAATTTGATAATGTTCACACATTGATCAATAGTCTCTGGGGTTATGTAATTTTTAATTACACCCCCCGCTTTAATCCACGAGTAGTATTTTATTTCATAATTTTTCTTGTAAGGTATTTTATTAATATCTAACCACTCACTTAAAAAATCAGATTTATCTTTCATTAAGAAACTTGTTTAAAAAAACTTTTTTTTAATTCTTTCGAAAAGATTTAATCTAACCCTATTCTTATTATACTTTAAATTAAAATTATCAGATTTTACATCTTTCCATATAGATAGTGAACAAGAAATCGCTAAATAAAATGCATTTCGAGAACCTTCAACTGAATTCACTGGATTAACATCGTGAAAAGCTAAATTATTTTGTAGACCAGCTATTAATAGATTTTTTTCAGGTTTGATTGACTCATGTATCTCCAGATCATTTTTCTCATTTTTTTTCCATATTCGATGTTCTCCACCATCAATTTTTTTATAACCTCCAAGATAAAATAACACTGAAATTAATCTTTGAGGGTTATCTATGTGTATGCCTTTACCACCACTATTCTTTCCGTACCCCTCTACTCCCGCTCCAATATCTAATCTTGGGTACATAAATTTAGTATTTTTTTTCTTTATATTTTTTTTATTAATAACCCCCCCGACTTCGTAAGGTGCTGGCTCAATTTCGTATTTTTCAATATTATCTGTTAAAAAACCCTGATCATATTCATTCTTAATGTCATCTTTAAATATGTTTATAAAATATTTCGTAAATTCCACGCTATACACAAAATTGTGAAACAGTTGATAAAATTCATGATTGTTAATTAAATCATCATAAAGTTTATCACCATAAGTGGTATCAAAATCCATTCTTTTGACTGATCTAGAAGATTTCACAAAATTTTCAATTTTTGGAAAATTTTTTTCTAATCCGTTAAAAACTTCATCTTTTAAAAAATTAGAAATCTTAACATATGGAAATGGGTAACTATGTTTTTCAATATTACAATTCTCATTTATCATTTTTTTTTAATGTATAATAAATTGAATATTTTGTATATTGTTATAACTCTCATTTTTAATCCCTTTTAAATATTAACAATAATGTAGTGCATTGTTATTAAAGAGATTGTCAGCCGTGAATTAAATGATCGTATAATACCAATATAAATTTTGTAAAAATTTTTTTCAGTGCATAAATCAAGCCAATTGAGCT
>CESW01056280.1_pt1 | contig 16523 bp, 10 predicted proteins | sample 531171 | NCBI WGS metagenome assembly CESW01 (sample SAMEA2621859, study PRJEB7988) | marine metagenome | biome: marine biome (ENVO:00000447); feature: surface water layer (ENVO:00002042); material: "saline water (ENVO:00002010), including plankton (ENVO:xxxxxxxx)" | depth 5 m
TTAATCAGGTCCTGCTTGGGGAATTCCCGGTTTAATTCATAACCATTCTCTTCGATGAATTGAAGCAAGGAGGCAGAAGGGCTGTCGACAACCTCCAAAATGATCCGCGATGGATGAATGATTTTCTCTGCAGAATCTACGATGGATGAAGCAGGAACTCGGTCGGCAGCGTTACCGAGAGGGGAGACTTCCCAAGAGGCAAAGGCGGGTTCGTTGCTCATCTTAATGAGTTCGGCCCGTGAGCGGGGGGGGCCATCAATCGAACCTTTCTTCCATAGAAAGAAAAAGTCTCCGGTGTTAGGCTGTCCGAATTTTTGATTGGCCCAGGTTAGAAAGCTTTCCGGTACAAGCACGCTGTTGATTCGTTTGCTGAAGGCAATAAATCGACCATTTAAGGTAGCTTCCCGGTTTTGGCCAATAAAGATCTCAATGGGCATCCCCGTGGCGGCTTCCATGGATAGGGTGGGGTATTCCACCCTTGAGGGGGCCAGCCCAAAATTCCAAAGGTCGAGGTAGAACTTGGGCACCATGATTGGAACAAAGCTGGCATTTTCTTCCCAGTTCCATTGCTCTGGAATAAAGTCAAGAAAGTCATCGGGAATCGACTCAAAGAACAAATCGGCTTTGGCGGCGGATCCCATACCCACTTTTCCACTGGGCCAGATATAAACAGTTATCGGAAATTGATTGCGGACAAAGCCACCGATCCGCTTGACCCCTTCCAGGCTTCGGATGGTTTCCAATTCTGCGGGAGAAAAAGATGAATCTTTTTTCCCTAAATTTACCAAGGCACCCCCTTGCACTTTTTTATTGAGAGTGAAATAATTCTTGGGCCCCTCATTTTGATCCAAATATTGATTGGCATCTTGAAAAAATTGAAGAGCTAGAAGCAAAAGGGTGCTTCCCAAAAGGCAACCGAGGGAGGCGATTGCAAGTTCACGCCGGGGGCCAGACACTTGAAGACAGGATTGAAGAATGGCATTTTCTGGGTTCGATTTCACAACGAATATTGATCATCAAAGGGGAGTGCAGGGACGGAACCAAGGGAGGAAAGAATTAAGCCGGCTTGCTGTTTCTCGACTACATCCCGAATCAATTCACAGGCAAGGGTTTGATTAATCTCGTCTAGATGACTAAAGGGCTCGTCCAAGAGCAGGATCTGAAAGGGTTTGCGTAAGGCTCGCATGATTGCAATCCTCTGGCGTTGTCCATGAGAAAGGGTGGAGACCGGTTGATGAAGGTGAGATTCCATTCCTAATCGATCCGCCATTTCCATGACCGAAGGTGAAGATGGATTGCTTTGAGGGATGAGATTGAGGTTATCCTGAGCAGATAGGTGAGGAAAGAGGCGAAGGTCTTGAAAGACCAGAGATAAGGATTCCCTCCTTAGCTCCTCCCACTGAATAAAAGAAAGGTCGCGGGCTGGTTTTCCATCGATTAAAAGTTGACCGCTGTAGTCGTGTCGAAGCCCGTAAATGAGATGGAGCAGGGTAGACTTTCCCAGTCCAGATTGGGCGGAAATCAGGGTCTTGGATTGAGCTTGAATGAGCAGGTTGAGGTTCCAGATTTCAGAAGAATCGATAATCTTATCCGGCAACGGGCTAGGGATGATCTGATCCAGTTCAATTAACATGGAAGGAGAGCGAGGAGGTTGTTTCCAAAGATTGCATCTCTTTCTGATTCCGACAATTCAGCTTCATTCAAAACAAGATTCTTGAAGGTAGTAAAGTCTGGTTCTTTTTGGGTGGCCGGAAATATCCGCAGCGGATAATCGGTTCCCCAAAGAATTTTTTTAACTCCAACCACTTCAATCAGTTTTCGATAAATTTCTGGGTCATAAAGTAGGGGACAGGCTGCTAGATCATAGTGAACATTTTTTAACTCGGGCCGAATTTTCGGATTCAGTTCGTAAAATGGAAAAAGTCCACCTGCATGGGCCAGAATAATTTTGAGTTCTGGAAGTTGGCGGGCCAACCAAAGAAATTCCCCAAATGGAGTCTGCACCCGGCTAGGATAATCATGACCAACGGGTTCAGTAACATGAAAGGTAACCGGCCAACCTTCCGCAGCGGCAAATTCCATACAATTCATCCAGTTTGCGTTCTGGATGGATGCACCCTGTAGCCAGGGGTGACATTCTCCGATTCCGATAAAACCAAGATCCTTACTTCTTTTCAGGCTTTCGACTGAATTTTGAAGTTCTGGGTGCAAACTGAGAAATCCAATGAATCGGTCTGGATCCCTGGCAATCCATTGACTACACCATTGATTTTGGAGCTCACAAGTTTCCGGATTCTCCCAGTACCAGCCAAGAAGAACCGCACGCTCCACCTCAGATTTGTCCATGTCCGCAATCATTTTTTCCCGAGTGGACCATCCCTGCAGGCTTTTTTTATTTTTTGGGCTGACCAATTCCAGCCAATGCCATTCCTTATGTAATTGGGCAAACGACTGGGGATCCCCTAATAGCTCTTCAGGATATCGGTGGGTATGGGCGTCGATGATCACGATTCAACATCATGTTTTATTTTGCCTGCGGGAGCAAAGCACAAAATGTTTAACTAATCAAAAAAAGGCTTGCAAATAAGTTTACTATTTCAGCTCTGCTTCCGAATGAGGTTTTTCGGGTTTGAAATCCAGAAACTCTTGTTTTGACTTCAAAAATTGTTTGATAATAGCTTGGTCAGATAAAGATAGTCTTTCAATGGAAACGGTGAACAATTTATTCTCGGGAGTTAATAGCTTCACACTTTTGTAATCAGCATCATGAAGCCTAGCATCAATGGTCTTTCCATCAAGAGATGTCCATAGCCTTGAATTGGGTGGTGTGGTGGGTATTTCTTGCTCAAGTTTTTTTTCAACAACTGCCGACGCGATTTTTTGAATATGTTCATCCGAGACAAAATTCTTTTTAACAACTTCTAAAGCAATTTGTTCGATGTCTTTCTTCGTTAGGTTTGGGCTGTAAAAGTTGAGGATGTGTCCCCTGAAAACGAAAGCTGCGAGAACAAAACAAATTATTAATATAAGATAAACTTTCATGAAAAAATACTATTAAATATATATTTTAAACCATAAGTTTATTTTATTACACAAGACTTAAATCCTCAGTCAGTTTATTTGATCCTGAAAAAAATTTAAAAATATAGTTTCCCAGTTTTTCTTGAAACATCTCGAAACTACCGATGTAAAACTATTCGGAAGCTGGATCGAATGCCGACTTATCGGGTGAGTTTGAAAGTTGACGGGCAAGAGATGCCTCGATGAAGGCAGCGAATAAAGGGTGAGCTTTGTTGGGCTTGGATTGAAATTCAGGATGAAATTGTACCCCGACATACCAAGGGTGATTGCTGACCTCGATGATTTCCACAAGATCACGATCCGGGTTAGTACCGGAAATAATCAGACCACCCGCCTCCATTTGCTCCCGGTAAGAGTTGTTGAATTCAAAACGATGCCGGTGTCTTTCCGAAATTTCATCTTTTTCATAGGCAAGGTAGGCGGCGGAACCCTTTTTGAGCGAGCAGGGACAAGCACCAAGTCGCATGGTGGCTCCCTTATTCTCTACCTTTTTCTGATCATCCATAATGTGAATTACGGGATCCGGTGTATCCGGGTCAAATTCTTCGCTGTTTGCTTTTGCCAAACCCAAAACATTTCGGGCGAAATCAATCACGGCAATCTGCATACCCAAGCACAATCCGAAATAGGGGAGATTATTTTCCCGGGCGAATTTGGAAGCGATTACTTTTCCCTCCGTTCCACGATCTCCAAATCCACCGGGAACCAAAATGCCATGGAGATCAGCAAGGTGGGCATCGGGGCCATCCTTCTCGATTTCTTCCGCATCGATATGAACCACCATGATCTCACAATCGTTACGAATTCCACCGTGTACCAGGGACTCGTTAACCGAGAGATAGGAATCTTGGAGGTCCATGTATTTCCCGACCATTCCAATCTTGACTTTATGTTTTGGATTTAGCAATCGATGGACAACTTCCTCCCATTCGTCCAATTTCGGAGTCGGGGCGTCTAAACCAAGAAAGCGGGTAACCAATTTATCTAGGCCTTCTTTTTTCAACATGTGCGGAAGTTCATAGATGGAGTGGGCCACATCCATTTCCTCGACTACCGCTTCTTTGGGAACACTACAAAATAAAGAAAGTTTTTCCCTAATCTCTTCGGTAATGGGCTGCTCCGTTCGACAAATTAGGATATCCGGTTGGATACCGATTTCTCTAAGTTTGGCCACACTTTGTTGCGTTGGCTTGGTTTTGAGTTCCCCTGCAGCCCGGAGGCTGGGTAAGAGAGTCATGTGGACAAAAAGAACATTTGCCTTCCCCACCTCAGACGCGAATTGTCGCATGGCTTCGGTAAAGGGTAGGCCTTCAATGTCACCGATGGTTCCCCCAATTTCCGTGATCAATACATTGACCCCTTGGCCAGCTGCGTAGATGCGGTCTTTGATCTCATTTGTGACATGTGGAATTACCTGTACGGTCTTGCCAAGGTAATCTCCTCTTCTTTCCTTTCGAATCACCGATTCATAAATTTGGCCGCTGGTCAGGTTATTAAAGCGGGAAAGTTTCCCAGAGGTAAATCGCTCATAATGACCAAGATCCAAGTCGGTCTCGGCTCCATCATCCAAAACATAAACTTCCCCATGCTGGAAGGGGCTCATCGTGCCGGGGTCTACATTGAGGTAGGGATCAAACTTTTGGATTCTAGTGGTCAATCCGCGTTGCTCCAAAAGTGCTCCTAGAGCACCGGATGTAAGCCCTTTTCCCAAGGACGAAACCACACCACCAGTTATGAAAATATACTTCATGTTCTCCAAACCATAAATGACAGGTTGTGCTCCCTTCTTGCAACTCTCTTTTGTTCACACCATGAATGAGCGTGAAAAGCGAAAGCAAGGTTGGAATTACTATTAATCCAACTAATTGATCCAACTTATAATGTGATCTTATTAAAATTTGTACTCGTCTTTTGTTTGAGAGGATTCAAAAATGTTGTAAAATAAATATATCTATCATGTTTACTAGTTCCATCGGAAAAAAATACCTCATGGCCCTAACCGGATTTGTTCTGATTGGGTTTGTGTTTGTACACATGGCAGGGAACTTACAGATTTTAATGGGTCCTGAAAAAATCAACGCCTATGCCCATGCCTTACAATCACTCCCCATGCCTATTCTTTGGGGTTCTCGTATTTTTCTGCTTGTTTGTGTGGTGCTCCATGCTTGGACGGCAATCGTTTTAATCCGGGAAAATCGGGCTGCCCGTCCCCGGGAAAATGATGTCGAAGTTACTAAACGAGCGGGACTTTCCTCTTTGAAGATGGGACTCACTGGTACCATTTTACTTTTCTTTATCGTTTTTCACTTACTTCATTTTACAGTTCGTGCCGTCTACCCTGAGTACGATGACCTAATGACAACGGTTGGAGCCCCAGAGGGCATGGAGGTGCACAATGTTTACTCCATGGTTTTGGCCGGATTTCAGCATACTTGGGTCTCTGTCTTTTATGTGATTTCCATGTTCTTACTTTGCGGACATCTGGGGCATGGCTTTAGCAGTGTATTTCAATCCCTTGGAATCCGTTCCGAGTCTTGGCGAAATAAAATTGATTGGGCAGCCAAGGGTTACGCATGGCTCATCTTCTTGGGCTTTTCCATTGTACCGATACTAGTGATAGGTCAGAAGTTTGATCTAATTTCTTTCTTTGAACCATCTCTATTCTCAGAACCATTAGCCATGCGGTAAGGGATTAAACCCAATACATTACTATGAATCTCAATTCCAAAATACCAGAGGGACCCCTTTCCGAAAAATGGGATAACCATCGTTTCTCTTCCAAATTGGTTAATCCTGCAAACAAGCGAAAGTATCGAATCATTGTTGTAGGTTCCGGTCTGGCGGGGGGATCCGCAGCCGCGACTCTCGGTGAACTCGGATACAATGTGGACTGTTTTTGTTACCAAGACTCTCCAAGGCGGGCTCATTCCATCGCAGCCCAAGGTGGGATCAATGCTGCCAAAAATTATCAAAATGATGGAGACAGTACACATCGCCTTTTTTACGATACGGTTAAGGGTGGAGATTTTCGATCCCGGGAAGCAAATGTATACCGACTCGCACAAGTCAGCACCAACATCATTGACCAATGCGTTGCTCAAGGTGTTCCCTTCGCTCGAGAATATGGAGGATTACTCGCGAACCGTTCTTTTGGTGGTGCCCAAGTCAGCCGAACTTTTTATGCCCGGGGACAAACTGGACAGCAATTACTTTTAGGTGCCTATAGTGCTCTAAGCCGACAGATTTCCGCGGGTCAGGTGAAAATGCATACCAGGCAGGAGATGCTCGATATTGTGGTGGTTGATGGGCATGCCAAGGGAATCATCACCCGTAATTTAGCCACTGGTGAAACCAAGGCATGGACAGCAGATGCGGTCCTATTATGCACTGGTGGTTATGGAAATGTCTATTACCTTTCCACCAATGCAATTGGCTGTAATGTTACCGCCACTTATCGTGCCTATCGCAGAGGTGCTGGGTTTGCTAATCCATGCTTTACTCAGATTCATCCAACTTGCATCCCGGTGTCGGGGGATCACCAGTCGAAATTGACCTTAATGTCAGAATCCCTCCGTAATGATGGAAGGGTTTGGGTTCCGAAAAATGCGGAAGATAGTACGAAGAACCCTAACGAAATTCCTGAAGACGCACGGGATTATTACCTTGAAAGGAAATATCCCAGCTTTGGAAACCTTGCTCCCCGTGATATTTCCAGTCGCTCCGCAAAGGAGGCTTGTGACGAAGGTCGCGGGGTTGGTCCAGGCGGTCGCGGGGTATACCTTGATTTTGCGGATTCTATTTCCCGCCTTGGAGAAAGTGCAATCCGGGAACGCTATGGAAACCTTTTTCAAATGTATGAAAGAATAACGGGGGAAAATGCGTACCAGCGACCCATGCGTATTTATCCTGCAATTCATTATACGATGGGTGGACTTTGGGTTGACTACAATCTCATGACCACGATTCCTGGTTGCTTTGCCCTTGGCGAAGCGAATTTTTCTGATCATGGAGCGAATCGGTTGGGAGCCAGTGCCTTGATGCAAGGATTGAGTGATGGATATTTTGTGATTCCTTACACCATTGGGGATTATTTGGCCCGTTCGGGAACTGGTTCTATCAGTCCAGATTCTCCGGAGGTAAAAGAGGTGATGGAATCGGTTCGCCAAAGGGTGGACCAACTTACTTCTGCAAGTGGTAAGCGATCTTCTCGTTCTTATCACAAGGAACTTGGTCAAATCATGTGGGACTATGCCGGAATGGCAAGAAATGCAACTGGCTTGGAAAAAGCCATTGGTCAGATCCAAGACTTGCGTGATGACTTCAACAAAAATCTTTTAGTTCCCGGTTCTGGGGATACTTTAAATGCTGAACTTGAACGGGCTGGTCGGGTCCGTGATTTTCTCGACTTTGGAGAACTTCTTTGCCGAGATGCTTTTGAAAGAAATGAGTCTTGCGGAGGACATTTTCGTGAAGAATATCAAACTGAAGATGGGGAAGCCACCCGTGATGATGAAAATTTCGCCCACGCTGCAGTTTGGGAATACAAGGGTGAAGAAAAAACGCCAACGCGTCATAAGGAGGAACTCAAGTACGACAATGTTAAGCTTGCGGTCCGAAGTTATAAGTAAGAAAAATTTTCCATGAATTTGATCCTTAAAGTCTGGAGGCAGGATGGAGCAGATGATGAAGGCCGTTTTGAGACTCATCAGATAAACGGTGTATCGGAAGATTCCTCCTTTCTGGAAATGATGGATCAATTAAATGAGCAGTTGTTGGAAGAAGGAAACGAACCAATTCTTTTTGACCATGATTGTCGCGAAGGGGTATGCGGAACTTGTTCCTTAACCATTAACGGCTTCGCTCATGGCCCGGAAAATTCGACTACCACTTGCCAGCTTCACATGCGGAAATTTAGCGATGGTGAGACGATAACAGTGGAACCCTTTAGAGCCCGTGCTTTTCCCGTTGTCCGGGACTTGGTTGTGGACCGCTCTGCATTTGATCGTATCACCCAAGCCGGAGGATTTATAACGGTTCGTACGGGTAGTGCTCCGGACGGAAATGCTTTGCCTGTTCCTAAGGATGATTCAGACAAAGCTATGGATGCTGCTGCCTGCATCGGATGTGGTGCTTGTGTTGCTTCCTGTAAAAACGCGTCCGCGATGCTCTTCACTGCAGCGAAGGCTGGGCATCTTAATCTTCTTCCTCAAGGCCAGGCGGAAAAAGACAAGCGGGTACTCTCCATGGTATCAGCTATGGATAAATCCGGATTTGGGAATTGTAGGAATTATGGAGAGTGTTCGGCAGCCTGCCCCAAAGATATTTCTTTGGATTACATCGCCAAACTCAACCGCGACCACGTGAAAGCTAAGATTAAAAAGATTTTTGCTTAAGCAAGTTTTCCTGTAGTAATCTCATTTTGGTTGCGACAATTCTCATCCTTTGGATGATGTTGTTTTATGTCAAAAGATGAAAAACAGGTAACCTGGGGAGGTCGGTTTTCCGAGCAACCAGATGCTTTGATGCAGGTATTTGGTGAATCCGTCTCTTTTGACATGCGTTTGGCAGTCTATGATTTAAAAGGTAGCTTAGGCCATGCCTCAATGCTGGCACATGTCGGGCTTTTGTCGGATGAGGAGTTTAAGTCGATCGAAAAGGGGATTCAGGAATTATTTGAAGAAGTCAAAAATGATTCCTTTCCCTGGAAGCTTGAACTTGAAGATGTGCACATGAACCTAGAGCAAGCCCTTCGTTCTAAAACCGAGGCAGCGGACAAATTGCACACCGGAAGAAGTCGAAATGATCAAGTGGCTACCGATATGCGGTTATTTTTTAAGGATGCATGTGAGCAGGTAAAGACAGGAATTGAAGGCTTGATGCTTTCCCTCCTTACTTTGGCCAAGCAGTATGCAAACCTGCCGATTCCTGGTTATACTCATTTACAGCGGGCACAACCGGTCACCGTAGGTCACCATCTGCTTGGTTATTTAGAATCCTTTGGGAGAGATCACGAGAGATTTTCTCAGGTCTCGGAACATGCGAATGTTTGTCCCTTGGGCTCAGGAGCCATTGCTGGCACCACCCTTCCAATAGACCGAGAATTTACTGCCAAAGTACTTGGTTTTGTAGATGCTGAGGGAGAGCCCAGGATTACTGCAAATGGAATGGACGCGGTTGCAGATCGTGATCTTTTCGTTGAGTTTTCCAGCACCTGTTCTATTTGTGCTTTGCATTTGTCGAGGCTTGCCGAGGATTTGATTCTATGGAATTCCACTGAATTCGGATTTATTAGACTACCGGATGCCTTTACCACGGGTTCTTCTCTAATGCCGCAAAAGAAAAACCCAGATTCCTTTGAATTAATTCGTGGAAAGACTGGGCGTATCATTGGGAATCTGACCAACTTATTGGTTACCATCAAGGGCTTGCCCCTGACTTATAACCGAGACCTTCAGGAGGACAAACCCCCGGTTTTTGATTCCCTGGATCAACTTAGCCAGAGTTTAGCCGTTGCTGCTGGCTGCTTGTCTACTGCTCATTTTAATGAAGAACGCTGTCGGCATGCAGCATCGGATCCTTTGCTTCTGGCAACGGATCTTGCTGATTATTTAGTCGAGCTGGGGATCCCATTTCGCAAAGCCCATCATGTTGTCGGAGCTCTGGTTACTCTTAGTGAAGAGAAAAAGCTTTCCATACTTGAGTTGTCAGATGTTGATGTTCTTGCAGTGTGTCCAGATCTGAAAGGCGACTGGCGGGAGGTTTTCGATTTGGACCGTGCTTTTGCAAAGCGGGAAAAACCAGGTATGCCAGGTCCTGAACAAATCGCATCAAGGGTTCAGTTTTGGGAAGGTATTCTTCAGGCCTGAGAAAGGGGTTTGATCGGAGGTGGCAAGCCTTTTTGCTTATTCTTATCCTACCAATTTCTGGAAATGCCAGAATTTGGAAAAGTGTAAACGGTACCGAAATTGAAGGCACCGTTTTTGAAGTAAAAGGGGAAAGAGTCGGACTCCGAATCAACGGAAGGGATTATCATTTTTTAATCTCTCGTTTTCAAAAGTCAGACCAATTATATTTACAAAAATGGTCTTCGGAAAAGCGATGTGCATCCTGTGCGGGAAAAATTACAGAAGGCTTTCGTGAAGCCGGTGGCTTAAAATACCATAAGCAATGCTTTCGATGCCTTGTTTCCCGAAAGACTTTCGAGGGAGGGGATGGGTTAGCAAAAGATCTTTGGGGTGGCCTGGTACATTTGGATCACCTTGGTAGGGTTTCAACTTGCGATACTTGCAACCGGTTTTTTCGAAGAGAAGATGCGGAATCCAAACAATTTTTTCCGGATGGGCGGATGAGTTGCAAAATTTGTTTCAACGATGGTATTTTTGATCGTCAAAAATTATACCAAGTGAGGGAAAGAGTTTTGCCAACCTTGCGAGGTGTTGGGATGGAAATATCCGCTGATTTAATTCGAATTGAATTGGTGGATCGTGCTTTCTTGGACCGGGAAGCTTTACGAATCAAAGCGGGAGGAAAACTGAGGGGGCTGACCTTAACCAAATATAAAATTACCCGAGGTTCGAACTTTACAAATACTGATTTCGAACATCGGATTTACCTCCTTTACGGCTTGCCCTATGTTGAATGCATTTCGGTTCTTGCCCATGAGTATGCCCATGTTTGGCTCAATGAACGCTTTATCGAAAGCACTCCCTTGGAGATCGAAGGCTTTTGCAATTTGGTTTCCGAAATTTGCCTAGCCCAAGACAAGACCAAGATAGCAAGCATCCTCCGGGAGAATATGATTCAAAGTGAAAATCCAATTTATGGAATGGGTTTTCGCAAAATGAGATCGAAATTAAAAGCCATTGGCTGGAATGGTTTACTGGCTGAAATGTTGGCAAAAGCAAGCCCGCCTTAGGCCACGGCGATACTTTTAACGCTGGTAGATTGGTAAATAGTGATACTTCACTGCGAGTGCGAGTAAGGCCATCGAGGTCGCGTAGACCTCGCCATGTCCGGACTCCGCATTACCACCTTGCCAGGAACCACTTTCTTTTTGCATCGGCAAAAGAATTTCCTCGACCCATTTTCGACCCATTTTAGCGTGTTCATTTCCTCTTTGGTACATTGCTTGGGCGAAATAGTAGGTGCCATAAAAGAAATATTTTCGATTTGCTTGGGGCTTATGTTTAAGCAACCAGTCAGCACCTCCGAGAACAAAAGGGGATTCGTATTCCCCGCATACTTGCATTGCAAGCAGACCGGCGGCGGTGGTAGTGTATTCCGGATGTCCACCAGGTTGATAGGCAAACCCTGACACTTTATCCATTGGATTGCCTTGTCCATCCAGCTTGGATTTATAAGACCTTTTTAAATATCCAACCGCATCCGAAATCGCACTGCTCGGAACCTGCAGTCCCGCATTTTTTGCGGATCGTAAAGCCATTAGTTGCCAAATGGTAACGGATAGATCCGAGTCTCTGGCATCTGGGGTATAGCGCCATCCACCCTGTTGTGCTTTATTCTTATTCACCTTTTGAGAACGAAGGATTAGATTAATCGCCAACTGGCATTTTTCTCGGATGACTTGATCCACTTGGTCATCCATTCCCATTCCCAACATTTCGGTCAGGGTCAGGGTAATGATCCCATGTCCGTACATTCTTGCTCCGTTTTTACCAAAATAACCAATTTCATCCTGATTTTTGTCATGGAGTAAATAATTCAAGGCACGAGCCATTGCCTTCCCATTTTCATTCGGATGAATTGGCAGGTGACCGACCGCAGCGAGAGACATGATGGAAAGTGCGGTTATTGCGGTGGGGTGATTTTTGTCAAAGATGGAACCATTATCTTTTTGTTGCTTCAAAATATATTGGATACCAGATTCAATCGCTTGATCTACTTGATCGGGTTTAAATGGGTTTTTCCAGTCCGATGTTTCAAGCCTACTGTTGGATTCTTTTAAATCCGTTTGAGCCCAGGCAAAAAAATGTGAGCACAAAAGGGAAAAAAGAAGAAAAATTTTCACAGAATTGGAAACCAAGGAAGATACTACTAATTTCATCACTTCTTAGTCCTCGCCTTGGATGACATTGCCTCGAAGTAGGCTTGTACTTGATTTCGATAGTTTTCGGATACCCTTTCTCTTTTTGCTTCCATCAGGTCTTTGGCAAGCTTGGGAGGCAATTTTCCCCAATCCTCGACTTCGACCTCCTTCTCCAGAATCGGAATTACTTCGACCTCCTGATCCGCTTCTACATTATATTCACCCTCGGCAGAAGTGAATTGATTTCCCTCTGTCACCCTCAGAATCTGGGAGCGCTTTTGGGACATGGATTGTGCATGGGATTCCGTTGCCATTCGTAGGGCTTGCAAAGCCTGTTCCATAGTTGGAGGATTGGAGTATGAACTATAAAAACCATTACCTCCGGTATTTGAGCCTCCTTGCTTTTGCTTATCAAAAGCTTCCTTTGAGATTTTCGAGTTAGGTGGTGGTCTTTGATCCGCAATTTCTTGGCCGGATGAACCTGAGCTTTCTGTAGTTTCCGGGCTTGGATGAGGTGCGTTTTCTGAGAATGGATTCTCCGCACCAAATATGGCTTGATCTAAAGCGTCCAAGGTTTGGGCAAGCACTTCGCTGACTTCGGGATCTGAGAAGGGGGAACTATTTTCGAATGGATCGGTTTTACTGTCCTCTTGGTTGGCTCCCCGGTTCTCCATGGATTTGCTTGGGGTCGTGCTTTCTCCGGAGGGTAAATTTTCAAGGGCATCGAGTTGTTTTTCCAGTGCTTGCCCGACTTCATTTAAAGCCATTCCCGCAGTGGGAAGCTCAGCCATTTCCAGTCTGGAAAAGGCAGAAGATTTCGGAAATTGATCGAGTAAATCTTGAGCGTCAGCTGCCAAATCGGAAGCACTAGAGGCTTGTTGCTTAGCTTGCTTGGCTTGCTTCGTTGCCTGTTCTGCCTTGTCCTGCCCGATATCCGCTTGTTTTTGAGCCATGGAAAATCGTTGTTCCGCTTGTTTCGCATCTTCTTTGGATTGCTCGGCTTTTTCCTTAGCTTTCTTGATTTCGGATCCACTGGACTCACTGGTCTCCAAGTTTTTTACCAACTCCGCATCCTGCCGGGCCTGTTCCATCGCAGCTTTCATTTCAGTGTTCTCATTTTGGGCTGATTCCATGGAAGCATTGGCTAAGCTTTGAGCTTCCTTGACTTGGGCAGAAAGATCATTGGCGATTTCCTGCAACTCAGTTTCAGCTGAATTTGCTTGTTCACTGAAGGATTCCGCTTGGTTTTGAAGTTCTTCAAAAGTGGGGTTTTCCTGGAGTAACTTCTCCGTCAATTTCGCTTCGGCTGAAAGTTCTGCCGCAACCTGCTCGTCTCCACTCGGCTCTTGATTGCTCAAATCGGTGGATAATTCTTTAGCCGTTTCCGAAAGTTCTTCAAGCTGGTTGGCTAAGGCCTGGTTTTGCAGAGCTTGTTCGGTTTCCGGGATTTGATCGAGGGCAGTGCTATTGGTCGCCTCGGCCAATTCCTCAAGCGATTGACCAGCCATTTGATTTTCCAGCCTTTGTTCATGCCTGGCCGCCCGGGCCAAATCTTGAGAAGTTTCAAAAGTGTCTTCACCAAGTTGATTTTGAGCCTCTTCCGCTTGAGTCAGTAGTTCAGGGTTTCCTTTGGCTTCATCCGTTAATTGGTTTAGGGCATCGGCAAGTTCCGCAGCCTGCTCTTGAAGTTCCTGTGCTTCCTTCGCGGCTTCCTGAGCAAGTTTCATCCCTCTTTCAGAAGCTTCTGCAATCGCTTCTTGTTGCTCGGGATTCACGAGGGCATCCGCTATCTTTTGTGCCTCCTCCGCCTTTTGATTCGATGCATCTGCAACCTCCTTGGCGTTTTCTATTTCTGTTTTAACCTGCTCCGCGGATGCTTTGAATTCTTCGACTTCTTGTTTAGCTATTTCGGTTTCTTTTTCCTTTTCCCTAAATGCTTCGATTTGTTCAGCAAAATCATTCTCGGCCCCTTTCAAATTTTCTTGAAGAGTTGGATCCTCGGGGCTTTGGTTGACCATATCTTGGGCTCGCTCAAGGGCCTTCTTGGCATCGGACGCTTTTTCCTTCGCTTTTTCTGACTCGATTTGTCGAGCTAAAGATTCTTGCTGAGCTTCTTGTGCGAGTTGCTCTTTTTCCCTTGCTTGCTCTTGTAAGCTTTCCGCTTCCTGTTGTCTTTTCTTGGCAAGATCCTCGGTTTGATCCGCTATCTCTTGAGCAGATTCAGGGGTAAGCCCAGACTGGGTATCAAGCTCTGAAGCGACCGCATCCAAATCATTCTTTGCCCGCTGAAGGGACTCAGCAAGTTCGAGAGCAGCATCTTTCAATTCCTGGGTAGTTGCTTGTTCTTTGCTTACCTCTTCCATCTTTTGGGCAAACTCTTCAAGTTGATCCCCGGACTCTTTGACTTTTTGTGCGGAGGTCTCGGCCTTGGCCTGATTTGCTTGATCATAAACTGGATCAATCTTTTCCTTCGCTAGTGCACCGGACTTCTTTGCGAGCTCGGTAAGTTGCTCAGCGAGATCTTTCTTTTCTTTACCAATGGATTGATCCAGGTCCTCCATTTTTTTGCTAAATTCTTTCTCTTGGGCCAAGGTTTCCTCGAGCTGTTCTTTCGCTTGTTCAACCGTATCCTGGGCTAGGTCAGAAAGTTCCCGCTTCATCGGTTCATTTTGTTCAAGTTCTTCTTCTAAGGCTTCAAGTAATTTGTCGGGTGCAAGTTGAGCTAGGTCCGCGAGTCGTTCGGCTTGTTCATACTGCTCCTCGATTTCGTTTCCGACTTCAAGCGTATCTTCCAACTGTCTTAGTTCTGGCCTGGAGTTGGCCAAGGCATTGGGATCCTCTAAATTCTCGAAGTGCTCCGCGATCAAATTCAATTCTTGGATTTGTTTCGCTTGCTCATCGATAGTTTTTTCTCCTGAAATCCTTAATTCCTCCGCGTTTTGGGCCTGAGTACCTTGCTCAAGATTTTCTTCCACTGCTCGCTCTCTTTGCTCTACTAATGCAGCGGCCGCATCCGAGTCTCTCGCTAGTTCTCTGCCTTCCTGGTCTAATAAATTTTGAATATTGGCCTCTTGTCTAAGGGCTTGGGCAAAATTTTCAATTGAATCTCCAATCTCTTCTTGCAGTTCATTGAGTGAAACAAGATCCGCTCTTTTTTCGGTGAGGTCCAATTCCTCGTCTTCCGTGAGTTCTTCCAATTTCTTTTTTTGCGCCTGAGTCTCCTTGGCTATTTCTCTCGCGAGTTCCGAAAGGGTCGGGGCTGATTGATTAACAAAGGACCTTGCCTCGATCACCTCTTGTTTGATTAACCGGATGATTTCTTGGAGCTCTTCGAAGACTTTTCCTGCGGGTACGATCATCGATTTTGACTGGTGGTTTGAGGACTTTACCCGCGCTTGCATTTCCTGAATTAAGATCTTTCGATTGGATTGGTTGGGCAATTTCCGCATCCGATCGATCGCATCCTTGGAAACTCTTAATCGGTTCATTATATCCAGAGCTGGTTTCCAGATCGCTTCGCTTCGCCCCCATTGCCGAGCGGATTCAGGCCCATTCCATCGACTTGAATCGGTACTTTCTTGCCTGATGAAGAAGAGTACTTGGTTGGCTGATCCAATTAAATGATGTTGGAGCGTAAGCAAATGGAAAGCCTTACCGAGTTTCTCAGACTTTTCGGATAAGGTGGATAAGTCTTCTCGAGCACCGGGGCGGGCTGCCCGAACTTCCTGTTGCAGTTGGATCAATGCTCTTCCGGTTTGACCTGCATCTTTGACGAATAATGAGTTTTGATCTTTTCTAGCCTGTTCAACTTCGGCCCGCATCATGGTTTCACCGGTTATCGTACTCATTGCCGAGAGGACTTCATGTGGCAGAAAGGAAGAATCTGCAGGCCTTGCTCGAACCAACCGATCCCATTTCCTTTTGAGGTCATCCCAGTAGGTATAATGGGGTTCAAGGTTCCAGAAGAGTTCTTCCGGTTTCTTTCTGAATGATTCTTTGGTCTTGGAAGCAAGTTTTCGCTGTGCTTCTTGCAAGATACTATGAATATTTTTCTGCCAGGCTTCGATTTGTTTTTCGAGCTCTTTCCCGTTCTCAATTCCATTGCCCAGGGACTCAAGCAGTTTTACTTGTTCGGAATTAGATCTCTTGATCGAGGAGGAACGGTCCCAATCTTTGGAATAGGAAAGGGTTTGAGCAATCGGTTCCCATTGGTTCAGGGCAACTTCCTGCCGTCTGGTAAGAAAGGGTATTGCCTTCTTGTTTCGATAATCTTCCAGCAATTCCTGCTGTCTTTGATGCAAGGAATGCAGGTAGGAAACCGCCACCATCTCTGCGTGTTGATTCAGAATATCCTGACCAATATTTTTTAGGTTTCCCGAAATTCTCTTTCGCTTGC
>CESW01000401.1_pt1 | contig 16449 bp, 12 predicted proteins | sample 531171 | NCBI WGS metagenome assembly CESW01 (sample SAMEA2621859, study PRJEB7988) | marine metagenome | biome: marine biome (ENVO:00000447); feature: surface water layer (ENVO:00002042); material: "saline water (ENVO:00002010), including plankton (ENVO:xxxxxxxx)" | depth 5 m
AAATAAAATACTAACCCAAAACTACGAAACTGGCTATGCCTGCTAAAGTATACACAAAAAAAGAGGCCAAGATCGGGCCCATTAAAAAGAAAACGCTCGCCGTTATTGGCTATGGATCACAAGGACATGCCCATGCACTGAACCTCAAAGATAGCGGATGCAATGTTATCATAGGTCTTTACAAGGGTAGCAAATCTATTCGAGTGGCCAAGAGGCATGGGTTTGAAGTGTTTGAAGTGGCAGAAGCAGTCCAAAAAGCGGATGTTATCATGATTGGTGTACCCGACATGAAGCAAGCTGAGGTTTATGAAAACGAAATCAAACCGAACCTATCCAAAGGAAAGACACTTTTGTTTACCCACGGATTTGCTATCCACTTCGATCTAATTAAGCCACCCCGTGGGGTAAGTGTTATCATGGTGGCACCGAAGGGCCCTGGGCACATTGTCCGTTCTCAGTTCATGGAAGGCAAGGGTGTCCCGGCATTAATTGCAGTGTTGAAGGGATCATCGAAGGATTCAAAAAATATTGCCCTAGCTTGGGCAGCGGGTGTCGGAGCCGCCAATGCGGGTATTTTGCAGACAACCTTTAAGGAAGAAACCGAAACCGATCTTTTTGGCGAGCAAGCAGTTCTATGCGGAGGTGCATCCGCTCTGGTTCAAGCCGGGTTCGAGACCCTTGTTGAAGCTGGATATGCTCCAGAAATGGCTTATTTCGAATGCTTACATGAACTAAAACTTATCGTAGACTTAATGATTGAGTCGGGTGTTGCTGGAATGCGTTTCTCTATTTCTGAAACTGCCAAATATGGTGATGTCACCCGTGGGCCACGGGTGGTCAACGCAAATGTTAAAAGATCGATGAAATCAATCCTCAAGGAGATTCAAAGTGGAAAATTTGCTCGTGAATGGGTAAAGGAATACCAAGCCGGACTGCCTAAATATAACCAGCTTTTACAAGAAGGGGAAAAGCATCCCATCGAGATCACGGGTCAACATCTACGAGGTCTGATGCCTTGGATACCCAAGAAAAACATCAAAGGGGCCCAAGCTTCTTATTCTTAATTACTTTTCAGATGAAGGGGCGTGAAGAATACTCGTTCTTCACGCACCTTTTAGCTATGTCTGGCCTATGATAAATTCAGCAAATACATGCAGGTTGGCCACGAGGAAAAGTCCTCTTGCTTTGCGTCAAACTGAAATTGTTGCTGATTTGGTCCAAGATCTAATGGGTTTGGATGTGGAGATCATTCCCATGACAACCACGGGGGACCAGCGGATAGATTGGTCCCTGCAGGAACAGGGAGGAAAAGGACTCTTTACCAAGGAACTCGAACAAGCCATTCTAGATGGGCGTGCAGACATTGCAGTTCATAGTGCTAAAGACATGCCAACCACGGATCCGGAGGGTTTGGAAATTGCCGCTTTTTTAAAGAGAGAAGATCCTAGGGATGTGTTGGTTACTCGGGAAAATGCCACATCAATTCAAAAGCTCGCCTCTGGAAGTCCACGCAGAATAAGCCAACTTAAAAACCGCTTTCCAGAGGTGGAATGGTTGGAGTTAAGGGGGAATGTTGAAACTAGATTGAATAAAATTGGAGAAAACGAGGAGGCAGACGGCACTATTTTAGCAAGGGCTGGTTTGAACCGATTAAAAATTGATCAATTCCCGGGCCTCCATTTCGAAACCATGGAGGTGGACAAAATGGTTCCAGCACCTGGACAAGCTGCGATTGCAGTTCAAACCAGAACAAGTGAATTCGAAAAGTATTCTGTGCTTGGAGATCAGGCAACCGAGAAATCTGTTCGTTTCGAGAGAAAAGTTCTTGAGCGTATGGGAGGAGGCTGTCAAATTGCTTTGGGGGTGCACCTGAGCAATGATACTTTATATTTTTTCCACGAAAAAACGGGCATCGTGGTTAAAGAATTTCATTCGCAAACTGAAGATGTTCTGATTCAGGAATTAGTAGGTAGAATTCAGTGATTTCAAAAAAGGGAAAAGTATTTCTTGTAGGCGCGGGACCTGGGGATCCAAACTTGGCAACTTTACGAACCAGGGAAATTATCTTACAATGCGATGTCCTAGTCTATGACCACTTGACAAATCCGGAATTCCGGAAATGGGTGTCTGCAGAGTGTGAACAAATTGATGTCGGAAGAAGTCCAGGTCGGCACACGGTTGCTCAGGATGATATTGGAAAGATCTTAGTAAGCAAAGCATCTGATAAGCAGATCGTAGTTCGTCTGAAAGGTGGCGACCCATTAGTTTTTGGTCGCTGTGCTGAAGAGATGTCGGTTTTAGATGATGCAGGGATAGATTACGAAATCATCCCTGGGGTAACCGCTGCACTTGCCTGTGCTGCCTACGCTGGTATTCCACTTTCCCATGGAGACAACGGATCTTCCATTTCATTTCTCACCGGTCATGAGGATGTAACAAAAGAATCCCTGCGGACAGATTTTGCAAAATTTGCAGATACAGGAGGTACCTTATGTATTTACATGGGGATGAGTAAGATAGAGGAAATTGCAACAAGTCTCCTACAAGGTGGGATGCCCCTAGACAAGCCTGCGGCAATTGTTAGCAATGGGACTCTTCCAATTCAAAGACATCTGAGATGTAATCTTGGAGATATAGTCCAGATGAGTCAAACTTCTGACTTAGAAGCTCCGGCCATTATTTTTGTTGGGAATGCAGTAGGCTTGTCCTTTCGGAAAAGCTGGTTTGAGGATCGTCCTTTATTTGGCAGAAGAATTGTGGTCACTCGCTCCACTTCGCAAAATAGCAAAATGAAAAGTAAGTTGGAAGAGCTTGGTGCGGAGGTACTTGAGCTTCCTCTGATTGAAATTTTGCCTACGGAGGATCGTACATTAGTTGCGGAGGCATTCGCTGGGATTGCAACCTATGAATGGGTTATCTTTACCAGTGCCAATGGGGCTCGGGAATTCATGCGCCTCTTTTTCTTGGCTTATGAAGATATTCGAAGTTTTGGCCCCATGCGCATTGCTTGTGTAGGTGAGGCTACGGCAGCAATTTTAAGAGCTTACAATTTGGAAGTGGAACTAATTCCAAAAGTTTCGACAGCAGAAAACCTAGCTCAAGAATTAGTTGCTACCGATTCATTGGACAGTGCTAATATTCTTGTCATAACTGGAAATCGAAACCGTGAGGTACTAGTAAGCATGCTGGAAACCGTCGGGCATGCAATTGTGGATGTACTTCCTATTTACGATACTGATTTTTGCGATGTTTCAAAAGCAGAGGATCTGGAGAACTTTAGAGACAAGGGGGCGGATGCGATTATTTTTACGAGTTCTTCAACTGCACTATCTTACATTGAACAGGAAGACGATTTAATTTTAAAGAAAACGGCTCAAACACCGGTCTTTTTTAGTTTTGGTCCGGAAACGAGTAAAACACTGAAAGAAAACAATTTGGCCGTTGCCGCAGAATCAGATAAGCCAAGTATGGACTCGATAATTAAGGCTTTGATTTCTAGATTTATTAAGTAGAACTATGGAAAGACTGCCCGGAATCAAGATTTGTGGGATCACCAATTTTTCGGATGCTGAAAAATCAATTTTGCTGGGTGCGGATTATTTAGGATTCATTTTATATCCAAGCTCACCAAGGTTTATTGAACTTAGCTTAGTAAGGGAGTTATTTAAGCAATCTCAGGATCATTCCTACCAAAAAGTTTTGGTTGATGTGAACCCAGAACCCGAAAAGCTTAAAGTTTATTCGGAGGAGGGCTTTGATTTTTTTCAGCTTCATTTTCCCCATGACATAAATATTAACCGTATTGAATCGTGGAAGAATGTGATCGGGGCTGAAAATCTTTGGCTTGCACCTAAAATACCTCCCCAAACTGAATTCCCTTCTAAATTGATTAACTATGCCGATCATTTTCTGATCGATGCTTACAGTTCCACCTCATTTGGAGGTACGGGAGAGCAGTCAGACTGGGAAGAATTCTCTCGGTGTAAAGACAGATATTCAGAGAAAAAATGGATTTTAGCTGGGGGCTTGGGTTTAGAAAACGCAAATCGTGCAATCTATTCACTACATCCAGATATTATAGATTTTAATAGTGCTATTGAAATAGAACCAGGTAAAAAAGATCATGGTAAACTGAGTTCTTTGTTTTCTAATTTGAGGGGATAAAAGAAGAAATTCTTTTTCTTTTGCTTGAAAAGATCCCGATAAAATTCATTTAGTAAATTATAGTCTGTGTTTGAGAAGTCCTAAACCTCTCAATATGTAATAAATTTTAACCTATGTAAAACGATGGATACTCAAAATTCAAGTGGAGGTTGTCCCTTCAATCACAATCAACAAGAATCCCCAGTTGTCACCACCGAACAATGTCCCATTCACCAAGCGGCTGGTCAAGGAACTTCGGTGCAGGACTGGTGGCCCAATCAGCTTAAAGTTGACATTCTTCACCAGCACGATGCCCGTTCAAATCCTATGGAAGTTGATTTTGAATATGCCACTGAGTTCCAAAAATTGGATTACGATGCTCTCAAGAAAGATTTGACTGATTTAATGACTGATTCGCAAGACTGGTGGCCAGCTGACTTTGGTCATTATGGACCTTTCTTTGTTCGAATGGCTTGGCATGCAGCTGGTACTTACCGAACTGCTGACGGACGTGGTGGCGGAGGTACGGGTGCTCAGCGTTTTGCTCCTTTGAACAGCTGGCCCGATAATGGTAACCTTGATAAAGCTCGGCGATTACTTTGGCCGATCAAACAAAAATACGGAAAAAAAATATCTTGGGCCGACCTTTTTATCTTAACTGGCAATGTGGCACTTGATTCTATGGGATTTAAGACTTTTGGGTTTGGCGGTGGCCGACCTGATATTTGGGAAACCGAAGATGATATTTACTGGGGTGTAGAGGATTCATGGCTGGCGGATAACCGTTATTCCGGCGAGCGTGATCTCGAAAATCCTCTCGCGGCAGTTCAAATGGGACTGATCTATGTGAATCCGGAAGGACCCAATGGGGTTCCGGATGCAAAAGCTTCTGCTCATGACATTCGTGAGACTTTTGGACGCATGGCAATGAATGACGAAGAAACAGTAGCTTTGATTGCTGGCGGTCATGCTTTCGGTAAGACACATGGTGCGGGAAGTGCGGTTCATGTCGGGCCCGAACCGGAAGGTGCCCCTATTGAGGAACAGGGTTTTGGATGGACGAGTAGCTTTAACTCAGGTGCTGGCCCCGATGCGATTACTTCCGGTCTTGAAGTTACTTGGTCCAATACTCCCACCAAATGGGGGGTAAATTACCTTGAGAATTTATTTGCCTACGAATGGGAATTGACCACCAGCCCAGCGGGTGCCAAACAGTGGGTTGCCAATGATGCTCCGGAGATGATCCCTGATGCTCATGATTCTTCCAAGATGCGTAAGCCCACTATGCTGACTACTGATATTGCACTTAGGGCAGATCCTTCGTATGAAAAAATTTCCAGAAGATTTCTTGCTGAACCGGATTATTTTGCCGATGCATTTGCTCGGGCTTGGTACAAGTTAACTCATCGAGACATGGGTCCAAAGTCTAGGTACCTTGGCCCTGATGTTCCCGAAGAAGAATTGATCTGGCAAGACCCAATCCCAGCATGCGACCACGAACTGGTTTCCGATTCAGAGATTGAGTCTTTGAAATCAATGATTAAGGAATCCGGCATCTCGGTTTCCGAGTTGGTTAGTACTGCTTGGGCATCTGCATCTACTTACCGAGGCACCGACATGCGCGGAGGGGCAAACGGAGCTCGTATTCGTCTCGCTCCACAAAAGGATTGGGAGGTAAACCAACCTATGCAACTTGCACGTGTTCTTGAAAGACTGGAGGTCATTCAAAGTGATTTTAATGTAGGTGGTAAAAATATTTCCATGGCCGATCTGATTGTACTAGCAGGCGGGGTAGGAGTGGAATCCGCAGCCAAGAAAGCAGGAACTGAAATTAAAGTCCCCTTTACGCCCGGTCGTATGGATGCTTCTCAGGAGCAAACAGACATCGATTCATTTGGGGTTATGGAACCAGTCGCTGATGGATTCAGAAACTATTTGAAGAAACGCTACAGTGTTGCTACGGAAGCGTTGTTTTTAGATCGTACCCAAATGCTTGGCCTGACTGGATCCGAGATGACGGCTTTGACCGGTGGTCTCCGAGTGCTTGGGGCAAACCACGAGCAATCCAAACACGGAGTGTTTACTGACAAACCAGAAACTCTTTCCACTGACTTTTTTGTCAACTTACTAGATATGAGCACCAAATGGTCACCAGTCGATGTGGAAGCTGAGGAGTTCAATGGGCATGACCGGAGCACCGGTGATCTCAAGTGGACTGCTACCCGAGCTGACCTTGCTTTTGGTTCCAATTCTAGGTTGCGTGCTTATGCCGAGGTTTATGCCTGCTCGGATTCCCATGAGCAGTTTGTCTCCGATTTTGTCGCTGCTTGGACTAAGGTGATGAATGCGGACCGTTTTGATCTGTCTTAGATCAAGTTTTTAGCATCCAAAGGCTTTTCCCTGACCCTAAGGGGATAGTCTTTTTGGTGAAGATATTATTTGAATTGCTTTGCTAATTTCGCCAACTCTTTTGGGTCCATTCCACTCACATCAGGCATTCCGTCACTGCCTCCAAATGAGCTCATCAACTTTTTCATTTTTCCACCTTTCATTTTTTTCATCATTTTTTGCATTTGGGAAAATTGTTTGATCAGTTGATTGACATCTTTGATTTGAACTCCTGAGCCCTCGGCGATTCTCTTTCTTCGAGAACCTGCCAGAATGCGAGGCAGCCTTCTTTCCTCCTTGGTCATTGAGAGAATGATCGCTTCATTACGACCCAAGGAAGCTTCTTCTTTATCCCCAACTTTCACATTTCCCATCCCCGGAAGCATTTTCGCAATTGACCCCATGGAACCCATCTTTTTCATCTGCTTCATCTGGCTGAGGAAATCTTCGAAGTCAAATTCTGCCTTCAACATCTTTTCCGCCATCCGCATGGATTCTTCTTCATCCATATTTTCTTGGGCTTTTTCAACCAGGGATACAACATCCCCCATCCCGAGAATTCTAGAAGCCAACCGGTCAGGATAAAAAACCTCAAATTCATCAATTTTTTCTCCCACTCCCATGAATTTAATCGGAGCTCCAGTTACTTTTTTCATGGAAAGGGCCGCTCCGCCCCTGGCATCTCCGTCTACCTTTGTCAGCACAATCCCAGTCAGGTTAAGCCTTTCATGAAAAGTTTTAGCTACATTTACCGCCTCCTGACCAAGGGCAGCATCCGCAACCAATAAAATCTCATGCGGATCGACTTCTCTTTTGAGGGCTTCCAATTCGCTCACAAGATTGTCGTCAATTTGAAACCTTCCTGCTGTATCGAATATGATGATATCGGATCCATTCTTTTTGGACACTTCCCATCCCGCTCGTGCAATGGATGGTACATCTTTATTTTCACGATCCAAATAGCAGGAAAAATTTTCCTGTTTTGCTAAAAATTCTAACTGATCAATTGCGGCTGGTCTGTAAACATCACAGGCAATCAACATGGGAGTTCGTCCATTTTTGGCCATACGCTTGGCAAGCTTGGCACTGGTAGTGGTCTTTCCTGCTCCATGGAGACCAACCATTAGTACTCGCAGTGGCCGGTCCTCTTTAAGTGCGGTGGTTCCTTCTCCAAGGAGTTTAACCAGTTCGTCATTGATGATCTTTACAACTTGCTGACCTGGCGAGACGCTTTTCAAGACATCTTGGCCAAGGCATGCCACCTTTACTTCCTCCACAAATTCTCGTGCAGTCTTGAAGTGAACATCTGCTGAGAGCAGGGCCTTACGAACTTCTCCTAGGGCATCACTAATATTATCCTCACTTAGTTTACCGACGCCTCGAAGGTTTCGGAGAGTCTTACTTAATTTATCAGTTAAATTTTCGAACATAATTGCTTGCTATCATGCCACGGCACACGGCGATGGTGAAGCTAAATTTGAATCTGTCTTTCCACGTTGCCAATTCTTTAAAATTCAGCATCATCAAGATCTCCAAATTTCAATAATGAAAATTTTAGTTGCGGACCGTATTTCACCCCTTGGTGTGGAATTTTTGCAAAAGCAAGATGGCTTTGAAGTCATCGAAGCCTATGGCTTATCCCCTGAACAAGTTTTGGAACAAGCCCGAGATGTTTCTGCGATTATTGTTCGGAGTGACACCAAAATTTCAAAGGAAGTATTGGAGGTAGCTTCAAAACTTAAGGCTGTGGGTAGGGCAGGCGTCGGAGTGGATAACATCGATGTGCAGGCTGCAACTGAGAAAGGGGTGATCGTGATGAATACTCCGGGTGGTAATACCATCGCAACTGCGGAGTTGACCTTTACGCATTTGCTCTGTGGTACCCGGGCGGTGGTTCGGGGAGCATCAGGGATGCGAGAAGGAAAATGGGAACGTAAAATGCTCAAAGGGGCGGAATTACGAGGTAAAACCTTGGCCATTTTGGGTCTTGGTCGTATAGGGGCAGAGGTGGCAAAACGTGCCCTTGCTTTTGAGATGAAGGTGATCGCCTTTGACCCTTATCTTACTGAAGACCGGGCTAAAGAGTTAGACCTGATAAAGGTAGAACTGGATGTTGCCTTCGCAGATGCTGATTATTTATCCGTGCACATGCCTCTGACCGAACAGACCAAAAATATTGTGGATGAAGAAGCCTTTTCTAAAATGAAAGATGGGGTTCGTGTTTTTAACTGTGCTCGAGGAGGAATCATTAAAGAAAGTGCACTTGTAGAAGCTCTTAAAAGTGGAAAAGTTGCGGCTGCCGGATTAGATGTTTACGAACAAGAACCTCTTCCGGAAGATCATGAGTTTCGTAATTTGGAAAACTTGACATTAACCCCACACTTGGGAGCTTCAACCGCCGAGGCTCAGGAGAGTGTTGGGGTGGAGATTGCTGAGGCGATTGCTGAAGTTTTACAAGGTGGTCGCATTCGAAACGCCATCAATATGCCTTCAATCGACCCGAAGGATTTAGAATCTCTCAGTCCATACCTAGATCTTTGTCAAAGACTTGGATCCTTTGCCCGCCAAGCTGCAAAGGGCTCGGTCGAGAAAATTCATATCACTTATTTTGGCGGAATTGTTGATTTTGATTGTGTCCCCCTTACACGAGCCGTTCAAAAAGGTTGGTTATCGGGGATCGCGGGGGATGATGGGGTTAACGATGTCAATGCTCCTTACAAAATAAAGGATCTGGGTATCAAACTGGAAAGTACAAAGTCTTCTGCTTCGATTGATTATAATGAGTTGATCGAAGTAAAGACGGTTTCCAGTGAAAACTCCGAGCAAAGTGTCCGGGGAACTCTTTTGGGCAAGGGAAATGAACCGCGTATTGTTGAAGTCGATGGCCAAGCGATTGAAGTTCGACCCGTTGATAAACTACTGATTGTCAGGAATATCGACAAGCCTGGAATTGTGGGTAAACTGGGTACCATTCTTGGAAATTGTTCGGTAAATATAGCGAATATGTCATTGAGTCGTGCCCAAGATGGAGAATGGGCACTAACCATCTGTGAACTGGATGAAGAACCCCCAGCAAGTGCACTTCAGGCATTGGTTGATGATCCTGACATTCGGGAGGCTCGGGTCTCCAGACAAGGGTAAACCTATTTACTGATTTCGGATCCCATTATTTTTTATGTCGGTAGAAGCAATAGCAGTTACGATTGTTGGTTATCTTCTCGGCTCAATCCCATTTGGTGTATTGGTTGCCAAAAAATACGGCGTTGATATTTATCAAGCAGGTAGTGGAAACCCAGGGGCCACCAATGTCCTACGACAAATTGGAAAAACTGCTGGCTATTCGGTGTTCATTTTGGATTTTCTCAAAGGTTTGGTTGCAACACTATGGTTTCTTCTCCCGATCTTTTCCTTTTCAGGGGATATCACCTTGGGTTTATGGGGTCTGCCAGCCGCTGTTCTGGGTCATACTTTGCCACTTTTTGCGAAATTTCGTGGCGGTAAGGGCGTAGCAACTGCTATGGGCGGGTTGCTTGGGGTGATGCCGGTTTGTCTGCTTATCGGATTAGTGTGCTGGGTCGTGATATTCTTTAGCACCCGATATGTTGCGGTTGCATCGATTGGATTTGGTGCCAGTCTGCCGGTATATTCATTGGTTGATTATTGGACTGGCGATCCTGATTCCCGACAAATAGGAACCGTTTTTTTAGCATTTTTGGTGATGGGATGGATTGTGTGGAGACATCAAGAAAACTTAGTTCGATTGAAAGCAGGAACTGAAAATCGGTTCGAGAAAAAATTATAATCTTAAATTTTAGACCAAAGTTTTGAAATGAATGAAATACCAACCATTAGAGTAGGAATCCTAGGATTTGGGACGGTCGGGCAAGGCACTTGGAAACACTTGCATGAAAATGCAAATTTTTGGGAAAAAATCTTAGGAGTGCGACTCGTTGCTACCCGTGCTTCGGTCCGAAAACTTGACAAGGACCGCAAAGTACCAATCCCTACGGAAGCTCTGACCACTGACTCTCTTGCGATTGTAAATGATCCAGAGATTGATCTTATTTGTGAGCTGATTGGAGGAGTGGAAGAGGCGAAAAAATTAACCTTACAAGCTTTTGCTAATGGAAAGTCTGTGGTTACCGCAAACAAGGCTCTTATTTGTGAACATGGTAACGAATTGTTTGAAGCCGCAGAAAGAGCCGGAGTTCAGTATGCTTTTGAGGCTAGCGTTGCCGGAGGGATCCCAATCATAAAGGTACTTCGCGAGAGTCTTGTTGCTAATGAATTTCCACTGATTTATGGAATTCTGAATGGTACCTCGAATTACATTCTTACCCGAATGGAAACCGAAGGGGCCAGTTTTCAAGAGGTTTTGAAAGACGCGAGAGAACTCGGATATGTGGAAGCGGATGAGTCCTTGGATTTGGATGGAATTGATGCTGCACACAAGGCCGTAATTTTAGCTTACCTTGCTCACGGGATCTGGGTGGACCTCAAGGATATAACTGTGGAAGGAATCAGTAAGATCTCCAATGCAGATTTGGATGCCGCTCAGAAATTGGGTTGTAAAATTAAATTAATTGGTGTCATTCGCAGGAATTTTGAAAATGATCATGTATCGGTTGCGGTCTATCCTGCACTAGTTCCGATGGCTGAAATTATTGCCCGCACTGATGGTGTTTTCAACGGTATCAGTTTGACCGGTTCAGTGGTCGGTACCGTTGTGCTAACCGGTAGGGGTGCTGGTCAGGATCCAACCGCAGGTTCCGTGATAAGCGATTTGGTTGATGTGGTAAAGGGAATCAGAGGAATCAACTCATCCATCAAATTACTTCATGTATCTCCAGATCAATGCAAACCTGCGCCAGCAATTGAAGTCACGGGTTGTTATTATTTAAGGTTATCGGTTGACGATCGCCCTGGTCAACTTTCGAAAGTTGCGGAGTGTTTAGCTGAACATGCGATCAGTCTTGCCACGGTTTCGCAAACTCCTCACGGAAATAACTCCCCTGCAACTTTGATCCTTACCACACATGAAACCAACGAACATTCTATTGCTCAAGCGATGGCATCCCTCGAAGAGCTTCCGGGAGTAGAAGAACCACCCGTGCTATTTCGTATGTTCGATCCTGATTCAAACGGAGAATGAAAATTGTTGTAAAGAAGTTTGGGGGTACCTCTGTTGGGGATGTAACCCGGATAAAGAAAGTTGCCCGTCGAGTCAAAAAGGCTTGGTCAGAGGGTGATTCTGTGGTGGTCGTGGTCTCTGCTCGTGCTGGAGTAACCAACACCTTGATCGAGCGTGCCAAAGCGATTCAGAAAAACCCGGCGGATCGGGAATTGGATGTGCTCATGACTTGTGGAGAGCAAGAAACCATTGCTCTCATGTGCATGGCTCTTAACGCTCTGGGTGTCCCTGCAATTTCACGGACCGGGTGGCAAGCGGGGATCATAACCGACGGCTTGCATGCCAAGTCTCGCATCCGGGAAGTTTCGGGGGGAGATATTCGGAAACAATTAAGGGCTGGTAATGTTGTAGTCGTAGCAGGATTTCAGGGAGTCAATGAACATGGAGATCTAACCACCTTTGGACGAGGAGGTTCAGACCTAAGTGCCATCGCATTAGCAGGAGCTTTACGAGCAAAAGGTTGTGAGATCTTTTCTGATGTCGAGGGTGTGTTTACCGCGGATCCAAGGATTGTCCCTAATGCGCGAAAGATCAATGCCATCAATTATGAGGAAATGCTCGAACTTGCCAGTAGTGGTTCTAAAGTCATGCAAACACGGGCAGTAGAATTTGCCCAAAAGCATAATATTCCATTCGAAGTTCGCTCAACCTTTTCAACCAAATCAGGAACCAGTGTGAAGAAAAAAGTAAAATCCCTTGAAGACACCTTAGTAAGTGGTGTCGCTATTGATAAAAATCAAGTTCGTGTAAGTATTACCGAACTACCCGACCGACCGGGAGCTGCAGCCGCTATTTTTAAAGTAATGGCAGATGCCGGAGTCGTGGTTGATATGATCGTCCAAAATGTCGCTCGGAATGGTAAGGCTAACTTAACCTTTACCGTTCCTTCAGAAGATGCTTTTCGTGCGGAGAAGGCATTAAAAGAGCATCTTGCGGATGAATCCAGTGGTAAACTGGGAAAGAGTACCAATATTGCCAAAGTCTCCGTTGTAGGAGTAGGTATGCGATCCCATTCAGGAGTAGCTTCCACCTTCTTTGAGGCTTTGGCGAATGCAGGAATAAATATGCTGATGATTAGTACATCCGAAATTAAAATTTCAGTGGCGGTAAGCCCAGATCAAGGAGATGAGGCAACCCGTGTGGCTCATGTTGCTTTTGGACTGGGTAAATAGTTTGTCCCGTAGCTCATAAAACCAATCGAAATGGAATTCATTAGCACTCGCGGCTTTTCGGATTCGGTTGAGTTCACACAAGCAGTTGCTCAAGGCCTGGCCCCGGATGGAGGCCTATACTTACCAAAATCTTTTCCGGATCTTTCTCCGAATTTAAAAGAATGGGAAGGCTTAGCTTATGATGAGCTTTGTTTCGAATTCTTTAAACTTTTTGCTACGGACATGAATCCTTCAATTTTGAAGGATTGTGTTCATAGAGCATATTCAGGTTTTTCAGTTTCTGAAGTGGCACCGATTGTTTCTTTATCTAATCAATGGAAGGTCTTGGAGCTTTTTCACGGGCCGACCTTAGCATTCAAGGATTTTGCCTTACAATTACTTGGTAATTTATATGAAGCTCAGATCGAGAGAGAAGGAAAGCCTTTGACTATTTTGGGAGCGACATCGGGGGATACAGGAGCCGCAGCGATTTCAGGCCTTGTTGGAAAAAAAGGGGTAGAAGTATTCATCCTTTATCCAAATGAAAAAGTATCTCCTCTGCAAGAGCGCCAAATGACCTGCACCGGAGCAAGTAATGTTTATCCGATTGCGATCGACGGAACCTTTGACGATGCCCAAAGAACGGTGAAAGAAATCTTTGCCGATCTTTCTTTTCGGGAGGAAGTTGGGCTTTCTGCAGTCAACTCGATTAATCTCGCCCGCATTCTTGCCCAAAGCGTGTATTATTTGTTCGCTTGGTTGAGGTTGAAACCAAAGTGCCGAACCAAGACTACTTTTGTTGTACCAACCGGTAATTTTGGAAATGTCTTTGCTGGATGGCTTTTAACAAAGATGGGTATTGAAATTTCTGAATTTCGAGTTGCTACCAATCAAAATGATGTTTTACACCAGCTCTTCAAAACCGGTGAATATTCTTTATCTTCGGTTCGTCCAAGCCTTGCACCTTCTATGGATATTCAGGTGGCCTCGAATTTTGAAAGGCTGCTCTATTTTATCCTAGGTAAGGATTCATCAAGGGTACAAGAAGTAATGACTTCTTTTCGTAAAGAAGGAAGATATTGCTTTGAAAAGTTTGTAAGCTCAGGCTTTTCAAGTTGTAGCTCATCAGATTTGGAAATCCCTGAATTGATCAAACAGATTTGGGATGAATTCGATTATATTGTGGATCCCCATACAGCTTGTGCATTCAAGGATTTGGACCCGAAACAAGCTAGCATGGTCTTGGCCACTGCACATCCTGCTAAATTCCCATCCGTTTATGAACAAGCTATGATGAAAGTTCCCAAGGCAGATGAACTAGAGGCCTTGCTCGGGGTTGAGCCTAGAAATTATCAGGTAGAGGTTGACCCTGACTCCATACGCTCATTTATCAAAGCTACCTTATTGAAAACAAGTTAATGCTTTCAGAATAACGACTCGCAAGGCCAATGAATCCCGCAAACAGTCAGAAATTAGTATTTATTCGGGGTGGGGGATTAGGTGATTTTTTACTAACTATTCCGATTTTGTTTGAAGCTTGTAATCGCTACCAAGAAGTTAAGCTCTTCACCCGAGCATGCTTCCATCCTCTTCTTCAGGATCTAAAGCCTGAGCATTTGATGTTGCATGACTTGGATAAGGAAGGCAAAGACCTTTGTTTTACCTGCAAGGATAGGAATGTTTTCACTTTTTGGAATGATCAGGAGTGGGTGCATGAGTTAGGAGAAGCGGGAGCGAAGAAGGTAATTCCGCTTCAGCCTCGGCCAAAATTGGAGCCCCATTTTGTCGAGCATCTTTATCATACATTGGATTGGAGCTTTCCGGATGAAGTCCATTACACTCCATGGTTAGGAGATCGTTGGAGTTCTCAAAGTAAAACCCTCTGGATTCATCCAGGAAGTGGGAGTCACATGAAAAATGCCGCTCTGTCTTTTTTTGAAAACCGAGCAATGAATTGGCTGGAGAAAGATATTGAAAATCGGATTATTTTCTCTTTCGGTGAGTCAGACCAGGAATGCAGAGAGGAATTGCTATGCTCTTCGATTGCAGAACAAAAAAAGGTTCAATTTTTTTCAGGGTTATCTTTATCAGCTTTTAAAGAAAGCTTAGAGCAAAAGGCAGGCAGATATTTAGGAAACGATTCTGGACCAAGCCACCTTGCTGCGATGCTTGGTATCCCGACCGAAGTACTTTTTATTTCCACAAATCCAGAGGTGTGGAAACCGCTCGGACCGCGGGTGAAGTTACTCCGAGTTGATTAGTATCTTATAAGATACGGAATCGACTAGGGCTTCCCAGCTTGCGGTAATGACATTGTCGCTAACCCCAACCGTTCCCCATGTTTTTTCTCCATCCGTGGACTCAATGTGGACTCTTGTGATCGCGTCAGTTCCAAGATTACTTTCAAGAATCCGGACTTTGAAATCTACTAAGCGAACTTGATTAATGTAGGGAAAGTCTTTTTCCAGAGCCTGCCGTAAGGCATGATCGAGTGCGGATACCGGGCCATTTCCCTCTGCGACCGTGTGCCTGATTTCATCTTTAATTTTTAGCTTAACGGTTGCTTCTGAAGAACTGGTCTTGGTTTGGGTTCCACTCCCAACTCCTAGATGGTAGCGTAGTATTTCAAACGCAAAATCTTCCCCACGAAGAAATCTTCGAAGTAGGAGATCAAAGGAAGCATCTGCAGATTCATATTCATATCCCTTAAATTCAAGTTGTTTTAATTCTTCAAGAAATGATTTCATCTCGGGCGAACGCCCATCTACTTCCATCCCCATCTCTTTTGCTTTCATCATGATACTGCTCCTGCCCGACATGTCTGAGACCAGTACACGAGTACGATTTCCCACAACTGCAGGATCAATATGCTCATAACTACGAGTTGATTTAGCTGCGGCATCAGCATGAACTCCGCCCTTATGAGCAAAAGAAGCTGCACCCACATAGGGAGAGCGAATATCAGATCTTAAATTTGTGGCATCATCTACAAAAAGAGAAAGATCTCGAAGTTTGGACAAATGAGGCTGACAATTTGTCGATCGATCCATCTTAATTTCAAGGTTGGGAATAATGGTGGTAAGGTTGGCATTTCCATTCCTTTCTCCATACCCATTCATGGTGCCCTGTACCATGGTCGCACCCGCTTCGACTCCGGCAAGACTAACAGCAACCCCAACACCTGCATCGTTGTGACAATGAACTCCAATTGCAGAATTGGGGAAACGCTTCACCACTTCGGCGGTAATTTCCTGAACAGGAGTTACCAGCTTCCCTCCATTGGTTTCACATAAAGTAAGAAAGTCCGCCCCTCCTCGTTGGGCCGCTTCAAGAGTGGAAATCCCATACTCTGGGTTATCAAGGTAGCCGTCGAAAAAGTGTTCCGCATCATATACCACCTCCTTGCCCTGTTCTTTGAGGTATCGAACGGTATCTTCAATCATAGCGAGGTTTTCTTCGGGAGTAGTGCGCAAAACATCGGTTACATGAAGGAGCCAAGTTTTTCCAAAAATTGTGACCACCGGGGTACTTGCCTCAAGAAGTAATTCTACTTGAGCATCTTCCTCAACTGGAGTG
>CESW01036554.1_pt1 | contig 16439 bp, 18 predicted proteins | sample 531171 | NCBI WGS metagenome assembly CESW01 (sample SAMEA2621859, study PRJEB7988) | marine metagenome | biome: marine biome (ENVO:00000447); feature: surface water layer (ENVO:00002042); material: "saline water (ENVO:00002010), including plankton (ENVO:xxxxxxxx)" | depth 5 m
CTTTTTCATGGCTTAAATCTTGCTATAGAAATTAGGTAATTAAAATGTCAAGGAAATATAGAACAATTTATAAAGATGCCATTCAACTTAATATATTTTATGGATGGGACATTGATGTTAAACAATGGTTCATTGATGTTAAATTGAAAGGATTTGAACAGGGAAATTTAACAAAATGGTTTACTTCTAAAGAAAAATATAGAAAAACCCTGAAGAAATTTACCATTTAAAAATTAAACCAATTTATGGTTAAATTACAATATGTACAATGACTTTACATTTAATATTGTTTTGTTCAACCCACAAATTCCACCGAATACTGGAAATATATTAAGATTATGTAAAAATACAGGATGCAAATTACACCTAATAGAGCCTATTGGATTTAATTTGAATGAAAAATCGCTAAAACGCGCATTCATGGACTACGCTGATTTAAAAGAAATTAAAATATACGAATCAATAAAAGTTTTTTTAAAAAAGATTAATGCAAAAAAAATCTTTCTGATTACAAAATTTGGAAGTCAAAGATATGATAAAATATCTTATAATCTTGGCGATACTTTGATTTTTGGTTCTGAAATAACCGGGCTGTCTAATGAAGTTTATAATTTATTAAAAGATTCTGCTAGGCTTTACATTCCTATGGATTCAAAATACAGAAGTTTAAATCTGGCTAATGCAGTATCTATATGCGTTTATGAGGCATTGCGGCAAAATAATTTTTTTATCTCTTAATCGAAAAGAAAACGTCGTTTTTTAAATCTTTGGAAAAAAAAAATTCAACATTACTAAATATTTTACGCAATTTTTCATGCATTTCTTCTACATTTACATAAAAGATTTTATTTTTTATTTGTTTTTCGGAAGAAAATTGAAGGTTAAAACACATTATCCTTGACGTTTGATTAAAACATTCAATGAGATTTTCAAAAACATAACTCTCCCAATTCTTATAATTATTTGAAATGCTTAGATTATATGTTCCCGACATTAGACAGATATCACATTTTACTGTGGGATAATTATTAACAAAAAAATTATTTGAACGAAATTTTAATTTACATTGTTTAATAAAAGTTGAATTAATATCATAACCATAATAAATACAATTATGAAATTTTTGAAGTTTAAGGTATCTAAAAAATTCTCCATAACCACAACCTACATCTGCAATTAGGGGCTTATTTATATTTAGTTTTTTCAGATACTCAAAAAAAATAGAAAATCTTTTATGTTGTGAATAAATAGAGTTCCAAAAAAGTCCCTGTGGGTTAAAACCATGTTCTTTTATATTTTTTGTGTAAACGTCAACTAACTTTTTTTGATAATATAAAAATTTTATTTTATTAAGCATGAATTAATTAATTTTATTGCGAGCTTTTTATTGATTTTTCATATATTTTACATTAATAATATAACATGAATATTTTTGGTTTTATTGTAAAAAGTGCATTTATCACCGGTGTTTTAACAACAGGAGCTTTTTTTACAGGAGCAGCACTAGGTACTTGCATAAAAAAAGATAAATTAGTTGATGGTTTAAAAAAAATGCAAATAAAAAAAAATCCTAAAGCATCGATTGAATAAGCTTGATTAAATTTTTTTAATTATTAACTGAACATTAAAGGAGATAATAATGAAATCATTATACACTATTTTAGGTTTAGGTTTTCTTTTAGTTAGCTTTGATGCCTCAGCTGCACATTGTGGAGGTGGTCACAAAGAAATTAAAGAAACAACTGACACTTCAACTGAAGAAGAAGAAAAATCAACTTCAAATTAAAACTACTTATTAGCAGAGAGATAGTATCTCTCTGCTTTTTTTATGATAAATCCATCATACCAATCATCAGTTTTACAACTAAATAACTTTCTTGAGGAAGGGATATCTAGATATTCAGCTACAAGAAATTTTGACAATGGACCTAATGATCGTACAAATGTTTCATTCCTGTCACCTTTTATTAGGAAAAGAATCCTTCATGAAAAATTCGTGTTAGAATCCGCATTAAACAAATTCAATTACAACAAAATTGAAAAATTTATACAAGAAGTTTTCTGGAGAACTTACTGGAAAGGATGGCTTGAAGGAAGAAAAAGTGTCTGGGAAGACTATAAGTCATCGCTCAAAAAGATAAAATGCAATCTATCCGAAGTGGATTCAAACAATTTAAAAAATGTATACGAGGCAAATACTGGAATTGAATGTTTAGATTGTTGGATTGATGAATTGAAAAACATTGGTTATTTACACAACCATTCAAGAATGTGGTTTGCTAGCCTTTGGATTTTCACACTTAAATTACCTTGGGAGCTAGGTGCTGATTTTTTTTTGAAATACTTACTAGATGGAGACCCAGCATCTAATACATTGTCATGGAAATGGGTTGCTGGATTGCAGACACAAGGAAAAGCATATGTTGCTCAGGAAAATAATATTGATAAATTCACCAATCATAGATTTTCTCAAAAAAATTATTGTGAAAAAAATATTGAAATTCCAATTTTCAAATCATATTCATATGAAGGTCATTCCTTCAGTAATGACCAAATAAGTGAAAATGACAATTTTTTAATTAATCAAAATAATCTTATCTATGATCAACAATTCCTTAATCAAATAAAAAAATGTAATGTCTTATTTTATCAACTAGATCAAGAAATAAAATTTAGTCAATTAGTATCGAAATTTAATGAAAATGCGGTTGATTCTTACATTGAATATCTAGAAACTAAGGGTGTAAATGTTACAAAATTAAATGGAAAAGAAAAATTAAATGAGTTTGTTTCTCACAGTCAACAAAAAAAAATTCTAACAATGTATCCAGCCGTTGGTTATGAATTAGATTCAATAAAAAAAATTGAGTCTGAAACAGGTATTATTTTTAATTTCATTTATGATGAATATGATCGAATGTGTTGGATTCATTCTAAGGCTGGCTTTTTTAAGTTTAAAAGCCACATCATGAAATTTTTAAAAGACTTAAATCTTATTAATTCATAAATAATATTAACTTTAGATATTTTTTGATACTATAACTTATGTCTGGAAAAAGATTATACATATTTTCTTTTTTAATGTCATTTTGTACAAGTACATTTGTTTCAATCTTTATTATTTTATTAACCGAAAATCAGGAAATATTTATTGAGGCTTTCATAGATAGGCTGATAATTGCATGGCCAACAGTTTTTTTTTGTATTCTTTTTTTTGCGCCCAGAATAAATTCATTTGTAGGAAAATTTTTCAAGTAATTTTTTTACAGGAACTACAAGATTATCTGATGTATTGCTGTGGTAGATGATATAATTTTTTTGGGTGAAGTAAGAAATAGTCACAATCCTCTTTTATTAGTGATTTAAAAGCTTTATCATTTACGTCAAGACCTCCTGTAAACTCTCCAAAGGCGGGTAAAATTATTTTTGATTTAGAGATCACAAAACATTTTGAAGAAATTCTATTATTGAATTTTTTAAACACAACTTTGGGATGATAATGACCTGAGATTTCATAAAAATTTGATGATGACAATTCATGACAAAAATTAATTTCATTTATCTTAAGATTCAATACTTTTTTTACCATTGGAATTTGAATATTTCTGTCATGATTGCCCAAAATAAAAGTAGTATCATACTTAGAGATTATGTATTCAAATTTCTTTCTAGATTCCCTACTAAGCCGTAAGTAGCCATAGTTATCATGAAAAGTATCACCTAATAAAATTAGTCTTTTTATATCCGATTTCTTTAATATTTTATATAATCTATCAAGAGTTAATAAACTTTCATATGGTGGAAGAAATATTCCAAGTTTTGCAAAAGAAGATGATTTTTCTAAATGTAAATCAGATGCTACAGCAATTTTTTTTTCAGGCCAAAATAAAATACCTGACTTGTGTAGTTTAAAAGATGTAATAGAAAAATTTATATCTGTCATCTCAAACCAGCATTTTGAAGAATTTTTTGTTCAAATTTTTCTAAGTAATATTCATCTATCACATTCTTATTTATAAATTCCTTGTTAATTTCAATAACTAAAGGAACAGATAAAGGCGATATATTTTTCAATTCTTTGAATTTCATTTTTGATTTAATTCTTTTTTGAAAATTATTCAATCTATCAAGTTCGACAAGTTCCTTCATTGATTCTTGTTTTGTAGCTTTTAGAAGTATATGATTTTTTTCGTACTTTATTAATACTTCAAATATAAGTTCTGAATTAAATGAAATTTTTCTTTTTTGACCAGGGTACCCTTTGTCTATTAATCCAGAAATAATTGCAACTTTTTTAAAATTTCTTTTGAACAATGAAGATTTTTCTAACCAGTTATTAACGTTTAATTTAATATTATCGAAATTAAAAGTTTTAGTTAAATTGTCTACTTTTCTATCTACCCAAATGGCTAGAGCATAGTCAGTGGTAACAAATCCTAATGGCTTATAATTATCGTTTTCAAGACATTTAGATATTGCAAAACCTAATGTATCATTCACGTTTTTTCCCTCAAATGTATAAAAAATATAGTAGTGCTCTCTTCTGTCTATATCTAATTTAGGAAATGATTCAACCAATAGAAAATCGTATGATGGAATAAGAGATTTTTTTCTCTGCAAATCTAACCAATTTTTTACGTCTTTAGGAAAGAATTTCCATTTTTTTGTATTATTAAGTATTTGTAAAACTCTTTCTGACAATTTTGTTGAAAGAGGCATTCTTCCACCTGCATAAGAAGGTATTTTTGGTTTTTTACTAACTGATATTTTTACTTTCACGAAATTATTTTTAAAATAGTCTAGCATCAGAACTTTGCCTCCGAAAAAAAATGTATCCCCTGGAATTAGGCGTTCTACAAACCATTCTTCAATCTTACCGAGAGTTTTGTTATTTAATTTAATGTCGATCATTTCTGATTCTACAATAGTTCCAACGTTCATTTTATATTGATTAATAAATTTTTCAGACATTATTTCATAATTCCCGTCAGAATTTTTTTTTAACTTTGAAAATTGCTTATATTTTTTTAAAGAATAACCTCCATCGATAACAAAATTAAAAACTTCAATGAAATCTTTTTTGCTTAAGTTTTTGTAAGGTTGGGATTTTAAAATTTGTTTATAAAGAATATTCGGATTTATAGGACAAGAACATGCCACACCAGTTATATGCTGAGCAAGCACATCTAAAGAACCTTCTTTATCAGAAATAGTATCCAAGTCATTATCTTTTATGGCTTCAATAGCAGCATAACACTCTACAAATTCTAATCTATTAGTAGGGACCAATATAGCTTTTGATTTCCCATTCAAATAATGATTACTTCTACCTACTCTTTGTATCAATCTGGTTATTCCTTTAGGTGAACCAACTTGAATGATTAATGATATATTTGTCCAGTCAAGTCCTAATTCCAGTGAGCTAGTAGCTACCACACAATCAAGCACGCCATCTCTCATTTCATTCTCTACTTTTTTTCTAAGAGTTTTTTCTAAGCTGCCGTGATGGACGGCAATTTTAAGATTACTCTCATTTATTTTCCATAAATTTTGAAATAATAACTCAGATTGAGCTCTTGTATTTACAAAAATAATAGTCTTCTCATTGCGAATTTTAGAGTAAATTTCATCAATAGCATATTCTGCCATATGACCTGACCAAGGAATCCTTTTTTTAACATTTATAATATTTATCGATAAATTTTTATTTAAATCTGAAGTAATGACATCTCCAACTGCGTTAAAATATAGAGAGATTTTTTTTTCATTGGCTACAGTGGCTGACAAAAGTATTTTCTGAAACTTTTTATTAAATGTTTCAAGTCTGGTTATATTTAGTGATAAAAGTTCACCTCTTTTAGTATTTGCAATTGAATGTACTTCATCAATTATTAATATTTTTAAATTGTCAAAAATTAATTTATAATTTTTGTTAGAAAGAAGAATTGCAAAAGATTCTATGGTCGTTGCTAAGATATTTGGAGGATTATGTATTTGTTCCTGTTTCTTTGAAAAAGATGTATCCCCTGTTCTGCTTTGAATATTAATACCTAAATTCAATTCTTCGTTTGGTTTTATAAGATTCTTTTCAATATCTTTTGTTAATGATTTTAGTGGGGATATATATAAAGTATGAATAGATTGAGGTTTTTTATTATTGGATAATTCAAAAAAAGTTGGAAGAAAACCAGCTAATGTTTTACCAGAACCAGTTGGAGAAATTAAGGTAACATTTTTACCATTTTTAATGGATTCAATTGTTTTCAATTGGTGAAAATAATAATTCCAGCCCTTATTTTCGAACCACTTTGTTATTATATGTTCATTAATATTAAGTTTTTTTTTTAAGATATGAATTTCATTGATCATGATTTAAATATAGTACCTTTAGATATTTATATCGACCCTACCTATCCAGTAAATAAAGCAATAATAACACATGCTCATGCTGATCATGCAAAACCTGGGCATACATCTGTGTTAGCAACAAGAGAGACAATAGAGATTATGAAAATAAGGTATGGTAAAAAATGCGCAAAGAATTTTCAAGAGTTAGAATATGGGAAGCCGATAAATATTAACAGTTTTGAAATTACATTATATCCTGCAGGGCATATTATTGGAAGTTCTCAGGTTTTAATAAAAAAAAAAGGATATAAAGTTCTTGTTACAGGAGATTATAAAACAATCGAAGACCCTACATGTAAACAATTTGAATTAATAAAATGTGATACACTTATAACTGAAGCAACTTTTGGATTGCCTGTATTTGTTCACCCAAAACCGCAAAATGAAATAAAGAAAATACTCAAATCTTTAAAAGAAAATAAACAAAATCATTTAATAGGTGTGTACGCACTTGGTAAAGCTCAAAGATTTATTAAACTTCTAAGAAATGAGGGGTATGACGATATAATCTATATTCATGGCTCTCTGAAAAAAATATGTGAATTTTATAAAAATGAAAGAATTGATCTAGGAAAATTAGAACAGGTAACTAAAGATAATGAAAAAAATATTAAAAATAATTTAATTTTAGCACCTCCTTCCGCAACAAGAGATAGATGGTCGAGAAGAATTAAAAATCATGTGTTATGTAGAGCCTCAGGGTGGATGGCTATTAAGCAAAGAGTTAAGCAAAATCTTGTACAACTACCTTTAATAATTTCAGACCATTCTGACTGGAAAGAACTCACTTCGGTAATTAAAAATTCTGCGTCCGAAAATGTTTGGGTTACTCACGGTAGAGAAGATGCTCTCGTATACTGGTGTAAAAAAAACAATCTCAATTCTCGTCCTCTAAATATTAAAGGAAGAGATGAAGACCCAGAATTATGAAAAAATTTTCATTGCTCCTGGAAAATATAATATTTTCACCGTCAACTAAGAGGAAAATAGACCTGATTTCAAAATACTTTCAAACAACAGATATTAAGGAAAAAGGCTTTGCGTTAGGTATTCTGGCAGGAAAATATAAGCTGTCAATATTTGGTCCGTCAAAACTTAAAATATTAATAAAAAAACATGTAGACCCTTTTTTATTTGATTTATCTTATGATTATGTTGGTGACCTTGCCGAGACAATTGCATTAATATGGCCTTTGAGAAAAAAAGGAGATTTACCATCTCTATCTGAGTTTTTCATAAAACTAAAAGATTTACCAGAGCCCGAATCATTAAAATATATTGAAGAATGTCTCTCAATTTCTGATACAACACAACGTTGGACAATTATAAAACTTTTATCAGGTGGGTTAAGGATTGGATTGTCAGAAAGACTAACAAAAATTGCTTTGGCTAATTATAGTTATAAACCTTTAGACAGAATAGAAAAAATTTGGCACGGATTAGAAACTCCATATAAAAATTTATTTTTATGGTTAGATGGTAAAGGTGATGAACCTAAAATCGATGTTCATAAAATTTTTCATCCATTAATGCTTTCAACACCAATAAATATAAACAAGGAGAAAAAATTTATCCATCCTAAAGATTTTTTAGCTGAGTGGAAATGGGATGGGATTAGAGTTCAATTAATAATTACAGATTCACGTACCACTTTATTCTCAAGAAATGGTGATAATATTTCTAATTCATTTCCAGAATTAAATATAAAATCAAAAAATGAAGTTGTAATTGATGGTGAACTTTTAGTTGGTAAAAACTTTGTTCCAGAATCTTTCAATAAACTACAGCAAAGATTGAATAGAAAAAAAATACCAAAAAAATATTTAGAACTTTATCCTGCTTTTGTTCGAGCATATGACATTTTATTCTATAATAAAGTTGACCTAAGATCTAATGACTGCGTTACAAGAAGAAATTACTTAAAAGAATGGCATAATAGAGAGAATCCAGTTGGAATTGATCTTTCACAATTTATTTCTTTTCAAAGTTTTGATGAACTTAAGAAAATCAAAAAGAAAGGAGAGGAAAAAAATGGATTTGAAGGAATCATGTTAAAAAGGAAACAAAGTCAGTATATTTCAGGAAGACCAGCACATATGTGGTATAAATGGAAAAGAGACCCAAAACAAATAGATGCAATTCTTATGTACGCACAAAGAGGACATGGCAAAAGAAGTTCGTATTACTCAGATTTCACTTTTGGACTCATGGATGGAGAGAATATTGTTCCAATTGGTAAAGCTTATTCAGGGTTTACGAATGAAGAATTGAAAAAATTAGATCATTTTGTAAGACAAAATACAATTAAGAAATATGGGCCTGTAAGGGAGGTTAAAAAAAAATTAGTTTTAGAAATTTCATTTGACGACATATCAAAAAGTTCAAGACATAAATCTGGAGTAGCACTAAGGTTTCCAAGAATTACATTTATTAGATGGGACAAACCTGTAGAACAGGTCGAATGCTTAGAAAATGCAAAAAAATATTTTAAAATTTCTTAGATTAATTTTATGCCAAAATATAAAACAAGTGTATAAAATAATAATCCCAACATTATTATAACAACTTGATTAATTTTAAAATAATCCTGCTTTGTCATTTCTTTTACTTGATATAATAGATTTGGCCATGTGTATGAAACGAAATCACCCTGAGACATTATATTTATAAGCTTTCCTGATTTATCTACAACTGGAACATGTCTAAATCTTTCATTGGACATCTGTCTTAACCAATTAACTAAATTATCATCTTTGTCAGCAACCTTTACAGGACTAGTCATTATATTCTTAAGCTTGGTTGTTTTAGGGTTCATTGAATTATTTAAAAGCTTATTCATCAAATCTCTTTCTGTAACTATGCCAATGACTTTTTTTTCTTTGTCAACAATTACAACTGAACCAAAATTTTGTTTAGACATAACTTTCACTGCAGAAAGAACTGAATCATTTGCACCAAAAGTAAGAGGTGGTTTCTTACTTTTAAACTCTGGTCTATCACAAATTTTCATTTTACCTCCCAAAAATCTTAAATCAATTACCTTAAGGACAATTTTTTACTATAATATCAAATCATTTCTATTCAATATTAATTCAAAATTTATTTATATCTTAAATAATTGTTTATAGATAATAATATTATTATATTCTAGAAAATTTCGTCAAATAAAAAAATTATTAAATTGTCATGAATGTTAAAGAAAGAGCAAATTTTATTATCGAAGTACTTGAAAATCTTTATCCAGATACCCCAGTTCCTCTAAATCATAAAAACAAATTTGAATTGTTAATTGCTGTTTTACTAAGTGCCCAATGTACAGATGAACGGGTAAATAAAGTAACACCAAATTTATTTAAATTAGCAAATAATCCCAAAAAAATGTCTAAAATAAAGTTAACAAAGATTTACCAAATAATAAGACCTTGCGGATTAGCACCCAAGAAATCTAAGGCTATTTTGAATTTATCTAAAATCTTAGTTAGTCAATTTAATTCTATAATTCCTAAATCTTTCGAACAGCTTGAAAAATTACCTGGAGTTGGTCATAAAACTGCTAGTGTGGTTATGTCGCAAGGATTTGGTTATCCAGCATTTCCTGTTGACACTCATATCCATAGACTTGCTCAGAGGTGGAAATTAACAAATGGAAAAAATGTAATTCAAACAGAGAAAGATTTAAAAAAGATTTTTCCGGAAGAAAAATGGAATAAACTTCATCTACAAATTATTTTTTATGGAAGAGAATATTGTAAGGCACGAGAATGCTATGGATTAAAATGTAAAATTTGTAGCCATATAAATTCGAGTAGAAAGAGGCCAATTAAAACTAAGAAATAGTTTTTTATATTTTTATGAAGATATGATAATGTCAATTTATGTATATAAGAGTAAATAATATAACTTTTGCATCAAAAATTGAGGCTGACGCAATGAAGGCACTTGCAAAATATGAAATGCTTGATTCAGTTCCAGGTATGGTGTCGATAGAATTAATTCAAATCACTGATGTTCACTCTTTAGTAATAATAAAATTTGATACAAAAGAATCGGCAGAACAATCAAAAAGTATGTACATTGACAAAATGAAGCAAAACCCTAATATAAAAATTCAATCATTTGAAGGACAAAGAGAATTTATTCAGGAAAAGTAATCTAATTTAATAACCCTAAAATCTATTCCTGTTTGCCTTTTCTTCATAAAAGATTCTTACAGTTAGTAGCAAAGATTTAATAATAGTAAAAACAATTAGAGCTATATAATCTTTAAAAAACAGACAAAGAAAGATAACCTCAAAAAATACCACTAAATAATTAGGATGATTTAAATATTTATAAATACCGGTTTTTAAGAGTTTTTTAGATTCTAATACAATTATCCTTGTTGTCCAATATTCTCCTAAATCGTATATGACTTTAAATCTTATTATTTGAAGTAAGAAAAAAATAAAAAAGAACAAAACATTAATTTCGTGATTTTCAAAACATTTAAAAAAAAAGTAAATTATTAAAATACAATGAAAAAAAAAAATAAAGTTGTAATGGAAAGGAAAAAATTCCCTAGCTCCTTTATGTAATAAATTTTTAGTATTCTTTTTACTAAGGAATAACTCAAATATTCTTGCTATAATAATATAAGTAATCAAAAGGAAATCTAAATTATCAAAAATTAAATTTTTAATTGGCATACTCCTGCTGTAAAACCCGGACCCATTGCTGACATCAAAAACCTTCCACTTAATTTGTATTGAAGAATATCATGCAAAACGCTTAAAACAGATACTGATGAAACATTTCCGAATTTGGCCAGTGATTCCCTAGATATATTTATTGTATCATGATTGTTAAACACTTTTTTATATGCTTTTAAAATTTTATTACCTCCTGGATGTAAAATATAACCATCAATTAAAGGTTTAATTTTTTTTATTATTTTTGGAAATCTATTTTCTATAAAATCTGGTATTGATTTATCAAAGACTACTGCAAGACCATCATTTTCAATGTTCCATCCCATCAAATTTAAAGTATCTTTCCATGTTAACTCAAATGTAGACAATATTTCACAATCTCCTTCTTTATCTATCAAATATGAAGATGCACCATCACCAAAAAGTGCAGTGCTTATTATGTTGGCTTTAGAAAAGTCATTGGGCCTAAAAGTTAAACTACACAACTCTAGGTTACAAACTAGTACAGGTTTTTTTGTATAATTAAAGATTTCATTGGCCCTGTTTAGTCCAAGAACACCTCCTGCACATCCGTATCCAAAAATAGGTACTCTAATGATATTTGAATTTAAACAAAAGAAATTTATAAGTTCTGCATCTATAGTTGGAGTAGATATTCCTGTAGTGTTTATATACACAACTGCTCCAAGTTTTTTTACATCAATTTTTGTTGATTCTAATGTCTTAGAAATACAGGATTTAAGTAAATCTAAAGCATTTTCTTTAAATAATAATGATCTAGTTTTCCAATTATGGTGTTTTTTATACCAATCGATTTCGTTGACAATAAATCTAGTCTTAACACCTGAGTTTTGATAAACTTTAAGCATTTTCAGAAAACTCTTCTCAGACTTAAAAATTTGTTTGCTTAATTCAATAACATCTTTCTGAAAAACTTTGTTTTTAGGAAATGCAATTTTTAATCCTCTTAAATAAGTCATATTATATATATATGACTTAAATAAAATGAAGCTAGGTTAACAAATCTTATTTGTTATCCAATAAGTCTGATAAGGTTGAAAGAATAGGTAATCATCTATTTTTTTTATCTTTTTCTTCGAAAGAATATCAAACCATTTATTTGTAGAAATTAGATTAATATCTAAAAGAGATATTTGTTTTTTTTTATTTGATAAATTGCTTATACAAAAAATACTTTGACTTCTATCAATACTTTGACGCCAAATTCCAAAGAATTCATCATCAAGTTGAAGAGTAAATTGTGTCGCATTAGGATGAAAGGCTGCTTGTTTTTTTCTCAGAGTAATAATTTTTTTTAATTCAAAAAAAACCCTATAGTTTTTCGAAGATTTATTTTGAAGTTTTGATACAAGCATATCATAATCCCAATTTTTCCTATTTATCGATCGATTTATATTTGTTTGTTTTACTTTTTGGAAATCATTTTCTGTACCAAATAAATTCTGAATATACACAGCAGGAATTCCTTCCATTGAAAATAAAATTGTATGAGCTAATAAAAATCTTTTTAAATGATAATTATCTTTTCCATGATAGGTTTGTGTTAAAGCATTCATAAGAGTGATATTTACTTCATAAACGCTATCCTTTCCTTTATGTCTTCTGTGTGTCAACAAAGCACCACTTTTCTTTAAAAATTCAATATATTTATTGACTTCTTCCTCAGGCAAGACACCCTCAAGGGGGCGCATTCCAATTCCATCATGAGTTGATAAAAAGTTCAAATATGCGTTATTTTCTTGAGCTGGTGGCATACTTCTTGACCACTTTTTTAAATAGGAACTGTTGGCGGAAATTATTGAATGAATTAACAATGGCGCAAGACTGAAATTATAAATGCAATGTGCCTCATTATTATTTCCAAAATAAGATAAATTTTCATGGCTTGGAATATTAGTTTCAGTAATTATTAAGATGTCACCATAATAATATTCAATTATGAGCCTAATTAACCTAATGATATCATGTGTTTCTGGTAGGTTTATACATCTAGTTCCAAATTGCTTCCATAAAAAAGCTACAGCATCAAGACGTAGAGCCTTAGCTTTATTATCAATATAGAACTTGATAATTTTTAAAAAAAATATCAAAACTTTGGGATTTTTGAAATTGAAGTCTATTTGGTCATGACTAAAGGTACACCACACAAAATAATCATCCCCATCTACATTCACTTTTTTTGAAAGAGAACTATTTCTTGGTCTAACTATTTTTTTATTTTCATCAAATTTTTTTTTACTCACAATAAAATAATCAATATAAGATTTATCTTTTAAAAAAGATTTGAACAACTTATGTTGAGATGAACAGTGATTTATGACTAAGTCCATCATTATTGAAAATGATGTTCCGATTTTTTTTACATCAGACCAACTACCATGTTCGTCATTTATCTCCTCGTAATCAATAACAGCAAAACCATCATCAGATGAAAAAGGGAAAAAAGGGAGTATATGAATCAATTTAAATTCTTTACAAAATTTACAAAGGAAATCGTTAAGTGTTTTTAGATTTTTTTGTTTATTTTTTTTTATCGAATCAGCATATGTTATTAATAAAAAATCTTCTTGATTCCACAAAAACTTTGAACTTTCAATTCTCTTAGAATCTTTAAATATTTTATTTATTTGATTGATTACTTTGGGAAGTTGAGAATTCTCTATTTTCCCTGAATACATAGAATTTATGTACATTTTAATTTTATGATTAAAAAATTTTTTTTGCATTTAATCACTAAATTTTATTGTCTAATTCAACCGCTTTCCTAAGATCGGATAGGAACATTGGAAATGCTGTATCAACCCTACTCCAAGTCGGAATATTAGGAGATTCCATTGGTGAATCAAGAAATGTTTTACCTGCTAACATTATATTTCGCGCAAAAAGTTCAACTGCTGTTTCTTCTTCATGAACATCAATCTCGTAACAATTCATTAATGCATCTTTTTTATAAATTTGAACGAAATCAAGAGCCTCTCGGTAATAAGTGGCTTTTAGAGAGCGAAAAATAGACATAGAAAACGTTTCGCCTTGAGATGCTAGCTTTCTAATAATTGCTTTTATTATATCAATTGACATTTTTGACAATCCTTTAGAACTATCGTCAATAGATATACTCTGGTGTTTGTGATCATAATTATCAGCTATATCTACCTGACAAAGTCTGTTTCCTGCATAATTTCTGTACATTTCAGATAAAACACCTATTTCTAATCCCCAATCGAAAGGAATTCTAATATCCTTCAATACCCTCCTTCTGAAAGAAAATTCCCCTGCCAGAGGATACCTAAAAGAATCAACAAATGAAATATACTCCTTAAATCCAATTGTTTTTTCTAATGCCCGCATGAGAGGAGTGACTAAAAGTCTGGCAACTCTGCCTCTAACTTTATTATTAGAAACTCTGGGATAATATCCCTTACAAAAATCAAAGTTAAATCTAGGATTTGCTACAGGATAAACTAACCTTGCAAGCATTAATTTATCATAAGTTAAAATATCACAATCGTGAAGTGCTACTGCCTCGGTATCTCCGAGAGAAAGAATATAACCCATACAATACCATACATTTCTACCCTTACCCATCTGTTGAGGTGCAAGATTATTTTTTTTTAGTTGTAAATCCAATTTTGTCAAATTTGGCCCATCGTGCCATAAAATTTCATGTCTTTGAGGTAGAGCTGAAAAAAAGTTTTTTGCTTCTTTGAATTGAGATTTGGTAGCTCTATCTAAACCTACAACGATATTATTTAAGAATTTTACTTTTCTTATTTCAGAGATAATTTTCGGGAGAGCATCTCCTTCAAGTTCTGAATATAATGAAGGTAAAATAAGTGTTATTGGTCTAAATTTACAAAATTCAATGAGTTCTTTTTCTAAGTCTTCATAGGTTCTTTTAGAAAAATTATGAAGTGTTGCAACAATTCCATTTTGATAAAAATCAGAAATAAATCTTCTCCTTTTTAAAAATATATTCTAATGATTCTTTCCAACCATCAGGTGCAAATTTCTTACTGTAATAAATATTATTTTTTTTTTTAAGCAGTATTCTTTTTTTTACAGGTGATCTTATGATACAGCTATAATCAGTCAATTCAAGCATACTTATATCATTGTTACTATCTCCAAGACTGATTGTCTTTTGATCATAATTGATAGGGACAATCTGGAGAAATTTTGATATGGCTTTTCCTTTGTTGAAATCACATGAAACGTGAATGAACCTCCCGCCCATGCTTATTTCTAGACCAAGTGACAGAGTCTCTTTAAAAAAATAATCAAATTTTTCTTTTGAGTCATTCCAGTAAATTGGATCAGAATGAAATCTTTGTCTACTTCTTAATAAATCCTCTTCTTTTAAATTAGTAATTTTTAACAGGAAATCGTTTGTTAAATCACTAAAAAAGTAAAAATTAAAACTTTTTTGTAATTTCTTTAATTTTTTTTTTGTCTCTTCATATTTTTTAAAAACTAATATACCCAAATGATTATTAATTTCAAAGAAATCATTATTAATATTCTTTTCAACAAGGAAATTTTTTGGAAAATAAATACACGAACCATTTTCTGCGATAAATGGACATTTTATTTTAAGTTGATTATTAATATAATTCATTTCGGCAAAAGTTTTACTTGATACAAAAATTACGATGCAATGTTTTTTTATTTTTAATAGGTATTCTCTGAGAATTTCAAATGAATAATTTTTGTGGGACATGAATGTGCCATCAATATCGGAAAATATTAAATATTTCATCGTACTCAAAGGTATCTTTTTTTTTGAAAAAATCTATTAGCAACTAAAATTCATTTTTTTTTTCCTGAGCTAGCATGTTTTCTAACAATTAATTTTGAAATTTCAACTGCATCTTTTGATTTCTTAATTTTCCAAATTTTTTCTTTAGCTAATTTTGTTTGATTTGTATTATTAATAATCGGATAATTATAATCTCTGTCTATTTTAAATTTATACTCTTTTTCTTCTAAGAAATTAATATTCCAGGGTTCATGTATTAAGTGAGTAGGAAGATTTGATAACTCTGGGACCCATTTTTTTATGAATAGTCCATTTGGATCCTGATCATATGATTGTTTAATCACATTATAGATTCTAATTGAGTTAATTCCAGTTGTACCTGATTGCATCTGTATTTGAGAATAATGAATTCCTGGTTCAAAATCAGTAAAATTTTGAGCTAAGAAATGGGAAAATTTTTTCCAGTCTAACCATAATTGATAAGACGCAAATGATACAATCATTGCCCTCATTCTAAAATTTAACCACCCAATCTGTTTTAAAGATCTTAAACAAGCATCTAAAAA
>CESW01133981.1_pt1 | contig 16367 bp, 15 predicted proteins | sample 531171 | NCBI WGS metagenome assembly CESW01 (sample SAMEA2621859, study PRJEB7988) | marine metagenome | biome: marine biome (ENVO:00000447); feature: surface water layer (ENVO:00002042); material: "saline water (ENVO:00002010), including plankton (ENVO:xxxxxxxx)" | depth 5 m
GTAATTGTGGGAAAAGTTAATATCGTGCCAATTTAAACCTGTTGAAATAGCTAATTCTCTTATTTGAGGATTGTTTATATAAATATTTGATAATTGAATAAAGTGAGCTTTTTTTTTCATATAAATCATATTTGCCAATCCTGATCCTTGTACACCTATTACAATTTTACTATTGTAGCATACTTTAATTTGATCAAGATAAGAAAGATTTTCAAAATAATATCTCTTGAAATTATATCTTTTTAGCATTGAAAAAAGCGCATCTTCATTTTCTAATCCTCTGGTTGATTTTTTTCTGGATATTAAAGAATATTTATATTTATCAGACGCAAGTTTATTATTATTTATTACAGATTTTTGTAGATTTAAAATTGTATTTCTTAATACTTTGTTGTCGCGATAATAGTTAATTGCTGAAACGTACCTCAAATTATTAAAAGTAATTTTACTTTTGTAATCATAATAATTAATATTTAATTTTGAAAATACTTTTTTATATGGATTAGATTTTAAAATATTTTTTAAAAATATTGGGACATATATTCTCCTATATTTATGTTTTTTTATAAAATTTATTCTTAAAATAAAATCTATAATTTTATGATAGTAAATATTTGGCCAAGCACCAAATAATACGATATCTCTATCGTGAAGCATGATATGTTTTTTTTTATTAAAAAAATTAGATAAATATAATAAATTGGTGTTTATAAAAAAATCATATTTTAAAAATGAAAAACTTAAACATTTGTGAAAACTCCAGGTTGAAAGCACATCATTATAATGCCAATTCTTTATTATTCTTTTATTTTCATCAAAAACAATACCAACAATTTTTTTAAAAAATGTTGGATAAAAAAAAGCTTTCTTAAGGTAAAAAAATTTAGGTTTATCAGTTTTAATTGGATAATTTTTTTTGATTGGTTCATTTAACTTAATTGAACTAATGAGCATCTTTTAAAATAATTATATTTAAAGCTTGGTTTTTCATAATAAAACATTAACAATTTAGAATGACAAAAACTAACTCTTACAAAAATTTTGTAATTAATTCAATCGCAAAAATATATGCTTTCCTGATTAATATTAATCTTTACATTATTTCTAAAGATAAAAATAAATATTTCTATAACCACTCTTTAGGATTTGGAGACAGCTTTATTTTCTACTTAAAAAATTATAATAAAATAAATAAATATAATTCTTTTGCACTTTCTTTTGGGACACCTACAATGAACTCAATAAAATTTTTTTTTTCATCAAATAGAGTTAAAAAAATTTTATTTCAAATACCTAATAGGATTTATTACAGAGTAGTTGTAAAGTTGGTGAAGCATAAATATTTTAAACCAAAAATTTACGGATCTTTTTCTAGCCAATATCAATATAACAATTCAATTTACTACAGAAAATTGATTCTAAAGTTGTTAAAAAGATTTAAAATCAACAAAGAAATAAAAAAATTTAGAAATGAGAAATATATTTGTATATTTATAAAACATAATAATGATGATATAAATAATTTAAATAGTTCAAATTCAAGACAAACCGCAAATCTTCAACCAATAAAAAAAATAATATTATTTTTAAATAAAAAAAAAATATCTACTTTAGTTTTAGGTTTAAATTCTGACAAAAGTGTTGGAAATTTAGAAAAATTTGTAAAAAAAAATAAATTGGAAAAATCTGTTTATTTTTTAAAAAACCTATCTAAAAAATATTCTCTGCAAGATCAAGTTTTTGTAGCTGAAAATTCAATTGGATATATTGGAAGTACATCAGGTCCAGTTTCACTATTTTATTTTTTAAGAAAAAAAATAATAATAATTAATTGTCCAAAAGGTGAGGATATTCCTCTTTGTAAAAATAAAAAAAATGAAAAAAAATTTATTAGATATTTATATAAATATACAAATAAAAAAAAGAAAATTCCTATTGATGATAAAGTGAACAGTTATAAAGAAAAGGTTTATGAAGTGTCTTTTGGGGAAATTAAAAGCAAATTTGTAAATTTTATAAATTAAATTTTTATAATTGAAAAAAATTTTATAAAGATATGTTTTAATAATTTATTTTAAAAAGAATTCAAGTTCTCTTAACATTTTATCTTTATCAAGAAATTTGCTATTGGCCATATTTTCAACAGAAAAGGCTCCAGCTAAAGATCCGAGGAATAATGTCAAATCATCAGGCAAATTAATCTTTATGCATAAAGATATAATTGCTAGCATTGTGTCGCCTGCACCTACTTTATCTACCACTCTAGTAGCAAATGCTGGACAATATATAATTTTTCCTTTTCTAATCATTAGTGAACCTTGCTCACCTCTCGTAACGATTAATGTTTTAATTTTTTGAAATTTTACTAATTTATATGCAATATTTTCGATTTTATCGTCTTTATCTCTCATTTCATATCGAAGTTCTGTTTCATTGATAATCAGTATATTAATCTTATTATATTTTTTTAGTGAATAATAACTGTAGTTGGATGCATTTATTTGTGCATTTAAGGATAAAATTTTTTTCATTGAACATATTTTCTTTGCAGTATCTGCAGATATAAGACCATGACCATAATCTGATACTATAATAACATCTACAGATTTGGCCTTTTGATTAATTTTATTTTGTAAGTTTTTATCAAGAAGCTTATCTGAAATTTGATCATTTATTTTATACACTCCTAGTATTTTGTGTTTAGAAATATTATCAATAAATCTTTTTTTAATTATTGTTGGTACATTTTTATTCTTTAAAAAAGTTGTTTTTATATTCTTTTTTAAAAAGCTTTTTATGAATTTAAAATTATCTGTATTTTTTTCTTTTCCTATCATACTTAAAAATTCAATGGATTTACAGAATGTGGACAAATGACTTGCTATGGCAGCCGCGCCACCTAAATAGTTTTCTTGGTGATTTTCTTTTATGACCAAATGAGGTTCTTTACCAGATTTTCCTAACACATCTCCAAAAATATATTGATCTATTATTGTTTCTCCTATTAGTAGTATTTTTAATTTTTTAAATAGTTGAATTTTTTTAAAAATAAATTCAAATTTATATTTATTATTTATTTTGTTAATAAATTTTTTTTGACTTAAGTTAAATACATTGTAATGATTATTTATTAAATTACTTGAGCTAAATGTAATATCTTTATTATACTGAACTACACCACCAGATATTTTAGTCGCATTAATTTCTTTTAAAATATTTCCAGTTTTATCTTTTTTATGATTTTTGTATTCAAGACCTTTAAAGTAAACATCAGGTTTAATTGATTTAATTAGTTTTACAGCTGTGAGATTATTATTGATATATACAATATCTACATCTTTTAAAGATGATAATACCTCAGCTCTATATATATCTTTAAATATAGGTCTCCCTTTCCCTTTATTTACAAATTTATCGGCTGTTATACTAACAATTAAATAATCTCCTCTTTTTTTTGCATCTTTGAAATATTTTATGTGACCTACATGCAAAATATCAAATACACCGTGACATAAAACAATTTTTTTTCTATAATTTTTTTTTTGTTTAATAATTTTTTCGAGACTTTTAATAGATTTAATTATTTTCATTTACAAAAAATTTTTAATTTTATTTATTAGATAAATAGTATTATAAACTGTATAGTAATATTTTTTATCTAATTAAAACATATACAAAGCTTAATATTATATAGATCATTTAATAATATTGCTAATATTAAAGTTAATTTATGCTAATTCTTTAAGATTAAACATCACTAAAACTTCTAAATTAATTTAAATTTTTAATATTAATATTATAAGTAGTTGAAAAAAAATTTTTTTGAATTGAATATTTATGTCAAAATTTGACGGTCATATATGTATTGCTGGTAAAAATAAATGTGCAATTGATTTTGTTAAATATATAAAAAAAAAGATCAATAAGAATAGTATATTAATCTTACCAAATAAAAGTGATAAAGGGAGAGATGGTTGGCAACCATCTTTAAGAAAATTTGCAAAAATTAGAAAAATGAAGATTGTGCAACTTGACCAATTATATAAGTTAAAAAATTTAATATTTATATCGATTGAGTATGAAACTTTAGTTGATACAAGAAAATTCAAATCAAAAAAACTTTACAATTTCCATTTTAGTCTTTTGCCGAAATATAGGGGCTGTCATACCAACTTTTTACAAATATATAATGGTGAGAAATTTTCAGGTGTTACACTTCACAAAATAAATAATGGAATCGATGAAGGACCCATTATAGGTTCAAAAAAATTTCTAATAAAAAAAAATGCAAATGCACTTGATAATTATCAAAATTTAATGAAAAATTCACTGATTTTATTAAAACAAAATTTAAGAAAGTTGATTGAAAATCAATATGTTATTAAAAATCAAAATTTAAATAAGGGATCTTATTTTCCAAGAAAATTTATAAATTATGAAAAAATGAAAGTTTTTAATATAAAAAAAATAAAAAGAAGTGACTTCAACAAGATTAAGGCTTTTATTTTTCCCCCGCTGCAGTTACCAATAGTTAATAATAGAACTGTTAGGCAAATAAAGTTTGTAAATAAAAAATATAAAATATTTTATGATTAAATTTTATTCCATAAATAAATCTGACAAAAAAATAAAAAAAAAAATTTTAAAATCTTTAAATAGAATTATTGAAAAAAATAGTTTTATTATGGGAGGTGAGGTTATAAAATTTGAGAATAAGTTTAAAAAATTATGTAAATCTAAGTATGCTTTATCATGCTCTAATGGTACCGATGCAATTACATTGGCGTTATTATCACTAAATATTGAGAAAAATTCTGAAGTTATAATACCTGCAATGACTTATGCGTCTACTTTCTATGCTGTATTAAATGCAGGAATGAAACCTATCTTGGTTGATATTAATGCTAATGATCCATTGATTAATTTTGAAGAAGTAAAAAAAAAAATTAATAAAAAAACTAAAGTGATAATACCGGTCCATCTTTATGGTTCTGTAGTAAATATAGAAAAATTAATTAGTATTATAAAAAACAAAAAAATTTATATTATTGATGACTGTTCACAAGCTCATGGAGCAATGTATTTTAATAAAAAAATGGTAGGTGGTGAAAATATTACCAATATAAGCACATTCAGTCTTTATCCTGGTAAGAATCTAGGTGCTTATGGAGATGCAGGAATTATTACAACCAATAATGCAAAGTATGGTGAAAGAATTAAAAAAATGAGAAATATTGGAGCTCTAAAAAAATTTAAGCATGAAACTATTGGTTTCAATAATCGTCTAGATACATTTCAAGCGTCAGTGTTAAATCATAAAATTGATAGATTAAATTTTCTTAATAAAAGAAGAAAATTAATCGCGAAAAAATATTTTAAATTGATAAAAAATAAAAATATCAGTTTTTTAGATTATTCAAATTATGCTGTATTTCATCAATTTGTAATCAGTGTTCATAACAGACAGAAGCTTGTTAATTATTTAAATTATAAGAAAATAGAATATGGACTACATTATCCACATTCAATTAATCAAATGGAGTACTACAAAAAAAAATTTAAAAATGAAAAATTTAAAAATGCAGAAAAACTTGCAAGAACTTGCATAAGTCTACCGATAGATCCTATGCTTAAGGAAAATGAAATTACTTATATTATAAATTCATTAAATAATTTTAAATAATCAACTTTAATATATCTAAACAAAAATTTCCATTTGTTATAGGTTTTTTGTAATATTTAGAAACATATTCAAAATGCATTAGTTCATTTTTCAAAGTATCAGTTTCTTTAACGTTTATTACTGTAGTCTTTCCAGTGTAAATTCTAGCTTTGTTTGAAATATAATTTTTTTTAAACTTTGTTAATGTTGGATATTCAGCATACTTATTAAATATTTTTAATTTATTATTTTTTTTCATTTCATCAAAAACCATCATTTTTTTTGTGCCTATAAAAATCATTTTTCTATCTTTTGTGGGATTTAACCAACTTGATATAATTTCACAATTTATATTACCAATACTCAGGTACATAGAAGAAATGTCTGATATATTATTTTTAAGAATATTTTTTTTTATAATATTTTTAATTTTTAATTTTTTATCAAATAAATACTTAAGTATACTAATATCATGAGAACCTAAATCAATATGAGCTCCCACTTCAGTTCTGATTGGTCCTAAATTTTTTCTTTGTATTTCTATGTACTTTATTTTTCCAAGCCTTTTGGAATTAAGTATTTGCTTTATTTTTTTTATGTAAGAATTAAAGAGATAAATATATCCACCCATTAATATTTTTTTTCTTAATTTTGCATATTTAATTAGAGTTAAGAGTTCTTTATTGCTTGTAACGATTGGTTTTTCTATAAATAAATTTTTATTTTTTTTTAATACTTTCTTACCTAATTCAAAATTAACACTCGGATGAGTGGCTAAAATAATATTTTCAATACTTTTATTATCTAATAGTTCATCTATTTTTTTTGCTATAACTACTTTTTCCTTAAATTTTTTTTTTAAAAGTTTTAGATTTCCTTTATTTTTATCAAAAGTAAAAATTTTTTTTTTTGTTGTTTTATTTAGTGTGCTAAATATAATTGACCCCCAATAACCTGTTCCAATTAAAGCAGTTTTATGAATATTTTTCATATATTTTGAAACACTATTAATTAAAGTATAATTTTATATTATCAATTATTATATAAATTTAATTCAGAGAAACTAATAATTAATTTGTAAGCTTGATTATTGGTCTGAGAACTTTATTGTTTTTCAAATCTTTTACGGCTTTGTTAATATTTTCAAAAGAATAGATGTCACTATTAAAAATTTTTTCAAAATTTTTGATTTTGTTTAATATTTTAAATATTGATTTACTTTCATTATCATAATTTTTTACTCCACCCCAAGATCCTATGATTTTTTTTCCTTTAATAAATTCAAATGGGTCAATCTTAATTTTTTTTCCTTTTTGTGGGTGTGACGCAAGAACCATAGTCCCTGAATTTTTTAAAATTTTGAAGGCACTTTCTATACCAGATATTGAACCAGATGTTTCTATTACGTAATCAAACTTATTTATATATTTAGCATATAATTTTTTGTTAGATTTCAAAAAGTAGATTTTTTTTTTTGATTTAATATTTTTTTTTAAAAAATTTATTCTTTTTGAGCTTATGTCAAATGCATACATACTTTTAAATTTAAAATTCAAACTTGTTAGTAAAGCAGATACTCCAACCCCTCCTAGTCCTACAAATGCAATTGTTTTATTTAATGGTTTTTTTACATTATTTAAAATCATCCCAGATCCAGTTGGAAATGCACAACCAAGAATAACACCTTTTCTCAGCGAAATGTTTTTTGGTAGCTTAAGCAATCTATTTTCTGATACAATTGAATGATCACTAAAAGTTGTAACACTTCCACTATTAATTTTTTTTTTTCCATGAAAAAATATTGGATTATTAGATTGTTTACCTTTGCACTTTATCCAAGTTAGTATTACCCTGTCACCTAATTTTACTTTTTTTACACTTTTATGCTTATCTACTACAATTCCTGTTGCTTCATGCCCAAGAAGATGAGGTATATATTTTTTATTTTCTCTGCCATTATAAATTTCGAATATTTGACTTTTACAAATTCCAGTGAAATAATTTTTTGTCAAAACCTGTCCCTGATAAAGTTTTTTATATTTTAAACTATAAGAAAATTTTAAAGATGAATTTAATTTATTAAGATAAGCAGCTTTCATCATTTTAATTACATCTTTTAGGCATTTTATTCAAATTTTATAAATAATTCTTTGAAAAAAAAATAAATAACATTATTAATAATTTTATCTATGAAAATATTAATTACTGGTGGCTCTGGATATGTTGGAAGTGTTTTAATTCCTCGGCTATTAAAAAAAAATTGTGAAATTATTAATATTGATACACAATGGTTTGGAAATTATTTAAAAAAACATTCTAAATTAAAGAATTATAAAATGGATTACAAAAATATTCATAAAATTAAAGATAAAAATATTGATGCAGTCATACACTTAGCATCAATTGCAAATGACCCTATGGCTGAAATTGACAAAAATTTGTCATGGGAGACTTCTGCGTTAAACACATATTTACTCATGGAATTTATGGTCAAAAGGAAAATTAGAAAAATTCTTTATGCTTCGTCTGGCTCTGTTTATGGAATTAAAAAAGAAAATAAAGTAACCGAAGAATTAAAACTTGAACCACTCTCACTTTACAATAAAGTCAAAATGGTAACAGAAAGAGTTATATTATCTTACCAAAATAAAATAATTCCCTTTATAATAAGACCCTCAACGGTTTGTGGCTATTCTCCGAGAATGCGATTAGATTTAACAGTTAACATTTTAACATTTAATGCTCTTAATAATAATATTATAAATGTATTTGGTGGCAAACAAGTAAGACCAACCATACATATAGAAGATATGTGCAGAATTTATGAATTTTTTTTGAAAAAAAGTAAAAAATTTAGTGGAATTTATAATGCTGGTTATGAAAATGCCTCCATTTTAGAAATTGCAAATACAGTTAAAAAAATTACAAAAAGTAAAATTAAAGTAGTAAAAGATAGAAGTGATCCAAGAAGCTACAGATTAAACTCAGAAAAAATTGAAAAAATTGGTTTTAAATACACAAAAACATACAAGGACGCGATAAATGAACTTTGCTATAGTTACAAAATAAATAAATTAAAGCAAAGACAAAATAGTTTTTCTTTAAAATGGTTAAAAAAAGTATTGAAAAAATAGTAATCTTTGGTTCATCTGGGGGAATTGGCTCATACCTTTTAAAACATTTTCGTAAAAATTATGATGTATTGTCTATCTCCAAAAAAAAATCAGGTGGTGTAAATAATTTATCTTTTTCAAATTTTAATTCTGATAATAACTATTTGTATCCAAAAAATAATAATATTAAAGATTACATTTTTAACTCAACTGGGATTATAATAAGTATAGGCAAGTTCAAGAAATCAAAAAATAATTTAGATTTGAATTTACACCTTTCAAACTTTGAAGTTAATTACAAGTTAATAAATTATTTGGTTAAAAACAAAAAAAAATTTAAAAATAATTGTAGATTGATCGTAATTACATCTATGAATTCAGAAATAATAAACTTAAATAGTTTACAATATGCAATGTCTAAATCAAAATTATCAATGGCAATTAAAAGTTTTAAAAGTCAATTAAAAACATCTAAATTATCTATTGAAGATTTAATGCCAGGTCCCATAAATACAAAAATGAGAAAAAAAAAAATATTAAATAATTTATCAAAAAATGATGTTTACCAGTTATGTGATTTTTTAATTAAGTTTAATTGTGAAATAACCTTCGATAAGATCAAAGTTTTTAATAAAAGAAATTATTTTAATAAATATTAATTTAAATTTTAAGTCATATTTTTATATTTTTAAAAAAGAGACTTATTGTATCTACTATATATTTAAGATCACTAGGTTTTATCCAATTATGAATAGGCAAACTCAAAATTTGTCCAGAATATTTTTCTGTATTAAGGAGTTTAATTTTTCCAAATTCTTTAATGTATGCTTTTTGCTTATGTATAGGTTTAGGATAGTGAATTGCAGTTTCTATCCCATGTGATTTTAAAAATTTTTTTAATTTATCTCTAAATTTAGTTCTAATTATATACTGATGAAATGTTGGTACGACTAATTTTTTATCATAAATAGGTATTTGAACGAAATTTTTTAAATTTGCATTATAATACTCAGCAATAATCAAATGCTTTTTATTTATTTTATTTATAGTTTTAAGCATATTATTTGCTATTGATGCTTGAAAATTATCTAATCTGGAATTAGTTCCCCAAATAAGTGTTGTATCTCTATTCTTAAGACCATGATTTCTTAATAAGGAAATTTTATTAAACAACTGCTTATTATTTGTAGTAATAAGACCACCATCACCTAAAACGTGAAAGTTTTTTCTTGGATGTAGGCTAAAAATCCCAACATCTCCAAGAGTTCCAATAAATTTATTTTTGAATTTAGCACCAAAAGCATGTGCGGCATCTTCAATAAAATATAATTTTTTTTTTTTACAAATTTTTTTTATCATATCTATCTGTGCAGGTATTCCTGATAAGTGGACAGGCATTATTGCTTTAGTTTTTCTTGTAATTTTTTTTAAAATACTGTCACAATCTATATTTAAATCTTTCCCCACATCAGCCAATACTGGCTTACAACCGTAATATGCAATAGCTCCACAAGTCGCTATAAATGAATTTGAAACTGTTATTATTTCATCATCTTTTTTTAAATCAAGGGCTTTGCAAACCAATCCCATACCTTCGGTCCAATTACCTACACCTATAACATATTTTACTTTTAAAAATTTTTTTACATTATTTTCAAAAACTTTTAATTCATCCCCTAGGATATATTGGCCCTTTTTTCCAACAACATCTAAAGACTTATGGAAACTCTTTTTTTGTGATTTATATTCTGAAATAAAGTCTGTAAATTTAATTTTCATCAAAAAAATTTGTTATGCATTTTATTATATAATCTAGGTCTTTTTTTTTTAAGAATTCATGAACTGGTAAAGATATTGTTGACTGTGAAATTTTTTCTGTAACTGGAAAATCACCTTTTTTATAACCAAATTTTTTTGCAGCTGGTTGTAAGTGCATTGGTATAGGGTAATGTATCTTTGCGTCTATTCCTCTTGACATAAGATATTTTACTAGTTTATTTCTTAATTTTGTATTTGTAACTCTAAATTCATATAAATGAAAAACTTCCTTTAAAAAACTTTCTCTTTTTTTTAATATTAGGCTATTTATTTTTTTTAATTTATTTTCAAGATACATTGAATTATTTATTCTCTTAGAAGTTATTTTTTTTATCTTCTTTAATAGATGATTCGCGACAACAGCCTGAATAGTATCAAGCCTAGAATTATATCCGAATATAAGATTTTTATTTCTTCCAACTAATCCATGATTTCTTAAAAGCAAAATTTTTTTTAAATTTTTTTTGTTATTAACTATTATGTAGCCACCATCTCCCCACACATTTAAATTTTTTAATGGATGTAAACTAAAACAACCAAATTCACCAAAAGTTCCAGCAAATTTCCCCTTATATGTTGCTTTAATTGCATGACATGCATCCTCTACAATTGGTATATTATGTTTTTTTGAAATAGATTTAATTTTTTTCATATCACATATTCTTCCGCTCCAATGAACAGGTAATATTACTTTCGTTTTCTTTGTAATAGCTTTTTCAATTAGATTTGGATCAATATTGTAATCTTCTTTTACATCAACAAAAATTGGTTTTGCACCCAAGGTAACAATTGCACCTATAGTTGCATAGAATGTATATGGTGTTGTGATTACTTCATCTCCTTCCTTTACCCCTAAACTTTTAAGGCTCAACATTAATGCATCTGTTCCACTTCCAACTGCAGCTATATATTTTTGTTTAAATAATTTTCCTATATTTTCCTCAAATAGACTAACTTCTGATCCTAAAGTATAATCATTAAATTTAACTACTTTTTCAATTTTTTTAAAAATTTTTTTAAAATCAAAAAATTGTTTGCTCAAATAATTATGAGAAATGTTGAACTTTTTATCTTTTTTGTACTGTTCAATTAAAAAGTTTTTCATTATTTTTGTTCATCATAATATTTAATGGTTTTTTTCAAACCGATTTTAAGTGAATTTTTTGGTTTCCAATTCAATTCTTTTGATGTTTTTTTACAACTTAATAAATAATTTTTGTCTTTTCCTATCCTATCAGATATTTTCTTTACTATATTATTAAATTCTACATTTTTATATTCACATATAATTCGAATTATTTCCCTAATCGTAACATAATTATTACCAGAAAAGTGATATATGTTTCCAACTTTACCTTTATTAATAACTTTAAAAAATGCATCGTTGAAATCTTCATCGAATATAAAATCTCTTTTAGCAAGGCCATCTCCGTGCAATGGAAATTTTTTATTTAATTTTATGCATCTTAAAACTTTTGGTATTAGTCTATGAAATAATTGCCCTCTACCATAAAAATTTGAAAAACGAGATATAATTATTTTTGTTCCGAAATTTTTTTGATATGCGATCAATAGTAATTCAAAAGCTAGTTTTGAAATAGCATATGGAGTACTTGGATTAAAAATTTTTGAACTTTCTTTTGCTGGTTTTGCAGTTGACCCAAATATCTCTGGTGTACCAACATATATATATTTTTTTATAAATTTAAAATTATTCATATTTTTTATTAATTTTACTTTCGAATTCATATTTACCTTAAAATAATAATTTGGGTTATCCCAACTTTCATTAACTAAGCATACTGAGGCAAAATCTAAGATGTAAGTTGGTTTAAAAGACTTAATTACTTTTTGTATATTATTTGTTTCTTTATTTAAATTTATTTTGATTAATTTAATTTCATTGATATTTTTACTTATTATTAGTCTCTTTAAATTTTTTTTTGAATTAAATGTACCCAATAATTCATAATTTTTTTTTTTTAATAAATAATTAGCTAAACTTGATCCAGCAAAACTTGAAACACCTAATATTAATATTTTAGTCTTCAAAAAGGGCCCCTAAAATCTGGATCGGGTAAATCATGTAAAAATTGTATATTTTTTGTATTAAAATTTTTGTTTGTTAATTTACCTATATATTTTAAAATATCTTTTGCACTATAGTAAAAGTTTTTTGTTAAATGAAAACTTGTTGGTGATGGAATATCAGGTAAGTTTAGATTTATAGGCTCTTTTTTAAATATATTTTTATTTTTTAAAATTAATTCTGAAATTACGTAACTTCCAAAAGAACAATATTTATGAACACTATTGTCTAAAATTAAAAGTTTGCCAGTTTTTTTAACAGAATTTAATATCGAGTCTAACTTAAATGGTTTAACCACATTTATATCTAAATGATCGATACTAATATTTTTAGCTTCTAATTCTCTATATATTTTCATTATTTCAATTGTTGAGTAAGAACTTGAGACAATTGTCAAATCTTTACCACTTTTAATTTTTTTTATTGGCTGAACTTTCCTTGGTTTGAATTTAAAATTAATTTTTTCATTAATGTTATAAAGCCATCTGTGCTCAATGATTAATACTGGATCTGAAGAATTGATCGCCTCATGAAGTATATTTCTTATTGTAGTTGGAAATGATGGTGTATATATTTTTAAACCAGGAATGCTCGCAAACATATTTTGAAAGTTTTGAGAGTGAGTTGGTCCTTGCCCCCATCCTCTACCGACAATAAGTCTTATAACTATCGGTGCTTTTTGCTGACCCCCAAACATATACTTCCATTTAGCAGCATTATTTATTAATTGGTCCATTGCTAATAGAAAAAAATCCATTCTCTGATGACACATTATTGGTTTCATTTTATTTAAACTCATACCAATAGCTACGCCAGTTAATGCATTCTCTGATGCGGGAATATCAAAAACTCTTTTATTTCCAAAAATTTTTTTTAATCCCTTAGTTGTACCAAAAATAGCTTTAGGATCATCAACTCCGAGCCCAAAAACAGCTGTTTTTTTATTAGTTTTCATTATTTCTATTAAAGTTAGATTTATAACTTCTGAAAATTTTAAGCTTTTATTCATTAATAATTAACAAGTTTTAAATACCCGCTATAAGTTGGTTTTTTACTTTTTTTTGCAAATTTAAAAGCATTAAAAATTTCATTATCAATTTTTTTTTTTATTTTATAAATTTTTTCAATATTTAGGATATTATTTTTTAATAAATATTTTTCTGTAAGTTTTAATGGATCCCTTTTATTCCAAAACTTTACTTCTTCTTTTGGCCTGTAATTTAAATTATCATCAATATTGGGACCACAGTGTTCATAATATCTATATGTGTCGACCTCAACAAATAATGGTTTACTTATTTTCATGATACTCTTTAATTTTTGACAAAATCTTATGGGATCTTGAGAACTTAGATGGTAAGATTGAATTCCAAAAGATTTTGCCAATTTATACAATTTTCTATTTTTGGGCTGTCGTTTAGTCAGATTTGAATAAACTGAATATTTATTATTTTCACAATAGAATAAAATTGGTAAATTTTTCAATACAGCAAAATTTAGGGACTCAAAGAATACACCCTCTTCACAAGTTGCGTCTCCAATATATATACAAATTCTTGATTTTGAATTATTAAATTTAAGAGCATAAGCATAACCAACCCCAATTGGTACAGAATTAGATACTATAGCGGTACTTCCTAAAAAATTTTTTTTCAAATCTATTAAATGCATTGAACCCCCTATACCTGAGCTACAGCCATTTTTCTTACCATATATTTCTGAAATCATTTTTTTCAAATCACAATCTTTTGCAATGTAGTGTGCATGAGCTCTATGATAACTAATTGCATAATCTTCTTTTTTTAAAAAAATATTTATTGCGGCTGATGGAGCTTCCTGACCAATAGAAAGATGAACAGGACATCTCATTTCCTGTTTATGATACTCTTTAACTATATTTAGTTCTGTATTTCGAATTTTATATAATTTTGAATAATAAGATATTAATTCTTTTTTAGTAAGTATCATGGAGTGAACCAGTAGTAATCACCATGGTAACCATTTTCTTCAAAAAATTCCTTCCATTCATCTACGTGCATAATTGTTTTAGCTGTTAGATTCCATGCAAACATTCTATTTTTTTCTTCATCATTTTTATATGCATCAACAATTATATATTTATCTTTTTTAGAGACTCTTTCAATTTCTTTTAGTGATTTAGCACATTCACTTTTAATTAAATTATGAACTGTATTAATAGATATTACTAAATCAAAAGAATTATCATCAAACTCCAATTTATTAGCATTTCCGACTTTTAAATTATTCTTTACCTCTGGTAATGAATTATTTATTGCATATTTAGAGATATCTATTCCTTGAACTGAAAATTTGCTGTTAAATTTTAAAAAGTCATAAACCATAAATCCCTTGCCACAACCAATGTCTAATATTTTAGATCCATCACTAAGCTCATAATGATTTACAAAATCTTTTACAACATTTGTCCAAAATTTTGGATTATAATTGTAGCCACCGTAACCATACTTTCTTTCTCCATCAAAAAAATCTTTTTCAAATTTTCTTGCAATTTTTCTAACCTCATCTGTTCTCTCGAGAGAAGCCTCCTTTAAATCTCTATTAGTTTTTGGATATTTTGCCAATAAATTGATTTCCATGTTTTACAAAATTTAAGATTATTTTTTTTAAATATATTATTATACATATATATATACTAATTATCATTTTAAATTAAATGTTTTTAATTAAATTCAAAAATAAAAATCCAATTTCATTTTTATGAAAATATTTGTATCAGGCGCAGGTACCATGATTGGGAATAATATTTGCAAAGAATTGATAAATAATAATCATAGAGTTGTAGGGGGTTACCACAAAACAAAACCTAATACACTGAAATCAAAAACTTTAAAATTTAACTTAAATAATAAGATTAAATTTAATTTTAAATTTGATTGTCTTGTTCATTGCGCCTCTGCAATACCTTCGTATAACCTAAATAGCGCTGAAATGATAAAAACTAACTATCATGGATTTAAGAAAATATTAAAAGAAGCAAAAAAGTGTGGATGCAAAAAAATTATATTAATATCAAGCACATCTATATATGGAGAAATTAAGAAAAAAAAATTAGAGGAAAGTCACAAAAAAAATCCTAAAGATGGCTATGGGATTTCTAAATTAATGATGGAAAAATATCTGATAAAATTTTGTAAAGAAAACAATTTAGTTTATAAAATATACAGACTATCAAATGTTGTTGGAAAAAATTCTAAACATAATTTTTTATCAAATGTTTTGCAAAATATTAAGCACAGAAGAAAAGTTTATTTTTCGAATCCAAATTTAAAGTTTAATAATCTTTTTCACGTGGATAATTTAAAAAAAATTGTATTAAAAAGCGTTCTAGATAATCAGAATGAAATTTATAACCTTGGTACTAGAAGGCCAATAAAGCTTATTAATATTATTAAATATATTTATAGAAACTTTAAAGAAAATGAAAATTTTTATGTAGTTAAAAAAAACTCCAATATCGGTTATAATTTGTTATTATCAACCAAGTTAAAAAAGAAATACAAGATTTATTCAACAATCGAAACTATAAAATTATTCGTTAAACAAAATAAATATAAAATTTAAAAAAACAAGTTGTCAGCTAGATTGATATCTGACGTTAAATTTTTTTCAGTGCATAAATTAAGCCAATTGAGCTATTAGTACT
>CESW01003572.1_pt1 | contig 16362 bp, 14 predicted proteins | sample 531171 | NCBI WGS metagenome assembly CESW01 (sample SAMEA2621859, study PRJEB7988) | marine metagenome | biome: marine biome (ENVO:00000447); feature: surface water layer (ENVO:00002042); material: "saline water (ENVO:00002010), including plankton (ENVO:xxxxxxxx)" | depth 5 m
TCAGGAATATCAGTTACCAAAACAATGATTGGTGTTGCCGTCTTGAGTGGAGGTATTGCAGGGCTTGCGGGAGTTTCAGAGACAGCAGGCTTAAAGGGATATCTTACCTTAGATCTCTCACCTGGATTTGGTTATACGGGAATCGCTGTAGCTATGTTAGGGAATCTCCATCCGATTGGAGTAATCTTTTCGGCACTCTTTATCGCTGTTATTTATGTAGGTGCAGACTCTATGAGCAGGGCTATAAATGTCCCCTCATATTTAGCTGACGTTATAGTCGCAAGCACTATTCTTACTGTTCTCATAAGCCTGGTTGTAATTAAATACAAAGTGAACCTGGGAAGGAAATACTAAATTGGCATTAGATTTACTTGAATTACTTATTAATTCTGGTTTCTGGGCAGCCACAATAAGAATTGCTTGTCCACTATTATTGGCTACCCTTGGGGAACTAATTTGTGAGCGTGCTGGTATTCTTAATTTAGGAATTGAAGGAATAATGACAATTGGTGCCTTAGTTGGCTGGACAACGGTTTATCTGGGAGCCGAACTCAGCACTGGGATACTTGTTGCCGCGTTGGTAGGTGCTTCATTTGGTTTTCTTCATGCCTTATTTTCCGTACACTTAGGAGCATCCCAGCACGTCACAGGAATAGGAATTACACTCTTCGCGTCATCAATTGGTTATTATTCTTTCAGGATTTTATTACCAAGCTCAACAACACCTCCAAAAATTGAGGCGTTTCAGCCTTTGGATATTCCATTCTTAAGCGACATTCCATTTTTTGGAATTGCCCTATTTCAACATACGGGTTTCACATATTTAGCTTTCCTACTCGTCCCGGTTGTTTTCTGGTTAATGAACAAAACTCCATTAGGACTTGCAATTAAGGTTGCAGGAGAAAACCCTATGGCTCTTGAAGCACAGGGGGTAGATGTATTGTTCATTCGAACTGTCGCACTTATGATAGGCAGCTCGCTAATGGCTTTGGGAGGTGCTTACTTGACAATGTCCGCCTTCGATGCATTCTATTTCGGCATGGTTAATGGTAGAGGCTGGATCGCCATAGCTCTTGTAATTTTTGCATCATGGCAGCCATTTAGAGCCTTATTGGGAGCACTTTTGTTTGCCGGTTTAGATGCATTTCAAGTAAGAGCTCAACAGTTGGCAGGAGCATTTATAGCATATCAATTCTTTTTAATGTTGCCTTATCTTTTAAGTATAGCTGCTATGGTTTTAGCCGCAAAAAGCACTCAGTATCCACGAGCTTTGTTAATTCCTTTTAGAAGGGGCGAGAGACACTAAAAAATGACGCAGGAATTAAATAAATGAGCGACCTTTTTATAAAAAACGTAGTTTTAGAAAATGGGAAAAATTCAGATATACTCATTTTAAATGGGAAGATTTCGGATATAGGACCATCAATAAAAAATGTTTCTGGGGATATAGAAATTATTGATGCGAACGGTTGGCTTGCAATTCCCCCTTTTATCGACAGCCATTTTCATTTAGATGCGACTCTGAGTTATGGTATGCCGAGGGTAAACCAAAGTGGAACATTATTGGAAGGAATATCACTATGGGGTGAATTAAAGCCTACTGTTAGGTTTGAAGACCTAGTTGAAAGGGCAGAGACTTTATGTCGCTGGTCAATAGCGCGCGGCACTCTGGCTATTAGAAGCCATGTAGATGTAAGTGGAAATGACCTCATTGGGGTGGAAGCGATGCTCTATGTTAAGGAAAAATTAAAAAGTTACATCGACATTCAACTAGTAGCATTTCCTCAAGACGGCCTTTTAAGGTCAGGATGTTTAGAAAACCTTATAAAGGCTTTAGAGCTGGGAGTGGATGTTGTTGGAGGAATTCCGCACTTTGAGCGAACTATGCAACAGGGAGCTGAATCTATAAAAACCCTATGTGAGATTGCAGAGAAAAGAGGATTGCTTGTTGATATGCATTGCGACGAGAGTGATGATCCTCTCTCTAGACATATTGAGACTTTAACTATGGAAACCAATAGAGTAGGCCTTAATGGCAGAGTTGCTGGATCTCATTTAACTTCTATGCATTCTATGGATAATTATTATTATTCGAAACTTATTTCTTTAATGTTGGAGGCAAATATTGGAGTAATAGCTAACCCTTTAATTAACATTACACTTCAAGGTCGGCATGATACTTATCCGAAAAGAAGAGGTTTGACGCGTGTTAACGAACAAATGAATGAGGGATTAGATGTTGCTTTTGGTCACGATTGCGTTATGGATCCTTGGTATCCTCTAGGCTCACATGACATGCTTGAGGTTGCAAATATGGCACTGCATGTAGCGCATATGACTGGACAAAGTGAAATGATGGACTGTTTTAGGGCAGTCACACACAATCCCGCTAAGATAATGCATTTAGAAAATTACGGCCTCACTAGAGGGTGTTCTGGAGATTTGGTGATACTACAGGCTTTAGATCCCATTGAAGCACTAAGGTTAAAACCTGCAAGATTATTTGTTATCAAGGGAGGAAAAATTATTTCAACAGAAAACCCAAAAGTTTCCAGTTTAAAACTTGGTGAGGAAAAATTCGAAGTAGATTTCACGAAAAAAGATTTTAGTTGGAAAATAAAATAAATCTTTTTAGTGAAAAAACCATTTCAAATTTTTGGTTTAATTTAGCCATGAGATTATAAACTCATGGCTAAATAGATAATTGTTAGGACTTTAAGATTAAAGTGCTTTATCTGTAATCATGTGGGTCCAAGCTCCTTCAGGAGCCTTTGAAATAACTGGGTCTGAACCACCTTTCAATAGAGTATCAACTGTCCTTTGATAGTCAGCCGGGTCGAGAGTTCCATTTGAACCTGCTGTCAATTTTGCAATTTCCCCCATCATCCTTCTTTGATGTTTTTCAGTCTGTGCTCCTGTACCGTCATTATCAAGCACAATATCCGCGGCAGCATCTGGATTTGCTTCAGCCCACTTCCAGCCTTTCATGGACGCGCGAACAAAACGCACCATTTGGTCTTGGAAGTCTGTATCTTGAAGCCGGTCTTCTAAAACATAAATACCATCTTCAAGAGTTGCTACTCCCTGGTCTTGGTATTTGAATACAACTAAATCATCTGGCGAAACACCAGCGTCAATTACCTGCCAATATTCATTATATGTCATAGTTGAAATGCAATCAGCTTGCTTTTGCAACAATGGATCAACGTTGAAACCCTGCTTTAAAACAGTCACTCCGTCACTTCCTCCGTCAGTCGGAATACCAAGTTGGCTCATCCAAGAAAGAAAGGGATACTCATTTCCAAAAAACCAAACGCCGATAGTTTTGCCCCTAAAATCAGATGGAGATTCTATCCCAGTCTCTTTTCTACAAGTTAATTGAAGGCCTGAAGATTTAAATGGTTGAGCAATATTTACGATTGGAACACCTCGCTCACGAGCCGCCAACGCTGAGGGCATCCAGTTTAACATCATGTCTGCGCCGCCACCTGCTAAAACTTGAGGTGGAGCAATATCAGGGCCACCAGGTTTTATAGTTACATCTAGTCCTTCATCATCATAATAACCTTTATCTAAGGCTACATAATAACCCGCAAACTGTGCTTGCGTTACCCACTGTAATTGTAATGTAAGTTTGTCTGCAGCAAATGCCATGGAAGATGACATAGTCATTCCTGCTGCAGCCAAAGTTAATAATAGTTTTTTCATAATATTCTCCTTCTTAATTATTCTTTAAACGATACGATGGATGCCAAGAGGTGACAAGCCTTTCAAGTAGACTTAAGCCACCATAGCTAACAGAACCAGCGATTGCGGCTACTGTAATTTCAGCCCAGACCATATCAAGATTCATACGGCCAACTTCAGTAGAAATTCTAAATCCAATTCCAACAATGGGAGTTCCAAAAAATTCTGCTACAATTGCTCCTATTAAAGCTAGTGTAGAGTTAATTTTTAAGGCATTAAATATAAACGGCATAGCTGACGGTAAGCGAAGTTTAAACAGAGTTTGCCAATAAGATGCACCGTACGTATTTAAAAGGTCGCGTTCAATAAAAGACGATGAACTCAGCCCTGATAGCGTATTAACCAACATTGGAAAGAAAGTCATCACAACAACCACAGCCGCCTTCGATTGCCAATCAAAGCCAAACCACATGACCATAATAGGGGCTATTCCTACAATGGGCAGAGCAGATATGAAATTACCAACCGGCAATAATCCTCGTCTTAGAAAATCATTTCTGTCGATTAAAATTGCAAAAATGAATGCACTACTGCAGCCTATAAAATATCCGGCTAAAACAGATTTAATAAAAGTTTGCTGGAAATCAGCATAAAGAATATGCAACGATTCAGCAAATTTTATACCTATCATGGATGGTGGCGGTAATATCACTGTTGGTATTTGTAGGCCAATTGTTGTTAATTCCCAAAAAAACAGAAGCCAGAAACCAAATAAGACTGGAATGCCAAATGAAATTAATGTAGAAAAATTTTTATCACTATTCTGCATTGTTTTTTCTACCGCTAACCACGAATGGAGCCATGCAGAAATTGACAAAAACCAAAGTGTTGAACTAGGCTCATTTGAAATTTCTGATAGTATGGAAAAAGCGGCTAATAATCCAATAATGAGGTCTATTTTAGGGTCATCTATAAAGCTTATTTTTCTTAAAATTTGTGAGACTATTCGAGAAAAGCTTATTGCAGTGATAATAACCACCAAAGCAATAATCTGCAGATTATTGTCTTCAAAAAAAATCGAAAAAAAACAAATTAACCCAAATATAGTTATGTTATAAGACAAAATACTTCGCATGTTTATCATTTCTGCATTCCCATTAATTTAAAAGTGAACTGTGAAATAATATTTACAGAAATAACAAGAAGAGCTGCAAGAGTCGCTGCAGAAACAAGGGCAGACCATATTTGAATCGTCTGGCCATAATATGAACCAGTAAGTAGGCGCGCTCCTAGGCCAGCGACTGCGCCTGTCGGCAATTCTCCCACGATTGCACCAACAAGGCTAATAGCAATAGCAATTTTCATTGATGTGAAAAGAAAAGTAACCGAAGAGGGTAATCGCAGTGAAAAAAACAACTTCAGTCTAGACGTATTATAAGTTCTCATTAAGTCGAGCAAAATAGGCTCTGGGCTTCTTAGTCCCTTTACCATCCCTACAGCTACGGGAAAGAAACTCAAATAAGCTGAGATCATAGCTTTTGGTAAAAGTCCAGATAATCCAACTGCGTTTAAGACAACAATTATCATTGGCGCAATAGCTAAAATCGGTATGGTTTGACTAGTTATTATCCAGGGCATAAGAGACTTGTCCATCGCTTTATTTTCTACAATAAAGATAGCAAGTATTATCCCTGTAAAAGTTCCCATTAAAAAGCCTGTTAATGTAGAAGAAAGGGTTACCCAACCGTGATATATCAACGACCTTTTAGAGGTAATCTTTTTTTTAACTGTTGTATTCCAGATTTCTTTGAGTATTTGGTGGGGAGCGGGCAAGACCGGTCTTTCGTGAGCCATCGTATCTCTAGCGAGGTCCATATAAGACCATTCGATAGAGCCTTTTTCATACAAATCTATTTGCCACGGAGAATTTAGATATATCGTAAATCCGTACCATAGAAAGCCAATGGCAGACAAAACTACAAAAATTGGAACAACCTTATTTTTGAACGCTGATAACAAAACGATTATCCTTCTTCGTGGCTTTTTAATTATCTAAATGGCCTTCTCTAAGACCTCTTCTTACTCTTTGTGCTATCTCAAGGAACTTTGAACTCTCCCTGATATCGAGAGGCCTATCGTTTGGTAAATCTGAGCTAATAATATCAGTAATTCTCCCCGGACGAGGCGACATAACAATGATTTTTGTGGATAGATAAACAGCTTCTGGTATTGAATGTGTAACGAAACAAATTGTTTTTTTTGTTTTTTTCCAAAGCTCAAGAAGTTGTTCATTTAAATGATCACGAACAATTTCATCCAGTGCCCCAAACGGCTCGTCCATCAAAAGAAGGTCAGCATCAAAAGCAAGGGCTCGTGCAATAGAGGCTCTTTGCTGCATGCCCCCCGACAATTGCCAGGGGAATTTCTTCTCAAATCCGGATAGTCCTACTAATTCAATATTTTTTTGAATTCGTGCATTTTGTTCATTCTTGGAGTATCCCATAATTTCCAGAGGTAGCGAAATATTTTTACCAATGCTTCTCCATTGAAGAAGAGCTGGCGCCTGAAATACATAACCATATGCTCGTTCTTTTCTAGCAATCTGAGGTGTTTTTCCATTTACTGAAATCTCCCCACTGGATGGCCTCTCAAGGTCTGCAACTACTCTTAAAAAGGTTGTTTTACCGCATCCGGAGGGACCGATGAAAGACACAAAATCACTTTTTTCGACATTTAAATCAATATCTTTAAGAGCGTGCACCGAACCGTCGTTTGTTTCAAAAATTAAGTTCAAATTTTTTGCGGATATAACTGGTTGTTTAGAAACGGTTTGTTTCATTGATTTGACACTCTTTTCCTTTCATATGTGAGAAAATACTTTGAATTGATTAAACACCTGCTGGCATATTATTAGGGTCTCTTATTACCTTTCTTGGCGCTGTGAGTTCTTTCCATGTCGACAAAGCCGTGTTTGTTGCACTAAAAGGTTTGCGCTCAACAAAACTCCCGTGCCCTTCCCTAGTTTTCACCTCATTTTCTTGAATAGCAACGTATCCCTTTGTTACAGTAAACCGAGGCAATCCTTTTACCGAAAATCCTTCAAATACATTATAATCGATTGCAGATTGTTGGTTTTTCGATGTAATCGTTTTTGTTCTTGCGGGGTCCCAAACAACTATATCTGCGTCCGCTCCCTCTAAAATAGCCCCCTTTTTTGGGTATACGTTTAATGCTTTTGCAATATTAGTTGAAGTCACCGCAACAAATTCGTTCATTGTCAATCGCCCAGTATTTACCCCATTGGTCCAAAGAAGCGGCATTCTATCCTCAAGACCACCAGTACCATTTGGTATTTTTGTAAAATCTCCAAAACCAAATCTTTTCTGTTCTGTTGTAAAAGCGCAATGGTCAGTTGCCACAACCTGCAAAGAACCTGACTGCAAGCCTGCCCAAAGGCTATCTTGATGCATCTTATTACGAAAGGGAGGTGACATTACTCTTCGAGCGGCATGATCCCAGTCAGAATTAGAATACTCACCTTCATCTAGAAGTAAGTGCTGAATTAATGGCTCACCAAAAACTCTCATACCCTTTTGACGCGCTCTTCGAATAGCCTCATGAGATTGCTCACAAGAGACGTGGACAACGTATAATGGAACGCCCGCCATGTCTGCAATCATAATTGCTCGATTGGTAGCCTCTCCCTCGACCTCTGGGGGACGAGAGTAGGAATGAGCTTCCGGACCATTATTTCCTTCTTCCATTAGTTTTGCTTGAAGTTGTGCAACTACGTCACCGTTTTCAGCGTGGACTAACGGCATCGCTCCAAGCTCCGCACATCTTTGGAATGAAGCATACATCTCATCATCATCGATCATTAAAGCACCTTTATAAGCCATAAAGTGCTTAAAAGTATTAATTCCTTTACCAACGACTGTGGGCATATCATTAAATACTTCTTCACCCCACCATGTTATGGCCATGTGAAACGAATAATCTGTTGTTGCAAGTGATGATTTATTATCCCATGCTTGAATAGCCGTTAGCAATGACTGTCCGGGAGCGGGTAAGCAAAAATCCACAACCATTGTTGTTCCGCCGGAAAGGGCAGCCCGAGTCCCAGATTCAAAATTATCGGAAGAGTAAGTTCCCATAAATGGCATTTCGAGATGTGTGTGAGGATCTATTCCGCCCGGCATTACATAACAATCCGTAGCGTCTAATTCATCAGAGCCTCTTAAATTGTTGCCAATTGAAACGATTTTTCCTTTTTCGATTAAAACGTCAGATTTATAGGTTCTGTCTGCTGTTACAATAGTACCATTCTTTATAACCGTACTCATTGATCTATCTCCTATTTTAATTTTTTATTCATTAATAACACCTGCTGTTTCAACAACTGCATGAAACAACACATCAGCGCCTGCTGTTGCCCATTCTTTAGAAATTTCCTCGGCCTCATTATGAGACAATCCATCAACGCAAGGGCACATTATCATAGCTGTTGGCGCTATTCGATTTATCCAGCATGCATCATGCCCTGCACCTGAAATAATGTCCCTATGGGAATAACCCAACCTTTCCGCAGAGGTCCGGACAGCGGAGACACAATTTTCGTCAAATTTTACAGGGTCAAATTTTCCTGATTGTTCAACCTCCATTTTAAGTCCTATCTCCTCACAAATATTTTTGGCACCCTCTCTAAGTTGATTTTCCATGTCATCAATGACTTCTTGTGTTGGATGTCTAAAATCTATTGTGAATACTACCTTACCTGGGATAATATTTCTTGAATTGGGATAAACATCACAATGGCCAACAGCACCAACGGCCAAAGGGGCGTGCGACAAAGCAATTTCGTCAACTAATTGCGTTATTTTTGCCATCCCAAGCCCAGCGTTAATTCTTTTTGGCATTGGAGTTGATCCAGTATGAGATTCCTTCCCTGTTAACGTGACCTGCAACCAATTTAATCCTTGTCCGTGTGTAACAACTCCAATATCTATATTCTCATCCTCTAAAATTGGTCCCTGTTCTATGTGTAATTCAAAAAAAGCAGCCATTTCTCTAGTTCCAACTTCCTCCTCTCCAATCCACCCAATTCTAGCAAGCTCGTCTCCTACAGTTTTCCCGACAGAGTCTTCTCTGTTATAAGCCCACTCCAGCGTATGAATTCCAGCAAAAACGCCAGATGCCATCATAGGAGGTGAAAACCTAGTACCCTCTTCATTTGTCCAGTTTACAACTTCAATAGGATGCTTTGTTTTTATTCCCGTTTCATTCAATGTTCTAACTATTTCTAAACCAGCTAAAACTCCAAGAACACCATCATACTTTCCCCCGGTTGGCTGAGTATCTAAGTGGCTTCCTACCATAATTGGCGGGAGGGAAGGTTCAGTTCCTTCATGTCTAGCGAACATATTACCCATCTTATCTAATCCCAAAGTCATGCCCTCTTTCTCGCACCAACTTTTGAATAAGTGTCTGCCTTCAGAGTCCTCATCTGTAAGAGTTTGACGATTATTACCACCAGCAATCCCAGGGCCAATTTTCGCCATTTCCATTATAGAATCCCAAAGACGGTCTCCGTTTATCCTGAAATTTTTTCTTAATCCACCTGAGTAGTCAGAGCTTGGTTTGTTCATTTCTGCACCTATACATTGATGAGTGTTAACGATCTAAGTTAATTACACTCAATTTTAGTAAGAAAAACCACTCATTTTTTTAATCTATTTCGTAAAGAACTTCGCCAATGCAACCAATTAGCTCATCAATTTGACTTTCCGTAATGATTAGTGGAGGAGACAATGCAATTATGTCTCCCGTGGTTCTTATTAAACAGCCTTTTTGAAAAGCTTTTAAAAATGCATTAAATGCTCTTTTGGTTGGCATGCCTTCAATAGGCATCAATTCTATTGCACCTATCAATCCAATATTTCTTATGTCTATAACAAAAGGATGTTGAGATAATGTATGTAATTTTTTTTCCCAATATTCTGCTAGCTGGGAGCCCCTTGTGAGAAGATTTTCATCTGAGTAGGTTTCTAGTGTTCCTAATCCGGCCGCTGCTGCTATTGGATTTCCAGAGTAGGTGTAACCATGAAAAAATTCTATCATATTTTCTGGTCCATTCATGAAGCTATCATGAATTTTTTCTGTCACAATAACAGCTCCCATTGGAATAACACCACTCGTAAGACCCTTAGCAGTTGTCATTATATCTGGGGTTACGTCGAAATAATCTGCTGCAAATGGGCTTCCTAATCTTCCAAAGCCTGTTATAACTTCATCAAAAATCAGCAGGAACCCGTGCTTATCACAAATTTCTCTTATTCGTTCGAGATACCCCTTTGGTGGTATCAATACACCTGTAGACCCAGCAACAGGTTCAATAATGACGGCCGCTATTGTAGATGGATCGTGGAGCGTTGCAATCCTTTCCAATTCATCAGCTAATTCAGCGCCATGTTCAGGCTGTCCTTTGCTAAATGCATTTTTTTCTGGTAGATGAGTATGAGGAAGGTGGTCAACTCCGCTCAGGAGTGTCCCAAACATTTTTCTGTTATTAACTATACCACCGACTGAAATTCCACCAAAATTGACACCATGATACCCCCTTTCTCGCCCTATTAATCTAGTTCTGCCCCCATCTCCATTTATTTTGTGATATGCCAAGGCAATTTTAAGAGCAGTCTCCACAGACTCGGAACCAGAATTCGTATAGAAAACTTTATTCAAACTTTTCGGAGTAATATCTATTAGCCGATTAGCCAATTCAAAAGCTTTTGGGTGACCCATTTGAAAAGCTGGCGCATAATCTAGCTCGGCCACTTGCTTTTGAATGGCATCTACTATCTTCGGCCTGCTATGACCTGCATTGACACACCAAAGTCCTGCTGTGCCGTCTAATATTTTCCTGCCATCAAAAGTTTCGTAGTGCATATCTTTTGCTTTGGATAACATTCTTGGGTTCGATTTAAACTGACGGTTCGCAGTGAAAGGCATCCAAAATGCGTTTAAATCATTTGGAATAACTGTTGTGTTGTCTGGCATATTAAATCTCACCTGTTTATTACAAAATAAAAGATTGGTCCTTTTTAAAAGGGACTGTAAATATAAATCAAATAACATTTTTATCAATTGGTCAATTTTGGATTATGCCAAATTACACAAATTGAAAATGAAAAAGATATAAAAAGCAAAGTAAGGCACTTAAATTGAATGATTTATTAAAAATCTTTTTAAACCTTCAATTTCAGAGACTTTGGATAACGGGAACCTGCTCAGGCATTGCACGTTGGATAGAAGTAATGTGTTTTTCAGTTTTTGCCTGGCAAATTACTAAAGATGCCACAATAGCCGGGTATTTAATGACACTGAGATTAACTGGAGTTTTAATTTCAAGTTTTCTTTTTTTATTCATTGGAGGAAGAGTTTCTGGTCAAGTAGTTATGATTGTCATGCATTCGCTTTTAGGGATAATTTGTTGTTTAGGTATGAAATTTGGCACTAACACTCACCTTATAATCCCATTATTTAGTTTCATTTCTTTTTTTTCTGGAGTGCTATGGAGTTCTGACTTTTCATTTAGGAGAAGAATGCTTGGCGACCGTTTGCCAATTTTCCTAGTTGGAAAAGGTCTGGCGATCGATGTTATGTCTAGTCACGCGACACGATTATTAGCAATGTTAATTGGCGGTATGCTTATTTCATTTGGGGAAGCTGTTAATATATTTTGGTGTTTATTCGCTTTTTATGTAAGCCCTATTATTCTACTCTGTTTCGAAAAGGACAAACTTAAAACCCCAATTGGGGTGCTCTCTACTTTAAGAGCCGTATTAGTTCAAGCTACACAGAAACAATCTATCATACTGGTTTTATGTATCACCCCGATTTTTAATATATTTGCTTTACCATATTTAGCGCTTATTGCCGTAATCTTTTTAGAGCGTTTCGAAGTTAGTCCCTATCTTGCTGGAGTTTTTACCTCACTAGAGGGAGCTGGAGCAATCATAGGTGGCCTATTAATTTCAATTTTTCAGCCCAAAAATTTCCAACTTACCTTTATATTTGCTCTTACCGCCCTCTTGGTGTCAATCTTCTTAATTGGTTGTTTTCCCTTTATTATTGGCAGTGTATTTATTTTATTTTTTGCTGGTATGATGAGTTCAATTTATTCATCTATGCAAAGCACGTTAGTTTATGTCGCTTCCGAAATCGAATTGCGGTCGCCAACGTTTTCTTTAATGACTATGGCTATTGGGTCAGGTTCTATAGGAGCATTAAACGTTGCATGGATGGGCAATTACTTTTCGGTGTCTGAGCTCGTAATGATAATGGCATCAGAAGGATGCATTTTTCTTTTCATCATTTTAGGTATTATTTTATTCCTAAGAAAAAAAAAGTTTTAAAAACAAATTAAATAAATTGTTATTTATCCCTTTATTTGCAAAATCCCCGTTATACACTAAGAAAAAACTTTATTTTACTTAAAAATCATTGCGGCTAGGTGAGGACACTAAGATTTTTAGAATTGAGCGAAAAGTTAAACATTTTCATATGGTGATAATATTATTTGTCCACTTTAAAACCGTTAGACAGATAGTGCCAGTTTTGTTAGCCTCTACCCTCTTTTGAGGTGATTAATGACCACGTATTATAACGGACTTCAATTTGCACCTTTGAATGATATTTTATCAATGGCTTCTTCAATTCGTGATACGCATTGGGGGAGAACTATTACATATTCAAGAAAAATTTTTGTTCCACTTACCAATATGTGTCGGGATACTTGCAGTTATTGTACTTTCGTAAAACATCCCTCCAATCCTGCCGCGGGAATTATGACACCAGACCAAGTGTTAAAGGAAGCAGAGAGAGGGCAAGAAAAAGGGTGTAAGGAGTTATTATTTAGCCTTGGAGAGAAACCAGAACTCCGCTATGTCGAGGCAAAAAATGCGCTGGAATCTCTAGGATATAAGTACATGACTGATTATCTGGCAGACATGTGTGAGCTAATAATATCTGAAACATCTCTTTTACCTCACGTAAATGCAGGCACGCTCTCCGATTACGAAATAGATAAGCTAAAACCGTTTAGCGCCTCAATGGGTATGATGTTAGAAACAATTTCAAAAAGGCTTGGGAAAAAAGGAATGCCTCATTTTGCTTGTCCTGATAAATCACCATTATTGCGTATAAGAACACTGAGAAGAGCGGGTGAGAAAAAGGTACCTTTTACTACGGGACTTTTAATTGGTATAGGCGAAACTTGGCTGGAACGAATTGAAGCTTTACAAATGATAAATTCACTTAATCGAGAGTATGGGCATATTCAAGAAGTAATCATTCAGAATTTCCAACGCAAACCCGGCATAGGTATGGAAAAGCACAGTGAGCCAACCCTCGAAGACATGCTGCGGACTATAGCTGTAGCGAGAATAATTCTTGACCCTGAAATAAGTCTTCAAGCGCCCCCTAATCTTCACCAACGACATATCGACTATTTAGGAGCGGGAATTAATGACTGGGGTGGAATAAGTCCTGTGACTATAGATTTTATCAATCCGCAACACGATTGGCCAGAAATACGCAAATTAAAAGAGAACTGCGCTAAAGCAGAATTTGACCTAAAAGAGAGACTAACCATTTATCCCAGGTTTATTAAGCAAAGTCAGACATATCTAGATTCAAATTTAGTCAAGACAATTTCGGCCATGTCGAGGTCGGATGGTCTCGCTTTTGAACAGACATTGGAAGCGGTAGTATGAACGGTCTGAATATTAATGAGAGAATTTCAGATACACAGGAATTGAAGAAAATACTTGGGAGTGCTTCAAAAGAGGTGAGAGAAATTCTAAATAGAGCGCTAGAAGGTAACGAAGTAAGTGTCTCTGATGGCGTAATTTTATTCGAACAACGAAGCATGCAAGCTAAAGCTAATCGCGATGCGATCTACACTACTGCGGATATAATGCGCTCGGAGGCAAATGGAGAGCACGTAAGCTTTGTAGTAAATAGAAACATCAACTTTACAAATGTTTGTTATATGGGCTGCAGATTTTGTGGTTTCGCAAAGCGAAAGGAGGATAAAAATTCCGAATGGCTCTCACCGGAAGAGGTGGCATCTCGAGCGAAAGAAGCATGGAAACGGGGCGCTACTGAAGTTTGCATTCAGGGTGGGTTACATCCCAATATGGCCGGCACTTATTATCGAGACATTGTTCTTGCAATCAAATCTGAGGTACCTCTAATGCATATTCATGCGTTTTCACCATTTGAGATCTGGTATGGCGCGCGCAAAACAAAAATGAATTATCGTGACTTTATCACTGATTTAAAAGAATGTGGCTTAAATTCAATGCCCGGAACGGCTGCAGAGATTTTAGATAAAGAGGTGCGTAAGAAGCTTACTCAAAATAAGTTAAGCGCTGAAGAATGGATTAAGATTATTCGTTCAGCACACTATGTTGGAGTGCCTACCACAGCAACTATAATGTATGGGCATGTAGATGGACCAACACATTGGTCATCCCACATAGGGTTGTTGCGTGAAATTCAACGTGAGACTGGGGGGTTTACAGAATTGGTTCCCCTTAGTTTTGTGCATAGCGAAAGTCCCCTTTACAAAAATAATCCAGTAGAAGTACGTCCTGGGCCAACAACAGAAGAAGTTGATTTAATGCATTCTATTTCTCGAATAATGTTAAATGGTTTCATTAATAACATACAAGTGAGTTGGACTAAGTTGGGTATAAAACGTGCGGTCCAAATGCTTTCACGTGGAGTAAATGACCTTGGCGGAACGTTAATGAATGAGAGTATTTCTCGGTCCGCTGGCTCCAAACATGGACAGGAGATAACTGCATTTGAACTATGCAAAGTTATTAGGTCAATGGGTCGAGTTCCTGTGCGACGTAATACAATTTACGAGATTATGGATGTCTTTGAAAATCATGATCCTGAGGAACTAAGCCCATTAATTTCAAGAAAAGGTAATGATCCATTATCGTTCCTCGATATGTTTCCTGAGGTCGCCAAATGACTCGTTTAACACTTTTAGCTGGCGGGGTGGGAGGCGCTAAGATGGCCGAGGGTTTTAACATGCTCAAAGATGTTGAACTTACAATTATAGGTAACGTCGCAGACGACGATGAATTTCACGGACTATGGGTGTCTCCAGATATTGACACTATAATTTACACCCTGTCAGGTAAGATTGATAGAGCTCAAGGGTGGGGTGTGACTGACGAAGGCCATCGAGCTCTCGATGTCTTAAAAGAACTTGGAAAAGAAACCTGGATGTTTTTAGGAGATAGAGATTTTGGTTTACATATTTATCGAACCGAAAGACTTAGGAATGGTGATCGGCCCAGTTCTATTACTAATGATATATCCAAACAATTCGGAATCTCGGCTAATATAAATTTGCCAACGGACGACAAAGTTCAGACGAAAGTTAGAACTATTGAAGGTTGGCAAACCTTTCAAGAGTATTTTGTGCGGGATAAATGTATTCCAGAGGTTCTAGAACTTTATTACGATGGACTGTCTAATTCCTCAATAACATCGGAAGCAGAAACAAGCATTATCAACGCCGAATTAATTGTTTTTGCACCCTCTAATCCACTAGTAAGTATCACGCCAATTATTGAAATACCGGGTTTTAAAAAAGCTCTCCGTAAAACAAGAGCTCCAATCATAGCCGTATCACCATTAATAGCAGGAAAGGTTGTTAAAGGACCTGCTGATAAAATGCTATCCTCTCTCGGTTACAGACCAGATGTATTAGGGATTGCGGAATATTATCAAGGTATTATATCTCATTTATTAATAGATGAAAAAGATTGTAGCTTTTCAGAAAGCATTAGTTCTATTGGCATTACCCCGCATTGTAAAAATATATTAATGGCAGATGCAACTGGAAAAAAACGTCTGGCACGTGAAATTACAGAGATTTTGCAATCCTTGGAGACTAAAGTTTGACTAATTTAATTGTTATTCCAATGAAAGATTTGTCAGAATGCAAGACAAGACTTGCAAGTTGTCTCGGAGAAAAAGCTCGTTCGGATTTAGCCCGTCTCCTTTACATAAGAACACTTGAGTTTATTACCCCCATAGCTTTAGAAAATAGTTTTGATGTAGCCGTAGTTACTAACTCGTCAGAGGCTATAAACATAGCGTCTGCTTTCAAAACTCAAATTATTGAAGAACCGCCATTCGGAACATTGTCTACCGCGGTCAATTTGGCATCTGAATGGGCTTGTATAAATAAATATGACAGGTTTTGTGTGATACCAGCAGATTTGGTGGCACCAGACCAACAAGAAATGAAAGAATTTTTACATAGTAAAGCAATTGTGACCATTTGCCCTTCGGTGGACCAAGGGACAAACGCTTTGATGATTTCTCCCCCTAATGCAATTGAATTCCATTATGGACACCGGTCATCAATAGCGCATTTTAACGCGGCAATGATGGCTGGTTTAAAACCTGTTCTGATGCCTTTTGAGAGTTTGAGCTTTGATTTAGACCACACTGATTGTCTTGACCGGGCTTTTTCAATAGTTCCTGAGTTTAGGGAGGTATGCAAATGAATAATGGTGTCCAAATCTTCGCAATTAGTGGAGTTCCAGATATTCGAGCTGGTGATCAAATCGATGAAATACTTGGCGA
>CESW01044209.1_pt1 | contig 16357 bp, 7 predicted proteins | sample 531171 | NCBI WGS metagenome assembly CESW01 (sample SAMEA2621859, study PRJEB7988) | marine metagenome | biome: marine biome (ENVO:00000447); feature: surface water layer (ENVO:00002042); material: "saline water (ENVO:00002010), including plankton (ENVO:xxxxxxxx)" | depth 5 m
CCCATTAGCAGTTGTCGTGATGAAATGTAGACTTGTTGAGGACTATCCGCTCCCTGAAGGAGCCGTTGCAAGACTTGTTGTTCTGCGAGTGGAAAGTATGATTGTTCCATCCTCAATACCACCAAGAGAAGGACTATCGCTACTGTGCCAACACGGTGTCGACAGACTAACACCGAGCCCTCAAGATTGGGGTCATGTTGCAACCCATTACAGAAGTTGATTGATTCCCACGTGTAAAGAGGTTTCAGCTAGCCAACCAATGAGGTTGTTGTTCTCAACATCAGGTAACCTACGTTTGCTGTCACCGTGATATGGTTCGCAGAATTCTATCTCAATCGAGCGCTTTTTTGATATTATTTTTGCTAAATCAAGCATTGATATTTCTTCTGTAGATCCAAGATTAAATGTAGACCCAGGGGGTAAATCATAATCACCAACCCTTAGCATTCCATCAATAACATCTCCAACCCAAGTCATACAACGTGTTTGCAATCCATCACCATGCACCATTATAGGATCTGATTCAAGCATTTTTGATACCACCTGACCGTTTATTCCACCTTTTAGGCGTGGACCATACACATTACACGGTCTGACAATTCTGACATCACTGCCATTCCTTACTGCAAACTGACATAGAATCTCTCCCAAATACTTTGAAACACCGTATGAGTGGCGCTGGTGCTTGAATGGAGGACTGAAGACACTATTTGATGAGTTTGACAAAGGCATATTGTGTTGCTCACCAAATGCTTCTGGCGATGAGTAGAAGACCATTCTTGCACCTGTTCGTTTTGCAATATTAATCGCATTAATGGTCCCATTAACATTTACATCAACAACTAAATCAGCCTCATTATGAAAACGATTTGTCCCGTTAATGGCAGCTAGGTGATGAATGATATCTGGAGGATTTGATTTAATCGCAAGTTCCCAATCCTCTAACACTCTAACATCACCATGAATAAGTTTGGCAGATTTGGAAACGTGGGATTCTTCACCTCTTGATAAATCATCAAGAACGACTACATCATTTCCTCTTTCAACTAGTCTATCAACCAAATGAGAGCCTAGGAAACCAGCACCGCCGGTAACCAGAACATTCATTCTTCATCAACTCTTTTCAAGATTTCAATGGTGACTTTTTCGGAAACTTTGCTAACCCTGACTAAATCTCCATCATTTACACCGATGCAAGGGTCGTTCTCAAATCCGTGAGAGTATGGCAGATTAAGAAGAGAACAAGCAGGAAGTGTAAGAGAGCACACATCCTTGTTGACTATCGCTTTTGGTCCCATCGAAGTGTAGATTAAACCCATTAAAACATATGGAGCAACTGTCGAACCAGAACCCTTAGGGTAAATTAACACCTTATCCTGAATACTCCTGCCATCAAGAGGATGACCAGTTTCCTCGATTACTCCGGTATCTCTATTGACGTATCCAAGATAGGTTATTGGAACATCGGTAACCATTGCTATACCTTCAACAACCCAATCTCCTTGGGAGTCAAGTCCGCTACCTGTCGATGTGAAGTGACCGGTTTGGTGTGTTTTTGAAGATGCATGTTGCGGCTGTGCTTTTGGTTCTAGAGGTACAACTTCTCCCTGACTTAGATTAGGATTAAATGCGTGATTCACACAATCTCCGATTGTTCCAACAGAGGTTGGTATTTTATTCAAGCCGCTTGTTAAATAATGTTCAGCCTTTAGTGAATTCGTCATCAAGTGATTGTATAATTTCCTATTGTATGGAGTAACCTCAGGACACGTATCTTGGAGTATAACAGCTCCTGCTTCTTCCAGAATACCTATCGATCCATCTGCTTCAGCAAGATCAAAATTTTCCCCAGATGTAAATACCCATAATCGTTCATCAGGAATCTTCATTCCTAACTCACTATGGCATCTTACCGCCGATGCCGTGATTCGTATTTCTTCAAGACTTGCTTGAGGACACCCTATTACAATCAAGTCAACTTGTCCTTTTGGGGCTAATTCTCTGAACCTAGATTCAAGATCTGCTTCTGTAAAAGTCAATGATTCCTCTTCGCCTGAAAGGATAGGAGTCTCAGTAAGTCCCTCTGCCCACAACATAGGACATCCATAATTTGCGGCTGCTGCTGTAAGAGCTTTCTTAGAAGCAAAACTTACGTTTGAAGGTAAACCTCTGATGAACGGCATAGGTCCGTAGGGTATATTCCAACTAGGGCGAACCTGTTTGCCAATCCAATCTCCAAGAATTGACCAATCTGCTAGGGTGCTCAACTCGCATTCTACATCAACTACAATGTTCGGAATACGGTTTTTTTCTAGATGTAAACCCCACAATGGAGCATAGCCTGTCAACGCTGTTGCTAAAGCAGATAATCCAGATTCTCTATTTGTAATAAGATCAGTCCATGAGTTAGAGAAGGCCACTGCGTTGGATTCAGCCCATGAAGCGTACCCCGATTTGCTTTCCACACCCCTATCATATGGCGTACAGGAAAGAGTGGCTTCTATCCCAAGACTTTCGTATGCAGAGATAATTTCAAACTGCTGTTCTAGGAAGTCTGGATAATCTATGTCCATTTCTTCCATTTTTCTTTTATCACAGCCAGCCGAGTTCAGAGTTGTAGATATAGCAACAGAACCCTCACCCGCTAAATCTGCAAGGAATCTTCTTAGCCCGTGTCCTCCAGTGATTACCGATACACCCGAAACGTGACTATGCTCTACTTCTATGAAGGCTTCAGCATTGGCAGTGATCGCTAAGTCTACCACCAACCTCGCAGCTTTTTGTCGAGTTAATCCCTCCTCGCCTGCGAGCATGCTCGCTAGCCTTTCAGGTAACTCCATGGGGATATGCTGATATTACTCTCCCTTCAACACTTTGTTATCACCACACTCTAATCTGATTACTTCTTGCATTATTTATGTCAGGCAAAAAATCAATCAAAAAAAGAAATTGGAAGAATATTACAACTGTATCTGCAATAATAACTTGCATATTGCTAAGTACTTTCGCATTTGTAAAATCAGGGGATGTCGACAACCTAACTTCAGGCGAAGATGGAGTCTCATCGCTAACAAGAATCGATTCGTTACAAGGTACTCACGGTTGTGAGGATGGAGGATTCAGCATAATGGTTGGGATTGATTTCAACAGAAATTCAATTCTTGAAAATCAAGAGGTTGATGACATAAGAAATATTTGTCACGGCAAGCAAGGAGAATCAGGCCCTATGGGTGTTAGAGGTTATTGGGGTTACAATGGTAGCGATGGAATTGATGGGGGATATGGACAAGATGGATTCTCTCCCTTCGTTAAAGCCCATACCGGTGAATATGGGCCGTGCACAAAATCTGCAATCATAGAAATGGGAAATGATACTACAAGTGGAATTGTTGAATCTCAAATAAAACTGTGCTTTGAAAACCTCACGAGTGGAAGATTAACCGATATCAATCAGAACACTGGTGATTCTTTCTCAACCGGCTGTAATGGAGGACACGCGATTGATTCATTATTCGTCTTCGCAGCTGTAAAAGACGGTAATTGTCTATTGTATAAGATGGGTGATTCAGATATTGAATTGATTTCACAAGATATGGATTTTAAACCAGGAGAACGTCTAGGTTTTGTAGAATTCAGAGACAGAATATGGTTCGATGCTGATGATGGTTCCGGATTAGACCTATGGTCTGTTAATGATTCATCTCTATGGAAAGAAACTAATCTTAGTCTATCATTTAACTCAAATTCAAAGTTGGTTGTTGTAGGAAATGAACTCGTATTATCTAGTGAAAATCAAATATTAATTAGAGGGCAATCTGATAGTAATATCGATATTACTCATAATAATTTGACCACAGCAAATGAGATCTTAATTTACAATACAAATGACGGATTATCAATCAACGGGACCATGTATGATGCGGAGATACACTCTGAGGCTGTATATCACAATGGTTACTACTGGTTTTTTGCCTCGAGTGATAACAATAAATTAGAATTACATGTGGCAACTAATAATAGTCTCCAAAGAATGACTAACACACTCAGTCAACTTGCTGGATCTAATATGGGTTTGAACTTGGTTGGGGAGAACATCGTTTTCGACGACTCTGGAATTTTTTCTTTTAACACCTCTTTGTTAACATTAAGTTCACTCAATACGTCTATCATTGATGCTGGATTGTACTCAAATTCTGTCATTTTTGATGACAAAGTTTGGTTTTCTTGCGGAGTTTCAGGTTATGGTTATGAAATATGTGCAAGTGATGGTAACCATGCTTGGATGCACACAGACTTTGCATCTGGAATGTCTTCCAGTAGTCCTAGCAAATTTACAGTATATGAAGACAATTTATTTGTCATAGTAGACACATTTCTAGATGGAGGCCAACTAGTAGGGATAACAGAATATGGTATTGACATCTTGTGGGACCATAGCAGCGAAAATCATGCTGCTGCAGTCCATGGGGACCTATGGATTGATGGAAATAATGTCTACTTCATTGCCGATTCAAACGAATTCGGACTCGAAATGTATTCTTGGGCACACGGACAATTGACAAACGAATGGATCGTAATCTATTGACGCCAGTCGTGTTTTGCAGCTAGAGGCTGCCTCCACCCTTGACCAAATGCACGTTTTGAAACTCTTGGCGCTGGAGGCATCTGCCAGCGTTTGTGTTCATTTTTTGACAATCTAGTTAGCACATCTTTCACTGTTGAAGATTCGTGTCCAAGATCAATCAACCCAGTTGCATCTAATCCGTCCTCGATGTGGAGCCGAAGAATCTCGTCTAAAATCACATAAGGAGGAAGACTATCTTCATCTTTTTGATTTGGAGCAAGTTCAGCACTCGGTGGTTTGGTTAATGTAGACTCATTTACAGCTTCTTTCCCTAAGCGTTTGTTGAATTCTTTTGCTAGAGAGTAAACTTCCATTTTGTAGAGGTCGCCCAGTGGTGCATATCCTCCGCACATATCCCCATACAAGGTGCAATAACCTTGACCTAACTCGGATTTATTCCCAGTTGCTATTGCCATAGCGCCACCTGCATTGGCATGTGCCATCACTATCAATCCGCGAAGGCGAGCCTGTAGATTTTCAGCAGCTACAGGATTTCCACTTGATAGTAATTCATCCAATTCTTGGTCGACTGTAGCGTGCATTTGCTTGATCGGTTTGATCAGAAATTCAATCCCTAAAATCTCCGCTAATTCCTTGGCGTCGTCAATGCTATGCTGGCTGGAATGTCTAGATGGCATTGAAATTCCAGTTACGTTTGATGGTCCAACTGCGGCTGTTGCAACGCAAGCTGCTAAAGCAGAATCAATACCGCCAGATAACCCTAGGACAATTTTAGAGATTCCACTTTTTCTACAATAATCAGAAAGGCCGGTAATAACTGCATCCAATAAGTCGGTTTCATGGTCTAGATCATCACCTGACTTTACGAATGTAATCTCACCTTCACCTAACCAATTACAGCTTTCTGGACTTTCTAGATCTGTAATCAAAATTCCCTCATACCAAGCTGGTGCCAAAATAGCATCACCATTTGGCCATGCGATAATTGAACGCCCGTCAAATAGAAGGTCGTCATTTCCGCCTACCTGATTTGCTAATAGGAAAGGGTGATTGAGTGATTTTGCTGCACTTCGTGCTACTTCTAACCTAATACCGGATTTATCGGCATGGTATGGTGATGCAGAGAGATTTACTGTTGCATCTAGTGCAACTCCCTGTCTTCCCCATTCTACAATTTGAGCGATTGGGTCGCTATCATAATCGTTAGGAGTGGCTTTACAGTGCTGCCAAGCATCTTCACACACTGTCACGCCAATGTCAAGGCCTGCAATTGTTCTGGCTATTCCAGGCAATTCGTCAGGCTCGAAATATCTTGCTTCATCGAAGACATCATATGTTGGCAGTAACTGCTTTCTAGTCACTTCTCGGACGGAATCTCCGGCACGAACAACGCCATTTCCTGGCAAATTCCTGTTTCCACTGGGTGGGACTGGAGTGCCTACTAGAATAGGTATAGTTGATTCTAGTTGACTTGCGGCATCATAGCAACATTCGACAAAGTCTGTTTGTAATAGTAAGTCTCTAGGAGGATAACCACTTATCGCTAACTCAGTTGTAACTGCAAAGTCTGCTCCCGAGTCAGCCGCTTTATTCGCAAGTGTGAGAATGAGGTCAGCATTCCCTTGAATATCCCCAACAGTGGGATTGACTTGAAGCATCGCAATTTTCCCAGCCATATCAGTCCCCCAATAAGGGCCAGAGAATTTTACTTACTATGCTTTTGCTTGCAATCAGAAATCCACCTCTTCGTCTTCATATTCCCAATCAATTTCAGTGTCTCTGTGTCGGAATGTTGCCGCCCTCATCCAAGCAAATACAAATACTAAGCTCAGGAAAAGCATCAATATTGTCGTTCCCAATATCCAAGGGTTAGTGGAGCCCAAAGTATCCTGTAGAAACTTTTCATCTTCGGTTGGTTTTACATCAATAAATTCTGACTGCCCGATATTCTCGCCAATTTTGACCTCGATTTTCTGAATTCCTGGTTCACTAGGTTTCCAATCAATAGTGTGAGTCTTAATGGATTGTGATTCAACAAAAACAGTTGACATAGTAAGTTGTTTTCTGTCTCCATTTAGGTCGACTACCTCGACGACTACCTGTGCATTTCCGCCCATCTTACCGTTATTCTTAACATGTATTTGAACAATAGTTGTCTCATCAACTTCTAACTCTGATTTTGATAATTCAACGCCACTCGAATCTATTGAAAAATAAGGAACATAGTGTTCAATACTCCAAATTCCAGCCGGATTAGAATTACTGTTTTGGGAAGTCTGGAAGACATTTCCTGCCAAATCCCTTCCCTCAAATCTCATCTTAAGGACCAGTTGTTTTTGTAGAAACTCAAGAGGGATATCACTTAAATCAACGCTTCCTGTAAATTCAAGACGTAAACCTACTTGGTTATCGCCGTTCAAAACGAGTTGTGATGAACCGGAAATTAAGGCCGTGTTATCGCCATGAGTTGTGACCCACCAAATCATTTCAACAGAGTCTGAATCAATCCCATAATTTTCAGATATTACCACTTTAACGTCATGAACTCCAACACTCAGTATCGAAGATTCTCTAGGTGAAATAAACTCTACAATTTCAGGGCCATTTGTATCCACTAATATCCACTTCACTGAGGTTGTTGATGCTGTCATATCAATCCCTTGCTCCGGCATACAATCAACCATCCATGTCAATGCATGATGTCCTGAACTTATTGGCGCAAAAAGGGATACAGTAAATGATCCATCCACTGCAATAGCGTCAGAAGTTAACCCGTTGAGTCGTGTATCAATCCTGCAATCGAACTGTGGAACCTCCAAACTCCTAACGAACACGAGATGACCAGACAATTCCATAGATGAACCAGGAGAGACCCTTGCACCATCACTCAATAAGACACCTTTCTCCACCCACAAAGTGGTATTGTCTAGAATCATCATTTCGCTCGAGAATCGCCACCGATTTTCTGGGAATGTCCTAACCTCTTGGTTTCCTGCCCGATCTGTAACCGTAACAGAAGGTTCTCTCCTAAATTCTCCCAAATCTGGAAGAGTCCAAAGGGGTTGAATAATCATGTTTAGGACTAAATCTGTGTCGAACGGGTCTGGTGTTAATCCATTCCTATCGTTGATTTTACAAGATTTTACCACAATATGGATTGTCTCACTGGAACAACTCATTCGTTCATTATCCCACATCAGCATCAATCTATCACTTTGGAAATTATCTGCTAACAAAACTCTTATGTGACTTAAATCTGAAATTCCATTACTTTCTCTAAAGGATATGTTGACACTATATGTCTGCTCGGGGTGAAGCCACGCTCTTCTGCCATCAACCCACTGAAATCCCTCATCATCAATACTTGGTGACCCATCTGTCATAATTTGATACATGAAAAGGTGATCTCCGGGGGATTGTGAACCACCCCCTATTATGGGATATCCTGATGGGTCCTGTCCTGTAATATATCCTGCAACCTTTTCTCCAGGGAAAGCTGAAGTATCATCTATGTAAGTGTAATATGACCCATATTTTGCACTAAGGTTTGAAGGGTTATTCAGCATTCGTGGGATATACTCACCATCACTAGGTAATCCATCACCATCTAGGTCATTTGACCATTCAGTCCACAACATTAGGGTAACGTCAGTTGGAAGTTGAGGTTGATCGGTAATATTGATGACAATTTCTTGAGATGAAGAGGAAACTCTGTGGTCATAATGCCTAATATTTGCCCCAATGACTACTGGTGAAAGTGGATCTATTACAAACTCACGACTAATCTCACTAGGCTCGCCCAAGTCTCCTCCTGCTAAAGGTATCACTCGAGCAGAATAATTTACGTTTCCGCTAGTAAATGGTGTTGTGGCATTCACTACCCATGTCGGGTTCTGGATATTGCTAGAGTTGGCGACTACAATCCCATTCTGTAGCAATTCAACAAGATATTCCCCTGGATAAGGTTTCTCGGTTTGGTCACCTTTTTCAAAACCAATATCAATATCAAACCTAAGTGAATCAGAAGCCATGAGGTAATTATCGGTTTCAGGAACGATACCTCTATCTGATAAGATTGACATAGACTGTATTATCAAATCATTATTAGTGGCATCGGTATTCCAAACTTCAATAAGGGGCATAGAGACAACCCCACTTGCCAATTGAATTCTTGACTCTATTCGAAGGTAACTTTGATCTTCAAAGTTTTGAGCAAGCCTAAATTTATGTTTTATTTGATGGACATTTCCTGTGACATTATTTATTGTATCTGGCCCAAATATTAACGAATCATCTGAACCAGTAGAGATTATATTACCTCCCTGTAATGGAATAAACCACATTGCTACATGATTATCGCTATACATATTCAGGATGAGTCTATGTGGTGATGAATGGTGAACTTGGGCCTCAGTTGTTAATTCTCGCCACAGATTAGATGGTGTAAGGGTCTCGCTGTAATTTTTCCAAGACAATCCTTGCATAGACACATGACCTGAGGTGGTATAGGATTTTATCTCGACATCTAATTCACACTGGCTAGAAGCTGAGAATGTTAGAGGTAAACTTGTAGATTTACTGCTTTCCATTCTTGCTCTATTCATCGCTAAAACTTGTTCATCAACTGCTGTTGAGGTTACTAATTCACCAGCCTGATAGGATATTGTTAATCCTCCCAGCCTATACTTTCCTGCATCTGTGATAGTCTCAATTTTTCCCACAATGAACTCACTTCCCCCTGTATTATAGGTGACTGGCCCACTGGAACTCAAGAAATTTAAATCATCTAATTCAGACTCATTTAGACTTAATCTAAGTCCATCGGCGAATCCATTTCCTCCTGTCTGAGAAACTATGCTGTTTCCGATCCAAAGTGCTAATGTTTGAACTCCTAATCCAATAGTTCCTACATTATCAACAGAGACTTCAAAGGAGGTTGCTTCCCGAGGAATGAGAATATTGTGCCAAGATGTAGGATTTAGGCCTACATCAAAGGTAATTGATTCATTACCGTCCAAAAATACATCCTGGTTCCCCCAGTTACCTATGCCGTTTCCTGTTGCAGACCATTCGTAGATTCCGTCGCTATCAATATCCATTCTTGGCGACATTATTGCTACACTGGGAAATAATTCAATTCCAAATTCCGATATTACCCAAGGACTTAGCCCACTAAACTGGAACTGTATTGATGATGATGCATTTTCTAATTGATTTATCTCTTGAGACAAATCGACTACGGTCCAATCACCAAAATCTACTGATGACATTATTGACAAATTAGAGTCATACATTTTATCCAATTTAAACGCATTAAAAGGCATATCTATATCGAAGATCGGAGAAGTTACTATTGAATTTGCAGTTCCGTATAACTCTCCTAAATCTTGGCTCCAACTTGCATCTTTCATTGTCCAACCATTTTCGATTGGATTGGTTTGTAATGCATCATGAATTTTACCTCCTCCAGATATTCCATACAGCCTCGGTGATTCTCCTTGAACGTTTGAGCTAAACTCTAATTCCAACTTTAGAGAATCGTGTATCTTCCAGTTAACAGATGACAAATCTACCAACTTTCCGGTTCGGTTGACTAGACCTGGTATGGCGGACCCAGTATCAGAATCCATAACAGTCCAGTTCAGATATGCACCATCTGGAATAAGGGCATCTATGTAAATAGGAGGATATTCTCCCTCATCCATTGATTCATCAGAACCACTGGCCCAACCAAACGACCTAGTGGTCAGTGTAGCTCCTGTAGTTCCAGGAACTATTATGTTGTCAAAGAACCAGTAGTCATAACTAGTCCCTGATCCTGAAGTTTGTCGTGCCCTTATCTGAAAATCAGAGTGGTATGCATTTGCTGGTAGATTGTAATTCACGTTAGTTACTGAACCGCCTGAAGTAGAACCTTGAAGATACTGGATTTGAGACCATCCATTGTTTGTATTTTTGTATTCGAGATAGAAATCTTCATTCGTATCGGGTTCCTCTCCACAACCATAATTCCCTTGCCTTACCCAAGCATTTAGTGATAATCCCTGGTAACCTGCAATATTCACAACAGGACTTGTGACTGTTACTGAACCACCCCTTGTCCACCAACTAGCACCAGTATTACCACTCATACCACATGTTGAAGCAGTATTGTGCTGTGCATAATTTGAATTGGATGAAGTCCAACCCTCTGTTCCATTATCAAAATCATAGTTTATGCCCTGAAATCCAAGGATTAGTGCACCATCACTTTCCTCAATGAGACCTAGGGATTGGAACCCAGGAAGACTCCAATCAGACCACTCAAAACCTGTATGCCTGTATCCGTTTCCAGGCTCAACCGAAAATGATACACTTTGAAGAGCGTGATTACTAGGCATTTCCAAACTTGGACCAACTCCGACAGATTCTGCATTAGGAATTATCACAGTCGTAGAATTGGACTCATCTGACGGTTTTTTTTCAAGGTTATCAGTTTCTAGAAATGCAATATCGCTTTGATAAAATTGTGATAGCGAGCCTGATAATAGGAATAGAGCGGCCAGCGCCCACGCCTTTCCACCAATACTTATGCTCGCCATGCATGCAGTGTATAAACTCAATGTAATTCAAAGCAACCCAACTAAAACATCAAACGTGGTTATCTTTTTTGATATATTATAGCAATATTTTCAAACGACTGTTTGAAGACATGTTGCTGCTTGGGAATGCTATGGCGACACCTAAAACAACTGTTGAACTCGATTCAGTTGCTTTGGAGAATCAACTACTTTCGCTGTGGAGCAACGAAAATCTATTTCAAAAAACAGTTGAAAATAGAAGAACTGGTGAACCATTTATTTTTCTTGAAGGACCTCCAACCGCAAACGGAAAACCAGGGATACATCACGTAGTCGCTCGCACCTACAAAGACCTTGTATGCAGATGGAAAACCATGCAGGGAAACTTTGTTGAGAGAAAAGGAGGATGGGATACACACGGGCTGCCTGTTGAAATCGAAGTTCAAAAACGACTTGATCTAATGAGCAACGAAGCCATTGAAGAATTTGGAATGGAAAAATTCAACAAAGAATGTAGAGAATCTGTCTGGACTTACGAAGCAGCATGGCGAGAAATGACTGAAAGAATGGCATACTGGTGTGACTTAGATGACCCGTATGTTACACTTCACAATGAGTATATCGAATCATGCTGGTGGGCGCTGAAAAAAATGTTTGATAAGGGCTTACTTTACAGGGGATACAAAGTTCTACCATACTGCCCCCAAACAGGAACATCTTACTCAAGTCACGAAGTTGCTCTAGGATACAAAGAAGTCGAAGAACCATCTGTTTATGTCAAGTTTAAGCTCAAAGATACCGACGCATCAATCTTAGCTTGGACAACAACTCCTTGGACCCTACCTGGAAATGTTGGTTTGGCTGTGGGCCCCGATGTTGAATATATCAGAGTCAAAGTCATGAAAGAACCCGAAAAATGGGAAGGACATGGTGGGGCTGTTGTTGGAGAAGAACTTATTCTTGCTAAGGATTTATTCAAAGAGGTGATTAGACATCATTGCGAGGTTATAGACACTTTTCATGGTCGAGAATTAATCGGCAAGTCATATGAACCATTGTTCCCTGAAGCCGTAGAAAAGGGAGATTCCGAGACTGGTTGGACCGTCATTGGCGCTGACTGGGTTACAACAACTGATGGAACTGGAGTAGTTCACACAGCTGTAATGTATGGTGAGGATGATTACAATTTAGGTATGGAAGTTGGACTACCAGCCCAACATACAGTAGGAATTGATGGTAGTTTCCTAGAAGGAACCCATAGTGAACTTGATGGGAAATATGTGAAAGATTGTGATGACAAGATAATTGAATTACTCCATAATGGAGATCTGCTATACAGAGAAAAAATGTATCTCCACGATTATCCACACTGTTGGAGAACAGGCCACCCTCTTCTATACTACGCAATGGATTCCTGGTTTGTTAAAATGACCGCTGTCAAAGATCAGTTGTTGAAATTCAATTCTCAAGTTGAATGGGCTCCTGACTGGGTTGGAGAAAAGAGATTTGGTGAATGGTTAAGGAATGTCAAAGATTGGGCAATTAGTAGAGAAAGATACTGGGGGACTCCTCTTCCAGTCTGGATTTGTTCCCAATGCGGTCTACAACATTGCGTTGGATCGGTTGAAGAAATGAATTCTATGGCAAAAGAAGGAACAACTGTTGCCCAAGATCTGCATCGGCCCTACGTAGATCAAACTGTGCTAAATTGCCCAACTTGCGAAGGTGACATGATCAGGGAACCATTCGTAATGGATTGCTGGTTTGATTCGGGATGTGCACCGTTTGCACAATGGCATCACCCCTTTGGAGAAGAGGGGAAATTTGAGAATAATTACCCTGTTGATTACATCTGTGAAGGGGTCGATCAAACCAGAGGGTGGTTCTACACATTACTCGCAGTTAGCACGACTGTTTTCGATTCTATTTGTTACAAAAGCTGCCTCTCTTTGGGACTGATTTTAGACGCTGAGGGTAAAAAAATGTCCAAGTCAAAAGGGAACATTGTCGACCCATGGGACCACTTCAATCGAGAGGGTGCTGATGCTACAAGGTGGTATATGGTCACTGCTGGCGCACCATGGAATCCATTGAAATTTGACCCCAACGGAGTTCGAGAGACATATGGAAAAATGTTTCTGACTTTGTGGAATGTGCATCGTTTCCATGCCGATTATGCTTCACTGGATGGATTCGACCCAGAATCATCCAAAGCAGGTAACAAGACCCCGCTCGATAAGTGGATTCTCTCTCGTTTGGCTCAGGTTACACAGTCAACATCTGAACAATTCGAAAATTGGGACTTCCACAAAGCATGTAGAGACATAGAGGAATTTGTGGTAAATGATGTATCAAATTGGTATGTAAGAAGGTCAAGAAGAAGGCTTTGGGATGAGGCAGATAGCAATGATAAACTGGCTTGTCAGCACACTCTACACGAAGTGCTTGTAACGATTTGCAGACTGATAGCCCCTGTGTCACCATTTATGTCAGACTCGATTCACAGGAATCTGACTGGTGATTCTGTTCATTTAGCAGACTGGCCAGATATTGGACTAATCGACAATGAGCTAATACATACCATGGAACTTGTCAGAGAATTAGCGGAGACAGGAAGAAAAATCAGAGTCGAATCTGACAGAAGGCAAAGGTTACCCTGTGCTGAAGGGTGGATTGTAAGTGGACCAGACTTATCTGATTTCCATGATATTCTAGCTGAAGAATTAAACGTTGAAACTATTTCATTGGAAGAAGACTTGGACAGATTTCAAAAGATTGAGGTCTTACCTAATCGAAGAACACTGGGAGCTAAATGCAGACAAGATTTACCAAAGGTCCTAGATGGGATACAATCTGGTGACAGCGAATCTCTGCTTGCCAGCATAAAATCTGGCAATCTTGTTATTGCAGGATATGAAATATCTGACGAGGATGTAGAACTACGCAGAGTAGAAAGAGAAGGATACGCTGCACAAACAGTGCAAATGGCCGACAACTCAGTGTCATTGGTTTTGGATATGATAGACACACCAGAATTATTGTCTAAAGGTCTTGCTAGAGATATCACTAGGAGAATACAATCCACAAGAAAGGACATGAATCTAGAAATTGAAGACTCAATTATTTTAGAAATTTGGATGAAAGACGCACCTGAATTATTTGATGAAGATAAGGCCTGGATCTTGAATGAGACTAGAGCCAAGAGCGCAAATTTCAATCTTTCATCCGGTGAAGGAGACTATTTTGAAGTAGACGGATCTACAATATGGTATACTGTGAGGAGGGCTTAAATTGAAAGTAAGATTTGCTATTTTTATTGCACTGTTAACTATGCTTGCCGGTTGTTTTGGCGATGGTGATAATGAATTGTTGCAAGACGATGACCAGACTCCAATCTGGAATGACTATGTTCTGATTGACACCATTCCTGCGATATCACCTTGGGAATTTACAACAATTGACTTGAATCTCAATGAAAGTACAATGACCACGTGGGCAGTCTTCGACAAAAATTACGGTGGTAATTGTTGTGAACACTACATTGCTACGTCTATCGAAGGAACTATTCTCAACATCGGAGGCGAATATCCCGTTTGGTCTCACGATAGAGGTCATGAATGGGATACTTATGTCCCCGGAGTATTCACCGACCCTATGTGTAGAACACCAGTTCCAACTAACCCAGGACAAGAGGGGCTTGGAGAAGGAAGCATAGTGCAAGCTACAAATGGAGACATAATTTCAATGTCTTGGTTCCCTTACATTGGTGCCGATGGTAAATTAGACAAGTTCTATGCTATCCTGTATGATCAATCCGAAGACGAGTGGACATGGTGTTACAATCGAATGACTGAACCGTTCTATGACCGCTCTTGGCAGGTGGAGGTCGTAGGTCCAATATCATCAAATATTGGAAGTGGAGAATGGGCAAGTCTAGTGGTCTCTAATTTCTGGCATCAAACCCAAAATGCGGGTGGACAAATTAGCGTAGATGGTCTCAACTACTACAACTTTCAATTCGCAGGGAGGACTAGTAACCAAGACTCTGTTGAGTTAGATCTAAATTTTTCTGATTTGCCCGAATATTATGATGTAAATAAACCACACAAAGAAATGAGAGCTTTCCCTGTTCCAACGGGTGGTTTGTATTTCCCGCAATATTTCAGTGATGGAACCTCTGCATTCCTAGATACATCACTAAATTGGAACAAGCACAACGCCATATTCCCGAGTGAATATTGTCAAATTGACTCTACGTCGGCAATCCACTGCGTTAGTATTGCTGGCACTACATTTACTCACCATCTATCATACGATGGAGGGTCGACTTGGTCTACTGAAAATTACAGTGATGAGAACTGGGCAGCTATTGAAGAGTGGGAATTCCAAGCTAATGGAGCACTAGACCTGTTCGTTCTTAATGTTAGATACCAATCTGCTGAGGGTCCCGATGTAGATGTTGTTTATCACGTAAGGGAATATTCACAATCTATGTCGCCTGATACCTTGACGTATATAGGACAAGGAGACTTAGATTCTACAAGTGGAGCAGGGAATGACATACGGTTTGACTTTGCATCTTTAGGGATACTCAATGATGGAGGAGTCGTAGTTGCTTATCATGATTCTACTGACCCAGATCCATTGTTTGCAGTTGAAGTTGAAATGCCAGTTTATTGAAGTGTGACTCAAACCTCCAACATGCATTAGGTTTAACCCTCATATTCAAAAACCCTTGACAATCAATCTTCATTATGGTTCTGAAATCTATGCCAGGTGTTGGAGCGGGATTGGCTAGAAAACTTACAGACCACTTTGGTAGTGAAGACAAGGTTCTACAGTTACTAGAAGATGGTCAAACAGAAATTATTGCCCAAGTCGAAGGTGTCTCGCTCAAGCGAGCAGACAATTTGGCTAGATCTATGAGCGGAATGGACGGATTTCTTGCAACACAAGAAGCGGTTAGATTACACAAGGAGTTGTTAGCATCGATTTCTTCTTACGCTGTTAACACTGCAACTAAATCTCGTCTCAAAAATTTGATGCCAATCAGGAACATAGAGCATAGAAGAGGATTGATACGTGAAGCAATGGCCTGCGATATTGTAATCAAAGGCTTGAGGATACCAAGCGAAGTTGACAAAAACTATGACAGGGTTGTCGTATCAAAGAATCCAATTAATGATTTGAAGAGATTTTGTAGAGTTCTAAC
>CESW01038110.1_pt1 | contig 16303 bp, 15 predicted proteins | sample 531171 | NCBI WGS metagenome assembly CESW01 (sample SAMEA2621859, study PRJEB7988) | marine metagenome | biome: marine biome (ENVO:00000447); feature: surface water layer (ENVO:00002042); material: "saline water (ENVO:00002010), including plankton (ENVO:xxxxxxxx)" | depth 5 m
AAGGTCTTTAAGAGATGATCCTGCCACGAAATTATTAAACTCTATTGCCTAGGAGCCTTGTCATTAGGGAGATTTACCTGGATAAACGCATTCCGTTTGAGCCGGTTAAACCATTGTCTCTGACTTTTTGCTTCGATTCGGGAAGCGAGAATTTTCTCAATTTCTGGACGAACTTGATCAAGACTCTTGATCCCTGCAGGTTTAAGGTCTTCTACTTTCAAAATATAGACCGCAATCTTTCCGGACTTTCCAACTTGTCCGTTTGGTTTTCGCTCTAGGAGTTCAATCGTAAATGGTCTGGATACTTCACCCTTTTTCATTTTGAAAGCGGTTTCCCGGATCCCATCGCTTCGGATTTCTCTTGAGGAAACCATTACACCCCAGTCTCCACCCTTAGCCCGAAAAGGACTTTGTCCGTGTTGAGAGGCTAGCACTTCGAATGGAGAGCCTGATTTCAGCATATCCTGAATTTCTTGGGCTTGTTGCATGAGGACGGCTTCGGGCTCACCCGCAATTTGCGAAAACACAATTTCACGAAGTTTAACCTTTGCTTCGGTTTTAAACATTACCCCATTTTCTCGATAAAAACGCTCTACTTTTTCCGGGCTGATTTCTTCTTTCATCCGTTTACGGGTGGAGAGCATATGCCCATAAATAATATCTTCTCTCAATTCATCCCTGAATTCGAGCTGGGACTGTCCCTTGCTGCGTAAGACATCACGGAAAAGCTTTCGGTCACCATTAAACTCTTGAATTAAACGTTTATTATATTCCTGTTCGATAATGGATTCTGGTATGCCCATACCTTTTTCTTCAAAGGCATAGATGGACAAAAGACGATCAATCTTACCTTCAACAAATTCGGAAGCTCGAAGTTTTTTTTCTTCTTCGGTAAAATTGAGCCGATCCATCGCTCTATCAATTTCCCCCCAAGTTACAATTCGATCATTTACCTTTGCGGTAACCCGATTTATTTCTATGAGTTCTCCATATGCAGGGTTAGACAGGATTACCAAAGTCCATCCAATGCATAGGAAAAGTTTTAAAGAATTATTCATTTTGCTTCCCATGGATTACAATCTTGAGAAATTGAATGATTTCCTTCAACTTCAAAAGCGGTTCTTTGGAAGAAATTCTTGGAATTCGACCGGCAGATCGATGAAATTTCTTACTTCCGTCTCGATTTCTTCCCATTTCTCGACACCAAAGTTCATTTCCTCTTGTTTCAATATGATCAAACTCTGCTTCTTCGGCCAAGCATCGAATTCTGGCTTCATAGAGCAAGGCAAGCCCCTCTCGAGGAAGGGGACCGAATCGATCTTCGAGTTCCTCTTGGAAGTCATTGACTTCTTCTGAAGTTCTGAATTTGGCCAACCTACGATAGCATTCAATACGTAACCTTGGCTCACTTGCATATTCCTCAGGCAGGTAAGAAGGAAGGAATTGGCCAGTGAAACTGGTTTCTTCATCTGGGCCAGTGGAAAGAAAGTCTAGTCTTATGGTCGCGTTTGGCCGAAGGCTTATCTCTTCCCCTTTGAGACGGCTAACACTTTCCCGAAGTAATCGACAGTAAAGTTCAAAGCCAATTCCTGCAACATGACCACTTTGTTCGCTTCCCAATAGATTTCCGGCACCGCGCAACTCCAAATCACGAAGTGCAATTTGCAAACCTGCACCAAAATGACTCACTTGCTTGATTGCGGATAACCGTTTCCTCGCCTGATCAGACACAGTGAGGTGACGATTAAGTAAAAGGTATGCATAAGCTTGCCTATCAAAACGGCCCACTCTTCCACGGAGTTGATAGAGTTGAGAAAGTCCAAACTTATCTGCTCCTTCTATGATTATAGTATTGCAATTTGGAATATCGAGCCCGCTTTCAATGATGGTTGTGCAAACTAAGAGGTCATATTCGCAAGCAACAAATTCGGTCATTATTTTTTCGAGTTCATCTTCATTCATCTGACCATGACCCACTGCGATTCTAAGTTTTGGAAATTGAATTCTAAGTTTTTTAGCTACGGACTCAATGGTTTTAACGCGGTTGTGGAGATAAAAAATTTGTCCACCTCTATTAACTTCAGTCTGTATCGCCCGCTCTAAAACTTGGGGTGAGTAGTTCATGACTTCGGTTCGGATTGGGCGTCGAGTGACAGGTGCTGTTTCGATTGAACTTAGATCGCGGGCTCCGACCATTGCAAAATACAAGGTTCTTGGTATCGGAGTTGCGCTTAAAGTTAAAACATCCACATTCTCGCGGATTTTTTTGATCGTTTCCTTATGTTGGACACCAAACCTTTGTTCTTCGTCGACCACCAGTAACCCAAGATCATCAAATTTTAAGTCCGGGCTCAAAATCCGATGAGTTCCGATAATAAGATCAATATTTCCACTTGCTACTTTGTGCACTATTTTTCGCTGCTCGCCACTGGAACGAAAGCGACTCAGCATTTCCACGGTTATTGGGTAGTCCGCCATTCTTTCACTGAAGTGATTATAGTGTTGTTGGCAAAGTATAGTAGTTGGAGCAAGGATGGCCACCTGTTTCCCGTCCATAATTGCCTTAAATGCTGCCCGAAGGGCAACTTCAGTTTTGCCGAAGCCAACATCACCGCACACCAGCCGGTCCATGGGATCTTCTTCCTCCATGTCTACTTTAACTTGATCAATCGCCTTTTGCTGGTCCGGGGTTTCAAGATAGGGGAAGGCATCTTCAAATTCCTTTTGCCATTGGTCATCGGGGGAAAAAGCAAACCCGCTTTTACTTTCTCTGGTTGCTTGAAGACGAAGCAGGTCAGCGGCCAAGTCTAAAGCCGCTGATTCCGCAGCCTGTCTTGTTTTAGCCCACAATTTACCGCCAAGTTTTGCAAGTTTTGGTTTCGTCTTTTGTAGTCCTACATAGCGGGATAGCAGGTGTGACTCTTGAAGGGGTACATGGAGCATCAAACCATCTGCAAATTCTAAAGTGATCGCTTCTTCATCTCTTCCTGCATTTTCAATCTTACCAAGCTTTTCAAATCGACAAATACCATGCTGGTGGTGAACCAGAAAGTCACCGCTTACCAGTTCGCTAAAATCCAAGGCTTGATCGACATTTTTTCTCTGAACTCTGGCTTTTTGTGAGCGTACCGGACGCCGACTCCGCTCACGGCCAAGGATTTCCCTCGCCGTGGCGAGGCTCAAGCCATTTTCATCGGAGCGCAGGAGATGGGATAAATAAAGCTGAGCATCTTCTTTTTCGATGGAGAAACCATCCCTTAGGCCAATCTTTATAAAACGTGGATCTAGCCTTTTTAGTGAGCTTTCATCTTTGATAAGGTCAAGAATACGTTTTTTTTCTGCATCCGCACCGGCGGCAATGATGATTTCATGTCCCTTGTCTTGCTTTTCTAGGAGTTCAAAAAGATATTTTATTCGATACCTACCTTCTTTGCTGGACAATAAATCCTTCACTCCAGTCCCAAGTGCTTGGCTTGAAGTTTTGCATTGGATGTTTCTAGAAGGCATCTTTTCAAAGATCCCAGATCCTGCATCGATTTCGCTAAATCCTAAGAAAATATTTTGATTGGATGTGTCTTTCCAAGCAAGCTCGAGGCATGCTTTTTGAAATTTCTTTTCTTCACTTTGGTGAAAAGCTAAGGGGAATTCCGAGATCAGGGTCTCAGGTTCGATGAATGCCCATGTAGTTGAATCCGATAAGTACGAGAAGAACTCTCCTTCCCGCTCGTTTTCTTCTTTGCCTTTCAATGAGGCAAGAACGATTTCACTCTTTTTCTCACTGGTTCTTTGGGAAGTAGGGTCAAAGGCACGAATGTCGTCGATCACATTTCCAAAAAAATCAATTCGGTAAGGTTGGTTTGTATTTACTGGGTAGACATCAATAATACCCCCCCGCAAAGAATATTGCCCCGGTTCTTCGCAAAGAATTTCAGACGAATAATCCATTCTTTCATGAAGAGCCTGTTGGAAATCTCCAAAATCTAATTCCATACCCCGTGAAATTACCATTTGTTTTTCTGTTTTTTCCTTTTTGGAAGGGCATGGTGCTAGAAGACTCTCTGGAGTTGCCGCAATAATTGTCTGGATATCATCTGGTGCTCGTCCTTTGATAAGGGAACTTAGCAAGCTGAGTTTATTGCAATTTCTTTCAAATGCCTCGGGATGAGAATCAGAGGGGTTTTCTTCTAGTAGATGAAATTCAAATTGTTTTTTGTTTTGCTGGTGAAGTTCTGCATGTGCAGTGATGTCCTCTGCTACAACTTCGGATTCAGAAAGCGAAGATCCTACCACAATCAAAGTGGGAGATTTCGTTTGTAACCACTGATCGAAAATAATGGCTGGATAAGAAGCCCTTGGAAGAGATGGGTGGAAAAACCCATTTTCTTTGGCCGGAATCCTGATTCTTTTCACGATTCCTTTTTCAAGGACCCAGAGATGAGATGCTGGATTGCTTTAGCAGCTGCAGAAGACTCGGCTTGCTTCTTTGAGTTCCCTTTACCTTTGGCAATTTTCTTCCCATCGAGGCAAAGTTCTACCACAAAAGATTTTGCATGATCAGGCCCGCTTTGCCTGATCAAGTTATACCTAATTTTTTCTTTGGGATATTGAGCTTGAACAATTTCTTGAAGTTGACCTTTGGGATTGATTGACCCCTTGCGTTCATCAAGCTTGCCACGAAGATCGCCAATCCAATCAAGGATGCATTTTCTGGCATTTTCAAATCCCCCATCCAGATAAACAGCTCCAACTAATGACTCCACTGCGTCCTCCAGAGTGGAGGATCTACGGTTTCCTTTATGACTGATTTCAGTGGGGCTCATTTTGATTACCTTATCAAGCTGTAAGTAAGATCCCAATTCAGCCAAATGAGACCCTCGTGCAAAAAAAGATCTTTTACGGCTTAATGATCCCTCGTCTTCGGAAGGGTATAACTCATACAATTTCGCAGAAAGCACGGCACCAAGGATGGAGTCACCAAGAAATTCTAACCTTTGATTGTTCGGCTTTTTAGCATTCTTTATGTTGTAAGATGGATGCGTAAGGGCCAACTCGAGCAAGCGAATATTTTTAAATCGATACCCCATTTTTTTTTCGAGCCGGCGAAAAGGTTCCGCTAATTTGGGTTGTGAAACCTCTCGATTCCCGGAGCCTCGAAACCGACTTTGCAGTTCCGAGAAAAGACTCATTTTTTGCTCGAGCCCGAAAAGAACCTTTTAATCACTTCCTTGGCCAGGTTTTGATACGCCAATGCACCTGGACTTTTTGGGTCATATTCAAAGATTGTTTGGCCAAAACTTGGGCATTCACTCAGGCGAATATTTCGGGGGATTTGGTTTTTGAACATCTTCTTTTTGTAATGCTTGCAGGCTTCGGCATACACCTCTTGGGAAAGCTTTGTACGCCCATCATACATGGTCATCACAATACCTCCCAGGGATAAAGTTTTATTTAGTTTGGATTCTTTTAACTGATCAATAACCCCAACAATTTGCCCCAAACCTTCGAGGGCTAAGTACTCGGACTGCAAGGTTACGATTAGGTGGTCTGCTGCAGTTAGTGAATTCATTGAAAGTAAGCCAAGGGTAGGGGGGCAATCGATCAGAATCGCTTGAATCTTTTTCCCTTTTTGCAATTGGCTCAGGCTTGCTTTTAAATTTGTTAGGTATTCCTTCTGGGAACTTAATTCGAGCTCGGCAGCAGCAAGATCTAGTTCAGAGGGTACCAGCCATAAGTTTTTTCGAGCTGCAATCGCCCTGCTAGATAAGTCACCACCAGTTAAAAGAGGTTCATAAATCCCTTCTCCTGGTTTTTTCTCGAACCCTAAAGAGCTGGTAGCATTGGCTTGTGGGTCAAGATCGACAATAAGCGTAGGAATTCCCGACCTAGCTAGGGCATCCCCGAGATTTACCGTGGTTGTGGTCTTTCCAACTCCGCCTTTTTGATTGGCTATTGCAATGGTAACGGCTGACATTGGAAAATACTTTAATCTTCGCCATTATTCTGTCGAGACGTAAAAGGATTTTCAATCCGTACTTTGCCATTTTTCTTAAAAAGTTTACTGCCATATTTAATCGTTGGGCTCATAGGGATTTCATCTCCCATCCCGTAAGATTCCATGAGGAACCATGAAATCGACTTAATCCCCGCATAAAGTGCCAGGGGAGTGGCACCTCCAAGCCTCGGATTGATTTCAACCAGCATTGGTTTACTATTTGCCGGAATGATTAACTGCACGAGGCAGTGACCGTACAGCCCATCTATTAACTCCAGTGAGCTTTTGATTTTCTCCTCCAAAATACGATCTTTGAAAACTTCTGTTTCATGAGATTCGCCATGAACTACAACCTTTCTCCATCGAAGCAGCATTCCATGGCATTTTCCTTCTCGATTAATCCAAGTTTCCGCACTCAGTTCGGGACCTTCCAGGTAAGGTTGAAAAATGGGTTCATGTAAGAAAGCCCCCCATTCTTTTGCTTGGGCAAGTGAGAGTTCGAGACCAATTTTCCTGGATCCTGAACCTCTTCTTTCTTTTACCACCAATTCTTGATCACTAATTTCTTCGGGTTCGGTAAAAGTTGGAATGGGTTGAAGAATGCATTCTTGAGGCCATGATTTTGAGAATTCGTATTTATCCTGACACCTTTTAAGGGCTTGTTCACTTGAAACCATAACATCAATCCCGATCTTCTTGAGGGCTTCTTTATTTCTGGCCCAGAGTACTAATTCTCCGTCACGGGAAGGAATGATATGTGAAATCTTGTACTTTTTACAAAAGGTCAACAGATCTTCGGTATTCCAACCCTTTGTCTTCGGGGTCTGGCAGAAATGATCGATTTTAACTCTTCCCTCACAAGAAGGATTACTGTCTGCACCAATTACCCTTGCCTTCGGGGAGAAAAACTTGGCTTGTTTTTGTACGGACTGGAATAATGCAACCTTACTGCTTAAGCTGGTGAATAACAGAACTGGGTCGTTCATTTACAATCTTCCAAAGAGTCTAAATATTCCGAGCGTAAACAGGAACCAAGGATAGCATCTGCCCACTTTCCATCTATCAAAGTATGATCTCTGAGTATACCATCTCGATTAAAACCACACTCTTCAATTGCCTGAACATGGTGCGAGCGGTGGGAATAAGATTCGGTCGTGATTTTGTTAAGTTCAAACTCGATAAAGGCAACGGACTTGATCAAACCTAGGAATATTTTCAATTCCATAAGGTACTGTCTGATATTTTTTGTACGAGTGGTTTCAAGCAGGAATGACACTTCTGCTCTTTTATCATGCCAGTTAATATGTACCAGCCCGCCATATCCAATCAATTTTTTTTGGTAAGTAAATCGCAAGAGAATGAAATCAGGGTGAGTTTTAGGGAATTCCCTTTTGACTACATTTTCAAAATATTCATTCTGTCTTTCCTCCGTGAGGGGATATTTTTGACGTAATGCATCCAGTTGTTCGTTTCTCCAATGCATCACTGGCATGGCGTCGGACATCTCGATCGTACTAATGCTGTATCCACCGTGTGTGAAAGATTTGTCTGAAAGAATCGAAAACCCTCTTACCTCCATCGGTCTTAATTTCCCTTCTCTATGAAATTTCTCATCTCAGTAATGATTCTTTCTTGTTCTTCTTCCCTGAGATCTGGGAAAATAGGAATACTTAAGCATCCCTCAAAGTATTGCTCTGCACCAGGAAGTTGGATTTTTCCATTCTCCTTTTCGTAATAAGGGTGCTTATATAATGGGACATAATGAACCTGAGTTAGAATTCCTCTATTTTTAAGAAACTTGTGTGCTTCATCCCGTACCCCTTTTTTATGGAATCGTATGATATAAAGATGCCAAGAATGTCCAACTTTGTAGATCGGTCGAGCGAATGATTCCTGAAACTCAGTTTCCTGAAAAACATCATCGTATCTCTGGGCAATTTTCCTTCGCATTGAAATCATTTGATCGACTCTTTTGAGTTGACTGATTCCCAAGGCTGCCTGCATATCGGTCATCCGATAATTCCAACCAAGTTCAACTTGTTCATAGTACCAGGGGGTGGCGTGGCCATCGCCATGAGGCCTGTGAATTCCGTGAGATCTCATTCTCTTGGCTATGCTATTTAATTCGGGAGAATTCGTCAGGATAGCACCCCCTTCTCCGCAGCAAATATGTTTAACTGGATGAAAGCTTAAGCAGGATGCATCCACCCGTTCGCAATCACCCGATCTATCTGTTTTTTCATTGGTAGCTCCGAAGGAATGGGATGCATCTTCAATCAAATGAAACCCATATTTATTTGAGATTTCTCCACACCTTTGAAGAGGAGCAACCATACCTGCAAATGAGACCGGAGTGATAAATCCTTTTTGATTGTGCTTAGTATGGTTAAGTTTGGAAAGAATTTCCTCCAGGTGTTCTAAGGAAAGAAGCCCGGTTTCTGGGTCTATATCACAAAAAATAACCTTCGAACCAAGATATTTAAAAGCATTTGCGGTGGCCGAGAAAGTGATCGCCGGTACAATTGCAACACTGGAAGGTTCAGCCCCCAATCCAGCATAAGCTAAGTGGAGTGCTGAACTTCCGCTCGAACAGCAAACTGCATAGTCCGAACCAAAATAGTCTGCCAATGCAAATTCAAATTCTTCAATCTTAGGACCTTGAGTTAAGAAATTTGAACGAAGAACTTGATTGACTGCATTAATGTCATCTTTGGAGACGGACTGCTTTGAATACGGAATCATCAATTGTGCTTAAATTAAGTACTATAATCATTTCAAGATCAGCCCACGGGTGCAATCGAATATCTTGCTCTTCCCTTTTGAATTCTCTATCATGTAAAATTTTGAAAATAGTAGCATCAGTAATTGCCCGTTTGGGAAGCAAGCGATTGGCATATAAAAATTTGCTTCCTTATCAGGGAGTGCCTCTGGTACTTCGGGCAGTAAGAAAGCTTAAGCAGTCTGAAATGTTTGATGAAATTGTGCTTTCTACGGAAAGTGAATTGATTGCCCGTACTTGCATCCATGAAGAGATCAGGATTTTAAGAAGGCCAAGGGAACTTTCTGGAGACGAAGTTGGCTCCATTCCGGTGTTTCAGCATATCGTTGAGCATGTTCCTTGTGATATCCATCTTAATTATAATTGTAATTTCCCTGAATGCGATGAGAGCGTCTTTGAGCAAGCCCTAACGATATGCCAAGAGGAAGGGGAATCGCTTTCCGTACCCTATGCCGTATGGGCTCAAACTAGAAAATGCCTAGATTCATACAGGGATCCGAAGCGAATTACGGCAATTCAATTTAAAACAGATCAAGTATTCGATCTAGATATTCATACTGTAGAAGATCTTATTACCACCCATCGATCTCATCAGGTAAAACTTGCATTTTAAAATAAAATAAATTTTTGGCTAAAGTTCTCACTCTTTTCATCGATTATATGGTTGTACATTCAAAATCATGATCATTTTTCAGTATTTCAACCGCTTACGATATTATACATGCCTTGCAGTATCTTCTTTGCTTAGCCCTTTTGTTTCAGGTCTCGAACTTAAGAAGTTTGATTCCCCCCCGCAGGAACGTGAAAAGTACCTCGCTTTCAAACCTCCGGTTGCTCTCAGATACGCACCCGTTCCGCTTGAGCCAGACAGGCTGAACTTAATTCGTCTTGACCTCTCGATCACCCAAACCTCTACTCCACCCAATGAGGATTCGAATCAAACAAATGAGCCAGATTTTCCGGTGGTTACTTACTCCACGGATAAAGATATTTTGAAAAATTCGATGCCTTCGATGTTACCTCAATCCCCGCCCCCTAATTCATTACCCCTCGCAGATCCATTTGAAGGTGTATCTGAAATGGATGTGGGTTCAACCGACGAATTGTTGAATGTCTTTGATGAATTGAGAGTTGATTCAAGATCAGTACGAATGAATAATATACCATTTATCCCACCATACACCGTTGCCCCCGATAATCTCAAGGTTGGTTCCAACGCGACATACAGGAGAGTTCAACGATGACCTTTCGATTAATTCTCAGCCTTTCCTTTATATTCACTTTTTTTGCACGGGCTCAAAATGAAGAGACTCCTCAACTCAAGTCAATTAATGAAGTGCTCCAAGGAATTGATTCCTTGCTCAACGATATGGATAAGAAGGAGGGGAATAATCAGGCTTTTCCAATGGATTCTTTTGAGCCTAGTGGGTCAGATATGCTTTCCCCTACCAATCAAATCGATCGCTCTTTTAGGGTTGGGAATGAATTAATGCCAGGAAACCTCCTTAACAATGATAGCCAAGCAAGTCCTCCAGTACTAGATCCTGTCAATGAGGATGACCTTGGTGATATCCCGCTAATAGATTCTAATTCATTTTCACCCTTGATTCCTGATGCACTCGCTGATCCTAAAGCCCCTCCAATGAATTCTGTGGAAAGTTTACCGAAGGTTGATTATACAAGTGCAACCCTAGAAGATTTACTACGTGAGGTCGATTTGTTGGAAATGCCAGAATTTCAAATGCCACTTCGTGCTCCCATAGAATCTCCAGTTTCCCCAATACAAGCCATCTCGAGTGAGAGACCCAGAGAAGTTATTGATCAAGGCGATTTTGTGAATACTCCGATATTGTCCACGCCTGCCCCTACTGTCGAAATCCCTGATATGGAAATCGACCCATATGTTGTCTTGGGTGACCAAATCGATGAAGAATTAAAGGAAAAGATTCGGGAAGCAATCATGCAGACACGCATGGCATCGGGTGGATCCGGCAATCCTTATGTGACCAGATCCGTGCATCGGGCAACCACCTATTGTAACAGAGTTTTAGGGCGCCTCAATGCCCCTCATCACAAGAGATATCGCAGAGACATATTACTTTCTTTGTTATCCATGCACGAAAAGAATCAACAATGGGTGGATGCAGCAAAATCATATGAGCGTTTTCTAGAGGAATTTGCTTCCGATGATTCCTATCCTTTTGAGGAGCATGAAGATGCACCTGGGATCCCAGACTTGTATGCCCAGGTAGGTGGTTCCATGGATAAGTGGATTGAAAGTAAGAAGAGGGGTGCACCCTCAATTCCTGAAACTCATATAAGACTCGGTAAGGTTTACCGGAACTTGGGAGCATACCGGATGGCTTTAAACAAGTTCTACGATTCTATCAATGCGACTCTGACTCTGCCCAAAAGCGATGCCTTTGTGTTGGCCGAACGAAAAAAGGGTAGAAGTTTAGAGAGAAGAAGAGATGCCGAGTCTAATCGTGCCATGTATGAAATTGCTGAGACTTTCATGGATTCTGAGGATTATGACAATGCTATTAAGTTTTTTGATCGCCTTCGCAGGCTCGAAGACTTGGAGGATACCGATCGTGCGGTGGTCCGATTTAAGCAGGGTCTTGCTCATTATCGAAGAGCCAGTGAAAATCTTAGAAAGCAGGAAAGTTTAAATCGATTATCGCCCGAGGAGAAAATGGAAAAGGAGCTTGATTATGACCGTACACCCCGAGCTGATTTTGCAAAAGTAAAAGAAACTTTAAAGGGATACGGTACTTTATTTCCACAGAGTCCCTATGTTCCCGAATCTCATTATTTACTCGCTCTGACTTATGAGCAATTAAACCAAGATGAAGAATCCATTTCTGAATTATTATTGCTTTTAAAGGAGGCTGATTTTAATCCCGACTTAATTGCCGACCTTGAGACTGGAAATTCTATGAGGGATCGTGACTTGCTAACCATTAACAAAATGAAAGCTATTTGGGCCTTTTGGAAGAAAAAGACGGGAAATTATTTGGCCAACAAATTCTTTGAAGAATCCGAGTTTTTCAATGCATATCGAATCTATTCAGCACTACGTGACATTGATCAGTCTCCTTCTTGGCAAATCCCAGTTTTATATCAGATTGCACTTTGCCAGGAAAAGCTTGGGAATTATGTCCAAGCCATGGAGTCCTACTCTGAAATTGAGGAATTTGTAAATTCAGAAGGTGCCCGTCAAGGACTTGCGGATAGCAAATACCTAGAATTTGTTTTTGGCATGGCAAAATGGCGACGCGAGCAACTGGAAGACACCCGTGCAATCAGGCAGGCCGTTAATCGTTACGGAATTTACACCCTTCCCTCGACTCAAGCTAATTAGAGTTTTTGGACTGCAAAGATTCGTTCCTTAAGATAAAGAATAATCCATGGAGCCGAGAGAAGTTGTCGTTAGCCACTTGGAACTTTGCGGTCGTGTACACGATCTCCTCTTAGAGGAAAACACATGGTTGAAGACGGAAAAATCGCCCCCGTCTGCAGAGTTTCTTGCCCGAAAGCAAGAGGTCCTGCCTCAATTGGAAGAATCTCTGGCAAACTTGAGGAAATTAAAACCAGAGTATTTTTCACCTTTTGATGATTCGAAGAAGCTGGTTGGTCAATCTCACTCCAAGCTACTACAAATTTTCTACCTGGATCGAGAAAATGAAGAACTTCTGGTCAAGTTAACCCAACCGGATGACCGCCAATCCTTTAATCGATTCACAACTTCTCCGGAAGAAATTTCTGAAATCCATGAATCCCTACCTGGAGATGATGGGGAAGATAAGCGGGATCGGGCAGCACCCGAGGGAGAACCTGAATAGTTTCTAGCAAGGAGTATGGCGGAAGGAGAGGGATTCGAACCCCCGGAACCGTTTCCGGTTCAGCGGTTTTCAAGACCGCCGCATTAGACCTCTCTGCCATCCTTCCCCAACAAGAAGAGTAGTAGAATATTTGTTTCGGTAAGACAAGTTTGAAGATTTTCCACACACCTGGATTTCGGAATTTTATTCTTCGTTTTTAAATTTACTTCTGCTACTTTTCAGAGCATCAATTTTACTCGCTTATTTATTACTGCATTGCTTGCAGTTTTGAGTTTTACTGTAATACCGTTTCTCTTTTCCGGAGAAATTACCTCACAGTTTGGAATTATTGACCCTCTTAATCGCGGAGTCATTCGGGTTGATGATCATTCGATAATCGAAAACGATTTCTTCCGCTATGATTTTTCTGGCTACTCTTTGAGGGATGATCAAATTATTGATTTTGGAATCGAGCCAGAAATGGAAAGCCTGATTTTCACCACTTATCAAGGAACTGATTGGATGGATGCCTTAAAAAGTCATTATTTTGAAATCATTTATTGGAATGCAAGCAGGACTTTTTGGAATACGATTTCAGGACCATCTTGGTTCTCTACATACCATCTTGATCGGGAAGGTAAGTATGAGGAATACTTTTATACAAATGCTGGGTTTCCGGCATACCTCATTATCTCCTGGGATAAAATTGATTTTAAAGTAGATGGATTTAGAGAGTACTTTTATTCTTTATTGATCGACGGGACCAATGCATCCCATCGCTCCTTTTCTCAATTCAATGATTCTGATAATAAGCCATGGGTTGAAATATCGATGCAAAGTATGGTTGGTATTGGTTCTAATTTATCGATTGCCGAACAAGTGTCGAATATTTCATCGATGGTTCGTGAAATTGCTGGAAAAATCACGATGAAAGATACAGGGAGTCCATCTCCTAGCATCGATCTCGACGCTTTTAACTCCTCAGCATCAAACTCAAGTCCATATAGTTTCATCGATTCCGTTGATTATGGAAATGGTTGGCATTTTTCTTCTTGGTTTGGAGATTTTTACAAAAGTAAGCCCGGATGGATCTATCACTTGGATTTAGGATGGATTTATTATACTAAATATACGCAGCAAAGTTCATGGTGCTGGCATCCAGTTTTTTCATGGTTTTGGATTTCAAGTTCAACTTATCCTTATGTTTTACTCGAAGATGAAAGCTGGAGTTATTTTCAAAAAGGCACGGATTCATTACTTGCTTATGATTTCGAAAAAATGGAATGGCGTTCCCTGAATGATCTCATTCCATCTGCGAATGATTCTTTTTCTGAAAGAATTTCTAAGATTCAGTCCTCTTTTATGAGTGAGGAAAATAAGAAAAGTGAAATGGCAAAGTATTTACTCACTGGAAAATGAAGCTCTTTCTCACTCTATTTATTCCCTGGATCCTTTTAGGTTTCACCGCCTTAGTTGGTCAAAAACCTAGTACGAAAATGAATCAACTTTTCATGCGGATACAAAATGCAGAAGCCCAGTTGAAAAATCTTAGAAAGCCAAATTTGATTTCTACTGAAAGTCGAACGAGCAAAGAGAAGTCAAGCGGAGGGCAGGTAATCTCTGGAAAGGATTCAGTTAATTTGCCTTCAAAGTTTAAGAGACAAGAGCGACCTATTACTGGGGTAGATTTTTCGACAAGTCCTCCATCTATTTTGCAGTGGGAGTCAAAATTAGATCAATTGCTTGATCGGATCAATAAAGCGGAAGCCAAGATTTTCAACCAATTGCAAGATCTTAGAAGGTCTGAATTCAATCATTCCGGTAATGAAATAGTCAAAGATAGTGTCTTGCCCGATGCAATCCTTTCTGATGATATTCCTCCGACTCCTCCAATTCCTGAGGAGGCGATAGCGAAGTCAAAGTTGGATCAATTACTAGATCGAATCAATAAAGCCCAAGCAAAGATTTCTGCACTTCAAGAACCTGAAATCCAAACCGATATACCAAGTTTACCTGAACCTAATTTGGAAGATTCTGTCACAAGCAGTTCTCCCCTGATGAATGAGAATCTTCCACAATTACAAAACTCAACCCCTTTCATCACCCTCCCTGAAGATCAAAAAGAGCAAGAATTAGCAACTGGTATTTCTGTACATAGTCGAGATAGGGGAGCTCAATTTTCATCAGGGAAGCCAAATGAAGTAAGGTTACGAGTAGCATATATTTTCCCCTTTGAATCCGACTACCTACAACCTATAACCGGCACCCCACTGCCTTTGTCCTACGATTCAGGAAAACAACTTGCCTTTGAATATCTATTCGGATCAGAACTTTACTCTTTAGGCACTTCCATTCTCTGGTCCGAATCCAAACACCTCCAGATTGGGCCAGTCTCTCCCCTTGGCACATTCCCTGCCCATGGAAGAACCAGATCTTTTGGTGGCTCACTACTCGCGAGGTTGTCTAAAGATATCAATAAGATTTCCTTCGAGGCATTACTCTCAATGGGCTTAACTCGTAGGCTAGACGAATTCAAGTTTGATACTGGCTACTTCAGCGAAGCTGGCCTTTCATTCCTGAAATCCTTTGACTTCGGGGTGCATTACGAAATTTTTGAGGGTCATAAAGTGGGGATTTATTGGCGATATCAAAACTTAGAAGGCTTGAATCATAACTCGGAGAACCAAAACGCAATGTTGGGGCTTTCTTATGCTCAGGAGTTCTAAATCCTAGAACTTTAATGCTAAGACCAAGCTTATTGCTTTCTGAAATCGATCAAATATTTTGTTACTAGATCTAAGTCCAAGCTGCTGTCAAATGTGAAGGAGAGCATCTTGGCATCATCTTTCAATAGATTAAGTAAAACCTTGGCTCTACCAATCTCTAGGCCTTGCGCATTTAATGCTTTTGCCAAGACTTCCCCGTTAGCTTCATTTTCGGAAATGAGATAAACATCCAATTTATGAGCCTCGACCTTGGAGGATGTCATGGAAATCTGTTTATCTATAATGGATATCCCCAGGGTGACTGGCTTATCTTTTTCCAAGCAGGAAGTGAGAATGAATAAAAGAGAAAAAACTGTAAGTAGGAACTTTTTCATAAGAAGAAACAATACAAACTTAAATATACCATGATTCAATTTCTCTAATCAAGCAACTTACAAATTTTAGATAATCTCTATGGATTAATTTCAAATACGGTTGCTCCCCATCCACCGGTATTATGATCACCTACCCGAAACGATTTGATCGTGGTATTTTTCCGAAGCTCGGAATGAACTATTTCCCGAAGCGTACCAATTCCTTTGCCGTGAATGATACGTCCTGAACGAATCCCTTTTCTTTTGCATTCAAAAAGAAATTCTCGAACTAACTCTTTTACTTCGGATGGTTTAAACTGATGAAGATCTAGAGTTCCATCCGTCGATATAATCACGGGGTCCTGTTCTTCACGCATCATTCTAATAAGTCTTCACTCGCCTGCGGATGAATCTTTTCTCCTTTTATTAAAGGTTTTTCAATCGAGTGAAAATCCTTTTTGGGATTTTGCTTGTTAATTTCATCTACAGGGTAATTGTAAACAGGTTTTGGCTTTGTTGGTTTTTCGCTTTCTTTTTCAATTTCTTTTCTTTCCACAGATTCTTTAGGCTTATCATGAATCACATCACAAGCACACAAAGATAAAAAAACGAACGGAAATAAAAAAAGG
>CESW01015970.1_pt1 | contig 16294 bp, 15 predicted proteins | sample 531171 | NCBI WGS metagenome assembly CESW01 (sample SAMEA2621859, study PRJEB7988) | marine metagenome | biome: marine biome (ENVO:00000447); feature: surface water layer (ENVO:00002042); material: "saline water (ENVO:00002010), including plankton (ENVO:xxxxxxxx)" | depth 5 m
AATTATAAAATAAGTAAATATGATTTCTTTAAAATTTGAAGAAAAAAATTTGAAAAATTCTCCAGCTAAATTTGTAGAGATAGATAAAATTTTTTCTGATGACGTTTATAAAGAACTTTTAGGCTCTTTTTCCTTCGAAGAAATGGAAAGAGAAGACAAACATAAAAAAATTGCCTTGAATAAATATCATAAAAAAACTCTTGAAAAATTCTTAGACGAAAATAAGTTATGGAAAAATTTCCTAAGATTCTTTGAGTCGGATGATTTCGTAAGTTTTGTTAATTATTTTTGCAATTTAAATTCTTATAAAAATGTCGATTTTAAAATTGAAGATTTAAATATAGGATATGAATTTTCAATTTTAAAGAACAACTCCGTTGTTGTGCCGCACAAAGATAAGTACGGAAAACTTCTTAGTTTAGTTTTTTACTTTGTTTCAGATAAATGGGAAGAAAAATATTCTTACGGGGGTACTCAATTTTATAAACCAAAAAAAAATATTTTAAATAGCTTTATATTCAATGATTCATCATCTTTTGAAAATGTGGAGCTTGTTTCAGAAATTAAGCCCAAAGCAAATAGATTATTAGTTTTTCAACCTAATAAAGAGAGCTGGCATGGTGTAGAAAAAATAAATACAGAAGATAAGATAGGACGTCCAGCTTTTATTCTTACTGTGCATAGAAAGGAAACACTTTTTGAGAAAATCTTAAATTTTATCTCGCCATTGACCTCAAGAATACAAAAAATTATTTCTTAAGGACAAAGTTATTTTTAGATTTGCAGTTATTGATATTTGATTTTTCTTTATAATAATTTTAGTTGATTGGCTCAAGATTTATATAGGAATAGTTTTAAGAAATCCAGTTAAACACATAAAGATGTCTTTTGATAAAAATACACAAGAAATAATCCAAAAATCTTTGGATGCTTACAGAGAATTAAAGATAAATCACACCGAAGGTGATTGGTCTGCCTCTCCAGTAGAAGAAAAAAATTTTGATTTAAGAGATTTCCTACTTCAAAAAAAGGGAGTTTTAGAGAAGTTTAGAAGAACTTATCTTGTTGCAGGAAGACATAATTTTCCAGATAGTCCAAGAGGTGGCTTTTACATTGAGTGGGGAACTCCAGGAGATATTCCCATTCAGTTAAGAATCCATGGAAGATTTAAAGTTTTTTGGATGGTTGCAAAGTTATCTTTATATAAAAAATTTAGACTAAATTTCACTAAATTAGTTGATAAAAAAATTGGAAAACCTGTAACTCAAAATATTTTTGGATTGAACATTACGGAATCTCAAATAAGAAATTTTTATTACAAGGAAGAAATTAAAAAATATTTAGGCTCTGACTTTGATGCAATATTAGAAGTTGGTGGAGGATTTGGGGGCCTTGCAGGCGAATTGCTTAAAAATTTTACAATAAAAAGATATTACTTTGTTGATCTATTTGATGCTCTCCCACTGGCATATTTTTATCTTAGACAGATTTTACCAAATGATGAGATACAGATACTTACTCATAAAGATAGTGAAATAAAGTCTTCAGCTAAAGTTATAATTTTACCTCCTAGTTTACTTTATAAAATTTCTAATAAAATTTCTCTCTTTATCAACACAATGAGTTTTCAGCATATGAATTTAAAGAGTATTAATTTTTATTTAAAAGAAGCATCTAGATTAGAAACAAAGAATCTCTTTTTAAATAATAGAGATTGGATAAGAGATCCTTCTGATATTAAGATTTCAGATTACCCTATACCAAAAAAATATAAAAAATTTCTTGATAAAAAGTGGCTATATGGGAATCACAGATTACAAATTTTTAAAATTTTCTAAATAATTTTTTAAATTTACTTATAAGACCAAGACCAAAAACTTTTCTTGGCATCATATTTTTAAAAACTATGAATATATTTTGTTTAAAAGAGTTTCCGTAAATATCTCTTGGATTAATTAAATAACAATTTATATGAGTAATATTCAATAAATCTAAATCTTTTAAAGACTTAAGTATAGCAATTCTGTGAAGGCCATCTTTCACATGAATGGATGTGCCAAAAACCATACACGTAATCATTTTCTCCCCATCTGATATTTTTCCAATATGACTAAATTTCTCTCCACTTTTATAATTATAAGCTGATGCGCCAAACTCATGTATTGCTTCTCCAAACTTTTCATCAAATTCTTTTGTGTTTCTGCCTATACCTGTTTTCATAGAATTTATTAAAGAAATAAATCTCTTTGCTTGATTCATGGGATTTGCATAAATGGTATTTTTAGAACCATCTCTAGGCTTTTCTGAGAAATTCTTAGAGATAAGTTTGAAATAATTGGTTTCTATTATTTCCTCCTCAGACATATGGCCTTTTTTTAGATACAAGGTTGCAAATTCCTTCCTAAAAAGTAAAGGCAAGAATTTATTATCAGCATAACCAAATTCATTATGAAAAGTTTTCTCATAGAGCGAAGTAAAATATAACTCATCAAGATGAAAGCTAAAGATATTTTGAGTTCCATCTTTCCTATAAGGCTCTTCTATAGAATGACCATCCTTCCCTAAAATTGAAGATAAAAATGGATTCTTTAAATTCTTTGTTTCTTCCCATTTAGTCCAGAATTCAGAATTTTTTTCATCTCCCTCCAATAAACTTAAATTTGGAACAGATTTATGCGAAAAACCGACTCTTCTTACTCTATCTGTTTGAGATTTATTTTTTTCTATTTCATCTAGACTATCTGAAACCGAAGAAATAAATTCATGAGCTTCATCGACAGTAAAATCCAGCCTGAGATTTTTGTAATGAATTTGAACATAATCTGCCCACTGTTGTAATTCCACTCTCAATTCGTCTGATGTAGTAAAGCCATTCAAAATTGAAGGAGATTTAGGTAGTTTGCTTTTGAACAAAATATCATTATCAGCTGGTTTGTTTTTTTTGAATCCGAAGAGCATCCACTTTATATAAGCAAAAATAAAAGCTAAAGATAAAGACTTATATTCATTTCTATCTAATTCAATTCTAAGATTACGTATGTGGATATGAAAATTTTCTGTTCTCTCGATAGTAAGATGATCTGAATATATCTTTGAACTGGGGATAATATTTTTCTTAGAATAAATTTTGTTGATAATGCCCATGTTATTACTTTATCAAAATATGAATTTATTATTTTACAAATTAATATTTATTTACAAAGAATTTTAAAATTTTATGTTGATAAAAACATTTATAATGTTTGTTTTATTAAAAAATTTAATATCTTTAATATGTTAAAAAAAATAGAATTAATTTTTAGCACGTTTTTCTTAATAAGAGATGCCTACTTTGGGAAAACAAAATTAAAATTTGCAGGCATTGCTTCCAATACTTCTGAGCATAAATGTTTCCAAGGAGATGGCATTTACGAAAAAGCAATGGCCGTGAGATTTAAAGAAGACGCTAAGGATTCTAAAATTTTTTTTGATATTGGAGGAAATATTGGAAACTATAGCGTTCTTTATAGAAAGGTATCTAATGGCGAGTGTTATTGTTGGGAGCCCGTATTTCATTTTAGACTCATACATTTTTTTAACCAATTATTAAATAATAGAAATTTAAAGAATTTTTTCCTTTCAAAAAAATTCATAGGCGCTGAACAAAAGATTGGAGTTGATAATCTATTAACATTTTGTAACAAAAAAAAAATATTTCCCGATCTTATGAAACTTGATGTTGAAGGAGCTGTATCAAAAATTCTTCCATCCTTGAATGAAAAATTTTTTTCCAAAGTAACTCTATACCTTGAATTTCATGTTGCTCAAATAAAGAATGATTTTGATGAAAATCCTTTTCATTTATTAAATTTTATTTTTTCTAAGTTTAATTCAATTGAATTTAATAGAAATCATTGGGGCTCATTTAAAGGGATGCCATCAGGAAAATGGGAAAAAAAGTCTCAAGAAGAGATTTCAATTATTATAAAGGATATTTTAAATAACAAGTCTCAACCCAGAGGGTTTGGCCTTATTTTAAAAAATATATAAATTTTTAATGAAAGCAATAGTTACAGGCGCTGCTGGATTTATTGGTTCTAATATTGTAGATAAATTAATTTTAGAAGGAATTGATGTTATTGCAGTCGATAATCTTTCAGCTGGAATTTTAAAAAATGTAAATAAAAAAGCTAAATTTATCGAGCTAGATATTCGCAATTTAGATGAATTGATTAAAATTTCAAAAGATTGTGACTATTTTTTTCACTGTGCTGCTGCAATGCCAATAGTCAAACCTCCTTTTGAAGATACTGTTGAACACGAAGAAATTAATGTCATAGGTACGATGCAATGTTTGAAAGCTTTAAAAAACAGAGGAGTTAAGAAATTTCTTTACGCAAGTTCTTGTGCAGTTTATGGTCAATCTAAAGTCCTTCCAATTACAGAAGAAGAGCCTGTGGATTTATTATCAAGACCTTATACAATTCAAAAATTTAGCGGTGAACAGTTTTCTCTCCTTTTGGGACACCGATTTGATATTCCCGTAGTATCGTTAAGGCTTTTTGCAAATTATGGACCCAGGTCTTTGGAAAATACAAAATCTTTGAATACTTATAGTCCAGTTATAGGAATTTTTCTTAAGCAAGATATCGAAAAAAACCCTTTGACTATTACTGGTGATGGAACTCAATCTAGAGACTTTATTAATGTCAAAGATACTTCAAGAATATTTTATGAAGTGGCAATTAATGATTCAATAAATAATGATATTTTCAATGTTTGCTCAGGGGAAAAAATTTCCATTCAAAATCTTGCTGACATGATTAGTTCTAATCAAACCTATATACCTAGGACTTATGGAGAGGTTGAGCACATACACGGAGATAATTCAAAGTTAAAGAAATTTGGAATAGAGCCTAAAATAAGTTTGTATGATGGAATTTCTGAATTAAGGTCTTATTTAGAAGATAAATCATGAAAACAGTTTTTTTTGGTCCCTTTGTAGGAGAGTTTGGATGGGAGATGCTTTATTGGCATGCTTGGGTAAATAAAGTAAGTAATGGTAAATTCAAAAACTATAAAAAAATTGTTGCTTCATTTTCTGGCAGAGAAAGTTTTTACCCAAATGCAGATGAATACTGGGCTCATCCCGAAGAATTTAATAATTACTTTAAATCTAGCAACGGCTACATAACAGATTTTTGGATAAATGGATTTCCAAGGGGTAACAAATCTATACAAAAAAATTTATTAGGAATTCTGAAATATGAATCTTGGAAATACTTTGAAAGTACAAAAAATCAAGTCGATGTTAAATTAAAAGCTGAAGAGCTACTGAATTCATATAAAAAAAAATTACCTCATGATACAGAGTATTTTATCCCTTTTTCTAGAAATTCTTTTGATGGTCAGGATTTTGGAATTTTTGGAGATCAAAATCCCAAAGATGACATTTCTATAAGACAAATTCCTATTCCGTTTAAAGACCAATTATTTTCTATTTTAGAGCCGCCAAAAAAAACTTTTTTAATATTAAATGACTATATTGATCTTGAAATACCCCTTATTGCGATATATCCACGAAATAGAATTAATAGAAGACCAGACAAAAATTGGAATAAAATTAATTATATTGAATTGATAAATAATCTAAAAAAGGAATACCCAGATCATCAGATAGGTATCTTTGGTTCGCCAGGAGAAGCTTTTTTTGATGATAAATGTCCAGAAGGATGTATAGATTTAATAAACATTCCAAATAATCAGAGAATGAACATTCAAGTAGCAGCTCTGAAACAGGCTAAATTGGCAATAGGAAGTTTATCTGGTGCCATGGTAGTTGCAAGATCTTGCAATGTACCTGTGCTAACTTGGGGACTTTCTAGAGATAGCACAAGATTTCACGACGAAAACCAATTGGATATAGAAACGATTTTTCATCCAATTCAAAATCCAACTTCTGAAGAAATTTTTAAACTTTCCTCGGCAATCATTAATAAAGAAATCAACTATAAAGCACCTTACAAAGATTGGTGTTCCCTATCCTTTCTAAAAAATAGGAATGGAAATAAAATGTTATTCAGATATAAATTAAAAGGTTTCTTAGAAAAAATTGGTTATGCAAGTAATAAAATCTTTAACTAAATTACGTTTTTAAAATTCTTAGAAATTTTTCCTTTTTAGAATTTAAAATAAAAATAAGGTAAATAAGAAAAAATCCACAAAAAACATATCCCGAAAAACTGACTAACGTTATTAAATTGATAAGAAGTAAAATAGAAGCAATAAAAAGATGATTTTTAAAAATATTAAAAATTATAAATTTAAATAATTTATCTTGCCTAATTGTAAAGTTGGCTAATAGGAATCCATAGTAAAAAAAAGCAAGCGCTAAACCAAAAGCCACTCCAGAGGGACCAAAAAAATAAAAAAAACAAATTATAAAACCTACTTCTAAAATTAGTTTATATAGAGAATATAAAGCAATTTTTTCAGTTGACTCTGACATATAAATAACTATCCTTAAAATCCCTAAAGGTTTAAGACTTATAAGAATACAAAGCCATCGAAGTATTTCTGAGGCTTTGTTATATTCAGCACCTCCAATAATATTTACTAAAGGATTACTTAATAAAAAAACTGTTATGGATAAAAGAGATGAAAGGCAAAAAAGTAACTGCCAATATCTAAGAAGATAATTTATTTTTGATCTATAGATATTAGTTGATAATCTAGAATTTTCATTAGCTTTTGATAGGGAAAAACTATCTAAAGCACTTAAGATAGAAATAAACATAAATGTTAAACCTAAAGCGAGAGACATAATCCCTATTACTTCAAAATCAAAAAACAACCCAGATATGAGAGGAATATATTGCGAAGAACCAAAAGCAATAAAAGAAGCAATCCATAATGGAACCGTATAAGAAAACAAGTTTAAGATTTCCTTGTATTTAATTTTTGAGAAATATTTTAAAAAAGGAGATTTTAAAATTAAGTACCAAGAATAAGGAAGTAAGATTAATTTAGAAGCAATGTAAAGATAAATATACATTTCTAGAGTACCTTTCCATAAGATTGTCACAGTAATGGAAAGAAAAGGAACAAAAGATTCAATGATTCCATAAATTCTAAGTTCTTTAAATTTGTTTGTTGCTTGAAGAACATTTATATCTAACGGACCATTTAAAAAATTTAAAATTAATAAAATAGAACAAAGAGTATAAATTTCTTTTCTTGATACGAGACCATAAAATTCAGCTATTTTTGGCCCAAAAAAATAAAGCAAAGAGGCGAAAATAAGCGCTGAAAAAAATTTCAAGTAGTAACTTGACCATACCGAAGTGAAATTATTTTTTTGATTTAATTTTAAATCTTTAGAGATTAAATCAAGAACTTTAACGCCGCTGTCAAAAAGACCAATCTGAATCAAAAGAATTGGTGCAAGTAAAATTGCTATTTCTCCTCTTAGTTCGGGACTAAAGTAACGAAAAACCATTACAGATGAAAAAAACAGGACAGAGAAAGAAATTGCTTTATAGATAAAGCTATTTAGAAATGCCGAGCGAAGATCTTTTTCGGTTATCATTAAAATAATAAAATCCTTATTTAGAAATCTAGATTTGTACGTAGTTAATTAAAAATACAAGCATTCAATCTGTTTTAAATTTTCTTTAAGATATTTTGAACTATGTTTTAGAGTTAATAAGCAAGTATAATTCATAAAAAACTTTATTTATGAAAAAAAAAATCGCAATCATTGGAACAGGATTTTCTGGAACAACTATTGCAGATCTATTATCTAAAGATTTAAATAATTCTATTACTTTATTTGAAACAAATTCTCATCCAGGAGGAGGCTGTTGGACTAAATATTACGGCGGTCATCCTTATACTCTTGGACCGAGAATCTTTTATACTCCTAAATCTCAAACTTTTGAGTATTTAGATTCAAAAGTAAAAATAAGACAATATATAACTAGGTCTCTCTCATATGTAGAAGCTGATGATAATTTCTATTCTTATCCTCTGCAATGGAAAGATATTGAAAGAATGCCGGACAAGGAAAAGGTAAAAGGTGAATTAGATTCTTTGAATCCTGAAGATATTTCTATTGAAAATTTTGAGGCATATTGGCTTAGTGCTATTGGACCTACAATGTATGAGAAGTTTGTTAATAATTATTCAAGGAAAATGTGGTCTATAGACTCTAACAAAGAACTTTCAGCAAACTTTGAGTGGATTAATAAAGGCACTCCAATAAGAGACGGTGACGAAAGATTATTTGGCGACCAATTAACTGGTTATCCTTTTAAGATTGACGGATACAATTCATTTTTTAAAAACATATTAAAAGATAAAGAAGTACATTATTCGTCTAAAGTAATCCATATAGATAGAGATAAACTAGAGTTAACTTTCGAAAAAAATGGAAAGAAAGGGAAGTTTTCTGCTGATTTAATTATCAATACAGGACACACAGATGAAGTATTTAACTTTGAACATGGTGAGTTAGCATACTCAGGAAGACAGCTAATAAAAGTTGTACTTCCTTCGGAATATGCTTTTGAAAAGGATTATGAATGGGTCCATTACAGCGGAGAAGAGGAATACACAAGGATTGTTGACTTTAAAAAAGTGACTCAACATAAATCGCCGAACTGCCTTCTGACAATTGAAATTCCAGCAGATGTAAATAGGCTTTATCCTAAACAAATTAATTCGGAATTAACAAAATACAAAAATTATCAAAATGATTTTCCAAATAATTACTTTTGTTTAGGTAGGTTAGGAAATTTTAAATATACCGGTATTTGCGACGCTATTGATCAAGCTCATAATTTATATGAAGATTTAAAATGATTTCCTTGGTCACGGGTGGAGCAGGTTTTGTTGGTTCTCATTTGACAGACAATCTCATAGAAAATGGCTCTAAAGTCATTGTTATTGATAATTTATCTACCGGCGAAGAACAAAATATCAATAAAAATGCTGATTTTATTGAGGGAAGCTTAGAAGAAATTAATCTTAAAAAAATTTTTCAAAAAGTAGACTATATATTTCATGCGGCCGCCTTGCCCAGAATTCAACCTTCTTTTGATCGTCCTGAAGAACATGATGTTGCAAACGTTCAGAATACTCTTAAAGTTTTAAATGCCGCTAAATCAAGTAATGTTAAAAAAATCATTTATTCTGGATCTTCTTCTGTTTATGGCAATCCCTCTGAAATTCCAACTTCAGAAAATGCAAAAGCTAATCCATTAAATCCTTATTCCTTACAAAAATATACCGCTGAACAATACGGATTATTATTAGGAAAAAAATGGGATATTCCATTTTTGTCATTGAGATACTTCAATCCTTATGGAGAAAGATCGTTTAATAACAAAAATCCTTTAAATGCTTATTCATCTGTTATTGGAATTTTTCAAAATAACTTTCTAAATAAAGAGCCTCTTAAAATCACTGGAGACGGTTCTCAACAAAGAGATTTTATTCATGTAAAAGACATATCTAGAGCAAGCATTTTATTAGCATTATCTGATGAAAAATATAATTTTTTTAATATTGGCTTTGGCAAAGCCTATTCTGTCTTAGATATAGCAAAACAAATTTCTAGCGATTATCATTTCATCTCATCTCGTCCTGGAGAAGCCACAATTACTCTTTCCAATAATGCAAAGTTATATTCTTGCATAGATTGGAAGCCTGAAATAAAAGTTATGGAGTACATAAAAACTTGGAAGACGAAATTATAAAAAAAATAAATCTCGTTGATGTTTCTGGCTTTAACTATTCAGGAAAATCTGCAGTAATGGATATTCTTAGAGAGTTTGACAAAGTTACGGTTCATCCTAAGAAATTTGAGTTCCTTTTAATCAGAATGACGGATGGAATTTTAGACTTAAAAAAATCATTGTTTGATAATTGGTCTCCAATTAGATCAGATATTGCTATTAAAAGATTTCGGAGATTAATTTATGTTCTAAATAAAGGTAAGACAAGTGTTTTTGAACCCAAGAGCTTATTTGAACCTACAGGACAAAATTATAAAAATGTACTAGGAAAAGATTTTAATAGTATCTCCGAAGAATATCTAAATAGCCTAATAAAGCACAAGGTAAAAACTTTTTGGCCTTTCGAAGACTTTTCATCTTATTTTTTTAGGAATCTATATGTAAAATTTTTAAATTTAGTTGGAAAGTATGAAAATGAGCATCTACTTGCCTATGATGATAATTTCATTAGTTTGACACAAAATTATTTAAACAAAATTTTATCTAAAAAGTTAAATACGGATTCAAAAACTTTAGTAACAAGTAATGCAATTGAAGTTTTTCAACCATTTGAAGCTTTAGAATTGTTTCCTAATTATAAGCTCATCATTGTAGATAGAAATCCTATCGATGCTTTTCTTGCATATTGTCAAAATAAGAACTATTCAAAAAAATATTTTAAGAAAGAAGCTGCCATTTTTTTTAAAAGATATTCCTTTTTTCATGAAATCTCTGAGAAATTCTTAGAAGATCATAAAAGAATACTTCGAATAAATTTTGAAAATCTTATTAAGAACTATGATGAAACTTTAGATGAGATAAAGATGTTTTTGAATTTAGAATCAGAAAACCATCACAAATTCTCTTTTTTTGAACCATCTCCATCAAAAATAGGAACCTTAAAGCATTTTAAATACCCAGAAATCTTTGATGATTATTTAACTGAGCTCGAAGAATATGAGCAATCAACTTAAAAAAAATTATAAGGACTTATTTGGGAGAAATTGGATCATTTTTATTTTTCCTTATAAAGGGATAGGAGGAGTAGGCACTTTATTTTTGAAATTAGCCGATATTCTATCTAATAAATACGAATTAAATGTAGGAATTGTTGATTATAGAGATGGGTTTATCTCAAAAAATTTGAAAACTAACCAAAATTTGAAATTTTTCGAATATTCTGATTCTGAGATTTTAAATTTACCAGAAAGCTCTTATTTAATTTTTCAGTCAATGACACCTTGGTCAATATTTAAAAATTTAAAATTTGAAAACAATCAGAAGTTATTTTTCTGGAATCTTCATCCGTTTAATTTTTTAATTTTTTTTCCCTTTTTTAGGAAATTTTTTGAAAGAAATATAAATCTATCTATTCTCCTTTCAAAGACCCTTCTCCTTTTTTACCGAAAACGAATAATTAAATTTATAAACTTTTTATATAAAAAAAATTCTATTTTTTTTATGGACGATTGTAATTTTTTAACTACTAAAAAATTTTATAATTTAAAAACAAATAGACGAATTCTCCCAATTGGAACAAATATTCCCAAAGTAAATTTATTTTCTCAAAAAGAGAAAAATAACAACAACAAACTGAATGCAGGTTGGCTTGGAAGGGCAGAAGGCTTTAAGAAACCAATATTAATCAAGGTTCTTAGAGATCTCAATGAATATGCTCTTGAAAATAAAGCCGAAATAGATTTCATAATCATTAGCGACCAAATAGGCAATATAGATGTTAGTCCATTTAAAGAAATTAATATTAAGTTTATTGGGCAAATAGATCCAAAAGAATTATTAAAAATATCTTCTCTAGAAATAGATATTTTTTTTGCCATGGGGCTGTCTGCATTTGAAGTAGCATCATTTGGAATACCAACTGTTTTACTTGATTTTTCTTATAATAAAATCCCTGATTCTTATCGATATAAATTTCTTTTTGAGTCAGATAATCATTCTGCTGGAGAGTTGATAACATATAAAAAAAATTTTTCAGGAAAAACTATGTTTGAAATAATTAAAGAAGTTAAAAAACAAGACAATTATCTTTCTCACCAGACTTATAAATTTACTAAAGAAAATCATGATATAGAAAATATAGCTAAAGAATTCTTGGATTACGTCTCTCAATCTGAAGCAAAATATAAGGATTTATTCGATAAAAAATTTTTGAAACCTAGTTTGGCTTATACTATGAGCAAAATTCTAAAAAATAAGATTTAAAAAAATGAAAGTTATTATTTTAGCTGGCGGATTAGGATCTAGATTGTCAGAAGAAACACATCTTAAGCCTAAACCTATGGTGGAGATCGGCGGTAAACCAATTTTATGGCACATCATGAATATATACGCAAGCCAAGGATTTAATGATTTTGTAATTTTATTGGGCTTTAAGGGGGAGGTAGTTAAGAATTATTTCATCAATTACTTGTATCAAAACAATGATATTCATATTAACTTAAAGGAAAATAGCTTGGAAATGATTGAAAAATATCATGAAGATTGGAAAATAACTCTCGTAGATACCGGTAAAAATTCTATGACTGGTTCAAGACTAGCTAAAGCTAGAAAATATACAGATGATAAAAGTTTTATGCTCACATATGGAGATGGGGTGGCAGATATTGATTTAAAAGAATTGTTAAAATTTCATAAAAAAAATAATGGAATTGGTACTTTTACGTCGGTAATTCCAGAGGGCAGGTTCGGAGTATTCAGAAAGGATTCTTCAAACCTTGTTACTTCTTTCTCAGAAAAAAAAGATAATGAAAAAAGGGAAATTAATGCAGGGTTTTTTGTTTTCGAAAATGAAATTTTTAACTATTTAAATACAGATGATTCTTGTGTTCTTGAGGAAGAGCCTTTAAGCAATCTCGCAAAGGATAAAAAACTATATAGTTACCCTCACAAAGGTTTCTGGAAATGTATGGATACTTTAAAAGATAGACATGATTTAGAAAAGCTTTGGGCTGAAGATCCAAAATGGAAAATTTGGTAAGTGAATCCATCCATTTTTTCAAACCCTGTAATTATCTTTTCCTCTATATGGTTAACAATTTTAGTTATTTTTAGACAAGTAGATTTTAATTTTTTCGTTAATCCGAATACCGCCGTTGACATCTACATCTATACTTCTATAGCTCAGTTTATTCTTATTTATTTCTTCATAAAGAAATTTTTTTATCAACCTGATTTTAAAGTTATTTTATTTTCTGATGATGAATTAAACAATTTAAATTTTTTTTTGAATTTTTTATTTATCCTGTGGTTTTCTTTATACTTGATCAATATCATCTATAACAGAGGAACTCCTCTAATTTGGCTATTAATTGGAAACGGAAAAACATATTTAGATTTTGGAATTCCTACATTAACAGGTTTTATAAATATGATAAGAGCATTTCTCCTAGTCGGTTTTTTTATTCTGTACTTGAAGGGAAAAGGTATAAAAAATTTAGTTTTTTTAATAATTCTTGTATTTTCTGCTTTCAACGAGTTAGCAAGAGGTAATTTGATTTTCTTATTTGCCCATGGGCTTGCTATTTATTTGATGCTGTATCGAATAAATTTCAAAAAGTTCCTATTTTTCTTAACTGGAATTATTGCTTTTCCATATAGTTTTTATTTTTTAGCTACGGTGAGGGGAACTGGAGGTTTTGATTTTTCAAATTTTCTTTCTCAAAACTCCGAAGGATATGGAATTTTAACTTGGCCATTAATTTACTTTCTTCAACCAATTAACAATCTATATCACGGAATAGATTACGTTGACGTCCTCTATTTTCCTTATAATACAATTCAATTATTTGTTCCTTCGGCGGTTTTTACTTTCCTTGGTTTTAGTTCTGATTACTCATTTGAACTTGCTACAGAAGCTTTTAATGCTCTTCCAATTTTTGCTAACTTGATTGCTGATTGGGGGTTTTTTATTTCATTGTTTTTTATGGGCTTAATACAGATTTTTATTTCATTTGTTTATGTCCAGGCGCTTAATGGAAAAAAAGATTATCTATTAATTTATCCTCCATTATTTTCAGCATTATTGTTAAGTTTTTTTCACGGATATCTTCTTTCGCTAGCAGTGGTAGCTTATCCGCTAATATTGATACTATATAGAATAAAAGAATTTAAAATTGATTTCTCTTTTAAAATTGAAAGGAAGTCAAGAAATTTTAAAGGCTTTACCAAAAGCCCATAGGATCCCAATAAAAAGACCAAGAAAAAAACCTATAAGAAACCTAACTATTTTATTTGGCGAGAAAACTTCTTTTTGAAAAATAGCTTCATCAATAAATTTAAAAGGATATTCAATATTTGCAAGTACTAGAGTCTGAGATTGAAGATTTTTTTGAATTAAAGATGCAATCATTCTCTTTATTTCTTCGTTTCTTTCAGAAGAGAACGAACTTTCTAAAAATTTCATTTCATTGGATAGAGACCGTTTTTCTTGTTTTTTTATGTAGTCATTGAAATGTAAAACAATTTTATTTGGTATTTCATTCGCGAGAATCAAGTCACTCGAATTAAAAGATAATTCATAGGTTGAAGATCTCGGCGTTTTTATTACTTTAAAGTTTTTCTGGAAAGATTTAATTTCTTTCAAATGATCTTCAATCGTTGTTTTAGAGTTTTTATTAATAGACAAAAGATTTTCTTTCTTAAGAAAGCTATAAATAAACTTTTTAGATTTAACTGTTGCAATAAATTCATCATTTTCATTTGATCCAGGTAAACCAATTCCTCCAAAACTGGCTAACGCAGATAAAGAAGAATCAAGTTCAGACTGAGACATCTCTTCATTTATTATCACAAAAGATTTATTAGTATATAAAGTTGTTACAAAGAAACTAGAGATAAGAAAAACAAATGCTGAACTAAAAGAAATCAATAAGATTTGAAATTTAAAGTCATAAAAAGATTTTATTAAATCTACAATACTAACTTCATTTCTTTTTTCTTCTGTCATAATTATAAGAGATATTATGGAAAATAATGTAGATATAATTGTAAATTGTTTTAACGGAGAAAAATACTTATCAGAAGCTTTAGACTCAATTTTATCTCAAGACTATCCTTTATGGAGAATAATATTTATAGATAATTGTTCTTCAGATAACTCAAAAAAGATTGCCCAAAGCTTTGAAGGCAATTTAATTTACTACAGAACAGAAAAAAAAATTTCATTAGGAGCAGCTAGAAAATTAGCAGTTAGCCTCACAAAATCTGACTATATCGCTTTTCTTGATTGCGACGATAGGTGGTTGCCAAACAAACTTAAGGAGCAAGTTGAAATAATGCAAAAAAAAGAACTTGCCTTAACTTTTTCAGGAATAAATTACATTAATCAAAATGGAAAATATATTGGAAAATATACTCCAATTAGCCAAGAAGGAGATTTATTCAGAGAGAAGCTTGTAAATTTTGATATAAATATTCTTACAAGCTTAATAAGAAGAGAATTTCTTATGAAAAATGATTTAAATTTTTCTTCAGAAATGGAAGCCTCAGAAGAATACAATTTATTTATGCAAATTGCTGCATTTGGAGAAATACATTCAACAGAAAAAATCCACGCTAATTATAGAATTCTTGAAAATTCACTAACAAATCAGTTTAAAAAAAAATGGGCAGAGGAAAGAGAGATAACCATTAATCACATAATTAAAGGTAACCATAATTTTGCTCTTGAGTATGAAGAAGAAATTAAACTGGCTTTAAATAGAGCTTGCTACTATAAAGCTTGTTTTTATATGGAAAATAAAAAATATACAAAAGCTAGAAAAGAATTAATTAATATTTCTAAAGAAGAATATTTATATTTGTTATTTTATCTTTTATCCTTGATACCTATTTTCTGGAAATTTTTTCATAGAAGGAAAATAAAAGAAAAACTAACAAGAGTTTTTTTCAAAAAGAAATAAAACATAAATAATGAAAATTCTAATTTTTGGCGCTTCTGGAATGTTAGGAAATAATTTATTAAAAATTTTCTCAGAAAATATTAATTTTGAGTCGTATGGAGTTGTTAGAAATAAGGTAAAGATTGAAAATATACTAGAATACTCAAAAAATTTGATTGAAATTTCAGATGTTAGAAATTTTGAAGAAGTTTTTCAAATTTGTGAAAACATATCACCTAATGTAATCATAAACTGCATCGGAATAATCAAACAGAAAAAAGATATAGATAATAGAATTCAAACCATTCAAATAAATTCATTGCTTCCTCATCAACTTTTTAATATTTCAAAAAAAGTCGGAGCTAAGTTAATTCATTTTAGTACAGACTGTGTCTTCTCGGGAAAAGAAGGCAACTATGAAGAAATACATAATCCAGATGCTGAGGACATCTATGGTTTAAGTAAAAGATTGGGAGAAGTCCATGATAAAGGGGCTTTAACTTTAAGGACGTCAATTATCGGACATGAATTAAATACAGCAAAAAGCTTGATAGACTGGTTTTTATCACAAAAAGAAGAAGTAAAAGGTTTTAAAAATGCAATATTTTCTGGCCTTACTACTATTGAGATGGGTAAGGT
>CESW01063078.1_pt1 | contig 16267 bp, 10 predicted proteins | sample 531171 | NCBI WGS metagenome assembly CESW01 (sample SAMEA2621859, study PRJEB7988) | marine metagenome | biome: marine biome (ENVO:00000447); feature: surface water layer (ENVO:00002042); material: "saline water (ENVO:00002010), including plankton (ENVO:xxxxxxxx)" | depth 5 m
GAAGTCGATTTCATCAAGGAAAACTTAGTTTAGGTAATGTTGTAATGTACAATCTGTGTTTTCGCATGTGAACTTGCGAAGTACCAATTGAAGTGATTCAATAATACTTTAAGCTTATGAGTTCATCTCAAGATATACAGGCTGAGAAGACACCACGACCCACAAGACCCTTGGCAGAACGCATGCGCCCGCTGAGATTAGAGGAGGTTCGCGGCCAATCCCACCTGCTGGGCAAGGACTGCCTTTTGCCCAAACTCATTCGTGAAAACCGAGTTGGCAACTTAATTCTGGCTGGACCTCCCGGTACGGGTAAAACTACTTTAGCCACAGTCATTGCCGAGGAGAGTAAGTGTAAACAGATTAAATTGAATGCGGTCACTTCCAATGTGACTGAGTTACGAGAATCTCTAAAACTTGCCCGTTACTATGGGTCCGAAAAATGTTTTCTCTTCGTCGACGAAATTCACCGTTTCAACAAAGCCCAGCAGGATCTCCTCCTCCCAGATATTGAGTCTGGAGAAGTCCGCCTGATCGGCGCCACCACTCACAATCCCCGCTATTATGTCATTGATCCTCTCCTGAGCAGAAGCCAACTCTTTACCCTCAAGCCACTCGAGATTAACGAAATAGAAAAGGCACTTCTTGCATGTATCGATAACCATAAAAATGGATTGGGGGTTAGAAAATGCAGGACCACACCCAAAGCCATTAACCAAATTGCCCGTTTGGCAGAGGGAGACTTACGAAAAGCCTACAATATCATTGAAATTATTGTCGATGGTTTGCCTGTGGGTGCTACGGTTTCCGAAGATGGAGTCGCTCTTTTTGCCCAAGAGCGCAGCATTCGCTACGACCGGAATGAGGATGAACATTATGACACGGCTTCTGCCTTGATTAAAAGCATGCGCGGAAATGATCCGGATGCGGCTTTATATTGGTTAGCCAAAATGCTGGTTGGGGGCGAAGATCCAAGATTCATTGCAAGAAGATTAGTAATCTTCGCTTCAGAGGATGTTGGCTTGGCCGATTCCAGAGCCTTACTCATCGCAGAAGCTACTTTTCGGGCTTGCGAAACCATTGGAGTTCCAGAATGCGAGCTAAACCTTGCTCATTCCGTCCTCTTTTTATCAACCTGCCCAAAAAGTAATAGCTCTACTTTAGCACTTGCCGCCGCAAAAAAAGCGATTCAAGAAAATCCAGTCCAGTCGATTCCAGTTTCAATTCAAGACCGACACGGCCGAAATAAAAAAAATCGAAGCAAACAAGAGGAGTGTTATCTCTATAGCCACGACTTCCCGGAAAATATTTCCGGTCAGTCCTACCTTGATCAACCAATCCAGCTCTACGAGCCGAAACTAGCCGGTGCGGAAGAGAACATCGCGAAACGATTAAATCGCTGGAAAAAGATTCGGAATCAGGGAAAAGCAAAAAACTAGAACAAGAACTCGAATGAGTTAGAATCTGATCTGGGAATAACAACCAAGGCAAAGATTACTGAATTTGTTTGTAAATCATAATAAAAACTTCTGAATAATTCTTCATTTATGAAATGCTCGCTCTTCTTCATTCTTATTTTTGCTTCCATGAGCCTGTTTGCTCTTGGAAATAAACCCAATGTCCTGCTGATTGTTTGTGATGACTTAAATGATTATGTGGAAACTTTGGGTGGGCATCCTCAAACCAAGACACCGAATCTTCGTAAACTGATTAAAAGCGGCGTATCCTTTAGCCAGGCCCATTGTAATATTCCAATTTGCAACCCTTCCCGTGCCAGTTTTGCAACTGGTATCTACCCTCACACATCTCAGCAATTTGGATTTGAGGATTGGGACAAAAATGAAATCTTAAAAAACTCCCGGACCATGATGGATCACTTTGGTAAAAATGGTTACCAAACTCTGGGGACCGGCAAAGTGATGCATAACCGGGATCATCAGGAATGGGATGAATACGGGCATCCCTCCGACTATGGCCCCTTCCTTTTTGACGGGAAGGATAAGATTCCTCATCTCGATGTACCCAGTCCCTTTCGTGATGACTTTGGCATCATTGACGGAACCTACGGGCCGCTTGAAAAAGTCTCCCACAAAAAATCACCCGCAACCGGAAAACATTATTCCTGGATGACCGGGGGGTGGCGTTCACAGAGAGAATTGAAATATCAGTCAGAGGAGGATCGGGATGCAACCGGAGATGAACTGAATGCACAATGGGCGATAAAAAGACTTAACGAACTTGCCAATTCAAAAGACGATAAGCCTTTTTTCATGGGAGTTGGTTTCGTGCGTCCCCACACGCCCCTGATTGTCCCACAAGAATACTTCGACCGCTTTCCCTTGAATACGATTGAACTGCCCGTGATCAAGAAGGGGGATGCCGATGATACCTTCAAGCACACCGTAACCTCAAAAGAGGATGACCGAAGCGGTGATCGAGGGACCAAAATGTATGATAGCTTGGTGGCTTCCTATGAGGGGGATCGTGTGCTGGCTTTAAAAAAATTCATTCAGGCCTATTTAGCATCAGTGGCATCTGTGGATGATTTAGTGGGAGATATTTTAGATACCTTGCAAAACACGGGGTTAGACCAAAACACTATTGTAATCTTTACCAGTGATCACGGTTGGGGAAATGGAGAGAAGGACTATGTTTATAAAAACTCTCTTTGGCAGGAAAGTACTCGGGTTCCTTTAATCGTTCGGGCTCCCGGAATCTCAAAAGCAGGTATGAAATGTAAGCACCCGGTTTCCTTGGTTGATCTCTACCCCACCCTACTCGATCTCTGCGGCTTACCGACAAACACACAAAAGAACGAAAAGGGGCGCCCCCTGGATGGATTCTCGATGAAGCCTTTTCTCAAAAATCCCGAAAAAGGTATATGGAAGGGTCCTGATTATGCCCTGACCGCACTTTACAAATGGGCTCAGTATTATGACCCTGCCTATCAAAGTTATTCCATGCGCTTCGAGGATTGGAGATATGTGCGTTATGAGAATGGCAAAGAGGAGCTCTACCACACCGCAGAGGATGATCATGAATGGAACAATTTGGCTCTGGACCCAAAATTTTCCAAGCAATTGACCAGCTTTCGGGAACAACTCCTATCAGTGATTCCGGAAAGCATTCCCGAAAAGCCGAAAAGCAATGAGTATTGGAAGGATCAGTACTTCAAGAAAAATCCATCCGCGGATGCCAATAAAGATGGATCTTTATCGTGGGCTGAGCTTACCGGTCACAAGAATATGTCGGACAGCGAAAAAAAAGCTCTCCAGAATGAGCATTGGAAAAATTCCTATTTCAAGAAAAATCCAAATGCAGACACCAACGAAGATGGAAGACTGTCATGGCAGGAATTTCATGCTCATAAAAAACAAAGAGCGGAAACTTTTAAATCCCAAAAATAAAACCTACAACCCAAATAAAAATGAATCGAATTACATTCCTTGCCCTCTTTGCCCTTGGAGCATTTTTCGCAAACCTTGGATTTGCCCAAGAAGCCAAAACGCTCGAAGCCACTGGTAAATTTATCAAAAACGATAAGGGAGCCGTTGTTTTTACAGATGACGCAGACAAGAAAAGGTACTACGGCTTCAATGACGGAGTGAAGAAAAAAGTGGGTGATATGCTCAATAAAAAGGTCAATCTTAAGGCCAAGGTCAAAAAGAAAGAAGGTGCCAAGATTACCTTGATGACCTATGTTGTTTCGATCAAGGAAGCCAAATAATCTTCCCCGCTTGGTTTAATTTCTTGAACTTGAGGTTCTTCATGAAAACATGCTTTTTGTGAAGAACCTCAGCTTTTTAATGCTTCAATGACACACTTTCTTTGGATTGTATTTTCTAGCATTCCTTTGCTCTTGGTACTACCGGGGATATCCGTGGGAATGGCCCCGCCAAATGTATTGATTTTCCTGATGGACGACATGGGCATTGGAGATTGCCGGGCTTACAATGCAAGCAGCAAGGTGGAAATGCCCAACCTCGAAAAAATGGCACGCGAAGGGATTCGTTTTACTGATGCCCACGCTCCAGCTGCAGTGTGTGCCCCAACCCGTTATAGTGTTATGACCGGGAATTATCCATGGCGTGGTCGTAATCCCAATGGGACTTGGCTTTTCAATATGCCTTCTCAAGTTTTACCAGGGCAAAAAACGATTGGGCAATTAATGAAGAACGCGGGTTATCGTACCGCTTTTTTGGGGAAAGTTCATTTAGGCGGGAAAATCTTCAGCAAATCGACCGGTAAACCCAAGCTTTCTATGAAAGGTGGCTATCAAGACTTTGACTTCAGTCGAAGAGTGGAAGATTCACCTGCATCCATGGGATTCGATTATTCTTATGAACTGCCACAGGGGATACAGGGCTCTCCCTACCTCGCCCTTGAAAATGGTAGGTTAGTGGGGGGTGAAAAAAACCTTAGGGCCTGGAAGGTTGGAGGCTATGGTAAGTCAGTGATTGAGGCAAATGGGTTTGGTTCTTCCGATTGGGACTCTTCCAAAGCAGGTCCTGTTTTAACTGAAATGGCTCTATCATTTTTGAACCGGCATTTTAAACGAAACCAGGCAAATGGAATAAGGAAGCCTTTCTTCATGCATTACTGTAGCCAGTCGTGCCATGTCCCGCATACTCCACCAGATGAATTAGGAGGAGAAAAAATTAAGGGTGCTTCCCTAGATGCACACCTTGATATGCTGGTAGAAGCGGATGTTACTCTGGGAAAGATTATCAGCAGCTTACGAAATTTCGGAGAACTTGAAAATACACTGATTCTATTCACCAGTGACAACGGCGGGCTTTCCCGTGGAATTCCTGGTCAATATAAGGGGGAACACAATTCGAATGCGGGCTTCCGTGGTAGTAAGGCCCAAGTGTATGAAGGGGGGCACCGGGTTCCTTTGGTTGCCCGTTGGGGAAATGGTAATCAAAACTCACCCATACCCCCGGGAAGTGAGTCCAATGCTTTAATTGGCTTACAGGATCTCTATGCCACATTCGCCGAGCTTACCATGCAACCCATGGGGTTAGAAGATGCCCTAGACAGCCAGTCATTTTTAGGTTCACTCCTTGGAAAAAAAGATAAATTAAATCGAACATCCCTGTTGATTCAGGCAAACAATGGAAAATATCACGGCCAGCAATCCAAAAAATCAGTCAGGGAAAAAGAGTGGAAACTAATTGTTACCAAAGAATTAGAACCCATTGAATTGTACGATCTCAAAAGCGATCCGATGGAGAGCAAAAACAGGATTAAGGAAGACAATCAATCTTCTCGGATCAAAAGAATGAGTTCAGACCTAAATCGAATTCTGAATTCTTCAAGGAGCACTCTGCCTTATCGTATCTCCAAGGGTGGATTGGATGAAGCAGAGCCTAAGACTCATTCCTCAGAACTTCTCTCTCCTCGTGCCAATTTAATTTGCAAAATCGAAGTTCCTAATTCAGGAAACGCTCAAAATTGGGGAAGCAAATGGAAAATAAAGGGGAAGAGTCCGATGAGAATCTCCTTCACTCCAAAAGCTGGAGAAAAGTGGGATATTTCGGACTTTAAACTCGCTGGTATTACCATGCAGAATTGGGATTCAGGAGTGACCACGATCGAGGGAAGGATGAATAATGCAAAGGTAACCAGTTGGTCTAACCATGCAGTTGGATTCGCGGTAGCACCAAGTTGGGAAAAAATCACGCTGGGTTTTCCTTTTCCAATGGTAGAAGATCGCTATTTGGGATCAGATCTTTTTAAGGATCAACTGGCAAAGCCAAATGGTCACCGCCTGCATTGGAGAAGATTCTATCCCGAAGACCTTAGAGAAATCGTACTCGACTTGCGGTCTTCTACTGGAAATATCAATGCCTTGATTCATGCACCCTCATTAGCATGGGAGAAAAGTTTGACTCGTGATCATCGATTGTCCGCTCTTCCCTACCTCGATGATCTTGGTCAAGTTCGAGCGGTTGACTGGCCAGGGAAGTCCAAGGACCTCAAACAAGCTAGGTCATCGATGCAAAAAGAATTACGAATCACTTCGCAACTAGCAAAGAAAAGGAAAATTGGGAAATATGGGGGCTGGAGTGATGGTCCAAAGATGAACGGGACTGGACGATTTCGAACCCAAAAAATAAACGGTAAATGGTGGCTAATTGATCCCGAGGGTTACCTCTTCTTCTCGGTGGGAAGCTGCCTAACTGGTTGGCGTGCGGAAACTTCCGCAGCGGAAAAAAGATCTGACAATGAATTTTTCTCTTATTTACCGGGAAAGAATGATTACCTGAGATGGAGTGGAATACGCAAGATAGGAGGGAAAAATTTTGTCAATTTCCCGGCTATGAATTACCAACGCTATTTCGGCGAAGGCTGGCAAAAGATTGTGAAGCAGGGCATTCATGACAGAATGCGTTCTTGGGGTGTAAATACTTTGGGTTGCTGGTCTGATGAATCACTCCAAAAAGACCAAAAAACACCTTACACCCTGATCTCATCGATCTGGTGGCAGCAGAATGGACATCGCAAGTTCCCATCCCCTTTCAGGGAAAACTTCCAGCGAGATCTAGAAGAAAGTTTAAGGAAGTTGGCATGGGCCAAAGAGGATCCTTTCTGCCTTGGAATTTTTATCGGCAATGAATTGGAATGGCCTGATCGCATTGGAGAAACTATCCAAAAACTACACGCGAATCACCCGACTAAAATTTGGGCCTTGAAAGAGTTAAAGAAACAAGGGAAAAGCCATTCACCTGCCCAAGTAAAAGATCTTGATTTGCTTTACCTCCCATTCCTTCAAGCCTTTTTTCAAAAATGCAAGGCTGCGATTGAACAGGAACTTCCCAATACCCTTTTCCTTGGTTGCCGCACCCATCGTGGTCCAAGTGTGTTGGGTAAAGCTGCACTTGGCTCGGTAGATGTTTTTTCAGTTAATGTCTACGACTCCCGTGTTCGCTCTTGGCAAGTGCCCGAAGATGCGGATGTACCGATTCTAGCAAGTGAGTTTCATTTTGGTGCGGTGGATCGTGGTGTTCCTAGCCCTGGCCTTTCCGGTTCATGGGATCAACGCCAACGGGCTCTTTCCTTTGCTCATTATCTAGCATCTGCACTTGAAGAACCCCGTTTTGTTGGAATCCACTGGTTTCAGTGGATGGATCAATCAGCCGCGGGAAGAAGAGACCGTGAAAATCATCAGTGCGGATTTATTGATGTTGCTGGGAATGCTTACCCAGAGTTTACCCAAGTGGTGTCAAAGGCTACAATGAATATGTATTGGGCCCGATCTCAGAAAAATCCTACGACCGAAAGAATATTGTTCGATCTTCTCCGATAAGATTCATTTCGGAAATTGAGCCCAAAATTCTTCAGGGGTAGTTAAATTCCTGCCACGGTCATCAAAACTACTACCAATCTCAGTTATTCCATAAAGACCTCTCGCAATCCTCATCCCTTTTTTTATCTGTTCGGGGGAGAAGACCAAACGGGTCAAATTCATTCCTTCGAGGGGAGAAAGGTCGGAAATTAAAGTTTCTCCAATATGCAAGCGTTGTAGTACTGGTAATTTCCGCACAAAGCTTAAATCCTCAACCAGTGTTCGATGTAAGGTCAAGCTGACCAAGGGCAGACCTGCTAAGCCAGAAACATCTGAAACCGGTGATTCAGACAACCAAAGTTGCCTGAGATTAGATGCACTCAGGGCAGTAACTTCAGTAATCCGGGTATTAACTGCATATAAATTCTCAAGGGGTTGACCTTCCAATCCATCCAGAGATTCGACTGGTGAATTATTCAGTCGAAGTTCAACTAAGCTTGCCTCATTCAGCTCCCTTAGGCTTACAACTCGAGTATTTTCCAGAAAAAGAGTTCGAAGTGGCATTCCTTTTAAATGTCGTAATTCGCGCACTGGGTTTCCGCTCAAATCCAAGCCCTGAAGTTGAAGGCCGCGCAAGGGAGAAATATCGCGCAAACTACAATTGGGAAACTCCGCAGCCACAACCACACCGTTTTCTTCATGCAACTTGCCTTGCCCTCGGTATTCCGGATTGGCCCGGCTCAAAATTTCCTGAATTTGTTGGGTCCCAAAAAAAGGCTGATTTCCAGGCTTCTTTTCAGATTGTACCGGAGAAACCGAATCTTTGGAAAATCGGGATTTTTCTCTTTCCTCTTTTAGCTTCCCTGCCAACTCCTTCTTGTCCTCCACAGATTGGTCCAAGTCTTTCAAAGTGCTTGAAACATCTTCATTTTTTTCGGATGAGGCTGGTTCTTGCCGACAACTCGAAAAGACAAGACTAGTAAAAATGAAACCAAGAGAGGTCAGTAAGTATCCGATCATAGCTGTTTGTACACTTCAGAAGGTTTCTTGTCCAACTCATCCCTGCCCCGAGAAAGCAGTTTACTCATCAACTCGAGCTAGCTAACTTGATTGGATGAATTCTTTGCTCTCTAGCACCGACCTTTTTATTTTCTTTGGCTCCCTTATTGCTGTCATGGGAATGGGCTTGTGGGTCGGGAGAAAAGAGGACAGTTCAGAAGATTACTTCTTAGCGGGAAGAAGTACTCGCTGGTGGGGTGTGGCCGGTTCCATTTTCGGTTCCAATGTTTCTGCAAATCACATCGTTGGAATGATGGGAGTTGGGTTTGCCGTTGGCTTTGCCCAAAGCCACTTTGAAATTACTGCCATCGCTGGTCTTTTAATGCTTTGCTACTTTTTTCTTCCGGTTTATCGAAAGCTGAATGTTTATACCCTGAGCGATTACTTGAGCAGAAGGTACGATGACCGAAGCCGGGTCAGCTACGCCTTGATCATGGTGATTATCATGGTTGTAATCCAAATGGTTCCCGGCTTCTATATTGGTTCACGCTCGATCAACATCCTCCTCCAAGGAGATACTGGAAGAAAAGCAGTAGCCGAGGCAGTTGCAGCACCAGATGGAAAACTTTCTGAAATTAAAATCCTTCATGGCGGTGAAGCGTATGGAACTCCACCTAAGGTTCTTATCAATAACAAGGAAGTTGATTTTCTCGAAGCGAGCCTCCTTGACGGTCAGGTTGAAAAAGTGGTTATGAATACTTCGGAGCCAGAGGCTTACCAAGGCCTCCCACTAAGCATAAGTTTTTCGGGGGGGAATTTGGAAAATCCAGCCATTTCACCCGGTGATGTGGATCCTTTTAATTACCAACTGGGCATCCTGATTATGGCTCTAATTACTGGGGCCTATGTTATTATAGGTGGCTTGAAAGCAGTCATTATCACCGATGTTATTCAGTCCGCACTTTTGCTTCTAGCCGGGCTTCTGGTCGCCTTCATCACCTTTTCACAACCCGAAATTGGCGGATGGGCCAGCTTGATGGATCGCGACCTCGGTCCGGAGGGTGTGGAACGTTTTCACCTCTACAATGCATCCAACCACCCTGCCCTGCCTTGGACAGGTGTGCTCAGTGGACTGATGGTGCTTCATTTTTACTACTGGGGAACCAACCAGTTCATTGTGCAAAGAGCCCTTTCGGCAACCACCGACAAGGAGGCAAAGATGGGGATTATCGCAGCGGGGTTCTTTAAGTTGCTCATTCCCTTCTTCTCTATTGGTACCGGTATCGCCGCTTTCTATCTTTTTAAGGATCGCAACTTGGAAGTGGCCCAGGATGCGGTGTTTATAAAACTACTCACTGAATTGATTTCTCCTCTTGGCTTTGGTTTGGTCGGACTGATTGCCGCAGGTATGATTGGGGCGATTCTTTCCAGCCTGGACTCGATGATGAACTCGGCTGCCACCATCATGACTTTTGATCTCTATAAAAAGTATCTCAATCCAGATGCAGACGATCGAAAACTGATTTCCGTCGGGCGGTTTTGGATCATTGTCTTTATAGTTTTAGCTGGATTCATAACCATTTACACAATGGATCCAAATTCCAAGGACAGCTTCTTTCTTCATGTAGCTAAACACCAGGGTAATCTGATCGCGGGCGTGGTGGTCGCATTCTTTCTTGGCATGTGTTGGAAACGAGCCACCGCGGCAGGTGGGGTCGCCGCCATCTTGGCGGGTGTCCTTTTTAGCTATTCCATACCTGTTCTTTATGCCAATCTGGCCGAAGGAAACCAAGCCCTGATCGATTTGTTTGGAAGCAAACTCAATTTCATGCACGGAGCCTTTGTCTCCGCCCTTCTTAGTGCTCAGGTTCATATCGTGATCAGCCTTCAAACTCAGCCGGACGAGGAGAAAGGCAAGCTCACATGGATTGGACTTCAAATCTTCAGTGCCAAAGAACTCTCGGTCTTCCTTAAAACCCTTCTTTTTTGCCTCGCGATCTATGCGACGCTTGCGACTTTGGTGGTCTCCGAAATAATTCTTCCGGCAATGGCCGCATTCATAGGTGCTATTTGGACCTTTTTCTGCTTTTTTCTTTCCGCATCACACAAGGCAAAAAGTGTAGGAATCGCAACTTATCGAGAGGATCGCTTTTGGGCTGGAGGCCTAGCCAGCTGCGCCATTTTCATGCTCTTCTACTTCTTCTAGGCACCCGGGAAAATTTCTTCGGCTAAATCCTCAATCGGGTAGGTCCAAATTTCCGAGAGTGTCGGGTGGTACCAGTCCGCCTTGGCCAATTGGAGCACTGTCGCCTTGAGTGATACTGCGATGGATAATGCATGAATCAGTTCACCCGCATCTTTCCCCACGCATTCCGCTCCCAGCACCACACCCGTTTTCTTTTCCGCGTGCACTTCAACATAACCATGCTTTGCTTCCATCAGGATAGATTTTCCATGGTCATCGAATGGGTAATCGGCCGAGAGAAACTCAATGCCTCTTTTTTCTAACTCCATAGGTAACAAGCCTACCGTTGCTACTTGCGGGTCGGTAAAAACGACCCCGAGTAAATGATCGTAAGAAAGGGCAGCGGGAGATTGACCCAAAGCATGGGAAGCGGCGGTTTCTCCCTGCCTAATCGCAATATGGACAATCTCATGAGGTCCGGCACAATCTCCCGCGGCATAAATATGGGGAATCGAAGTTTGCTGAAATGAATTTGTTTTGAAGTGACCACTTTTCTCGAGTTCTACCCCAAGCATCTGTAAATTCAGTTCATCCGTAACGGGTTTTCTTCCTAAGGCATGGAATAAGAATCTGGTTTTCTTCGACTTTGAGTTTCCCTGATGAAGATAATCAACCCGTATGGATTCCTGATCAATTTGTGCAAGTTCCTTAATGGAGACTCCAGTGTTCACAATTATGCCTTCATCTTCAAATTTTTTCCGGACACAAACGGATGCTTTTTCAGGAAATTCACGCAAGATATATTCACTTCTTTGAAGCAGGGTAACCCGCGATCCAACTCGGCTTAGAAATTGAGCAAGTTCACAGGCTACAATGCCTCCTCCCAACACAACTACCTCCTCGGGGACTTGAGTTAGGGAGAGAACTTCGTCACTAGTCTTAAAATTTACCGCGTCCAATCCGGGTACAGGAGGCATACCAATCGTAGAACCTGTCGAAATGATAAACTTTCCGGCTTTCAATTGAGTACCATCGGTAAGTTCAAGGGTTGTCGAATCAAGGAACTTTGCTTTGGACCGGAATAAAGTAAATCTTCCATCTTCGAGCTGCTCTGTCCGGTAGTCAGCAAATTCTGCAATAATTTCCTTTTTCCTCTGTTGCATCTTTTCCATATCGGAACCTAAGTTAGCTTGATCGAAGCCAAAAGTCTCTCCTCGGTTTGCAAGGTGTAGAATTTCGGCAGAATAAAGCAATGTTTTCGAAGGCATACACCCCCTCAAAATACAAAGACCGCCAAGTTCCTTGGCATTATCAACCACTGCGACCTTAACATTTTGTTCATGAGCGGTTCTTGCCGAGGCGTAGCCAGCACTTCCGCCTCCTATAACAATGAGATCAAAAATATGCTGTTTTTTCATAGTTGTCATTTGGATATTGGCTTATTCAGAGAATGGTCAGGCTAAATTTGCAAAGTAGAATAAGAGGAAAATTGGAAGGTAAAAGATTACTTTCTTGGATATAATTGAGGTTCATGACATTATTTTTGAATAACGAATTTATTTGATTAAGTTATTAATTTAGGAATGATGTAATATCTCCACATAATGATCAGACAACAAGAATACAACGAGGGTGACGAAGTTTTGCCGAGCGGAGAACTAGGAAAGGGATTTTGTATCCTTGAGAGCGGAACTCTACAAGTAATTCGCGACAATAAAGTCTTGAGTGAAATCGACATTGTCGGATCTATCTTTGGAGAACTAAGTGAAATTCTTGGAATGAAGCGAGACGCTACCATACGAGCTAAAACTCCGGCAACCGTACGACATGTGGAAGAAAGCATTTCTGAGATCGTTTCTAAAAACCCTAAAGTTGCGATCAAACTGATACGAACCTTAGGAAGAAGGTTGTATCGGATGAATCAAATTGCAACCCGGGGAGATAACGAAAATAATATCTTCAAAAAGGCAACAGCTACCGCGGAAGACGATGATAGCAATGACCGTATTAAAATTCTGGTTGTGGACGACAAGCCAGCAATTGCCAAACAGTTGGGTGAGATGTTTGCCAAAAGCGAGTGGATGGTAGAATCTGCTACAGACGAAATTTCCGCCCTCAAGCTTTGTGAACATAGCGGATATTCCGCAATTTTAATTAGTATGGCTCTACCCGGAGAAACAGCAGTAGATTTACGTCGCAAGTTAAAAACTAATCATAATGTGCTAAACACCCCAGTAATTGGCATGATTGTGATGGGAGATGAAAATGCTCAAAAGAAAGCATTGAACTCTGGTTTTGCGGATTGCATCAGTAAACCTTTCGATCAAAACAAGACCGAAGCGTTGATGTACAAGATCATGGATTTGGATTCGTCCGCACGCTATTTTAAATTTATTGAGGATCATCTCTTTTTTAAACTCCCACCGGAGTTGTCCAACTTTGTCATTAACGACATAAAGGAGAATATGGATACTCGTATTAAAAATACCATAAATGAAGGTATCCTTAAGCTTATCATTGATGTCTCAGAATTGGAAGATGTCGGTGAAGAAGCAATTGAAGTCGTTGGTGAATTCGCAGAAAAAATTGAGGACATGAAACTTCCCATGAGAGGTGCGATCGTTGCCACAGGTGAAGATGCAGAAATGTGGAATAATCTTGATGGTTGCGAGGAATGGAGTATCTGTGAGGATTTCGAAGAAGCCAAAGAAAACTTATCTCGACCTCCAGAAGAAGATGACGAAGATTAAAGTAGTTCTTTAATCTACCGTTTTTTTCTCATTAATTTCATGGATGAGGCAGAAACAGCCCGTAATTGCTTCATTTCGATACACAATTCCTTAAGCGAAATCATGCTCGCTGAGGATGCAGAAATTTCGATCAAAGAAGACAAGTGGCAAAGAGATGAAGGCGGAGGGGGTAAAACATGGGCGGTTTCGAATGGGAAATGGATGGAAAAAGGTGGAATCAATTTTTCAGATGTACATGGTAATGAGCTTCCGAAATCGGCAACTCAAAACCGTCCCGAGTTAGTCGGTTCCAAATTTCGTGCTATGGGGGTATCAGTGGTCTTTCACCCTCATTCCCCTTTCATACCCACCGCTCATGCAAATGTCAGGTACTTTGAGGCAAACACGCCAAATGGGGAAAAAGTCTGGTGGTTTGGAGGTGGGTTTGATCTCACCCCCTATTACCCAATTCATGAGGATGTTTTATTTTGGCATCAGTGTGCTCAAAAAGCATGTGATCCTTTTGGTCAGGATTTATATCCCCAATTCAAAAAATGGTGTGATCAGTATTTCTTTCTGCCACACCGAAAAGAAACAAGAGGAGTGGGAGGAATTTTTTTTGATGACTTTTCAAGAGGTGGATTTGATTCATCCCTGGACTTTGTAAAAACGGTTGGGGAAACTTTTGGTGACGCCTATTTTACAATTGCAAAAAAAAGGAAGCATTTGACTTATTCAAAGGATCAAAAGGCATTCCAGCAATACAGACGGGCAAGGTATGTTGAGTTCAATCTTGTCTACGACCGAGGCACTCATTTTGGATTGCAATCCAAAGGTAGAACCGAATCAATTTTGATGTCCATGCCTCCGACTGCAGATTGGATATATGAATGGGTTCCCCAAAAAGGTTCGCCCGAAGAAAATCTGTACCAGAATTACCTTAAACCTCGTGATTGGTTAAATGAAAATGCTTAAATCAAAATCGGGCAGGCAAAGGTTTCAACTTGCTTTAAATGGGGAAAACTCGGGTCGCCCTCCCCTATGGGTCATGAGACAAGCCGGAAGGTATCTACCTGAGTACCGATCTCTAAAGGAAAAGTATGACTTTCTTACCATGGTTAAAACTCCCGACTTGGCGGTTGAAGTCACCCTCCAACCTCTGGCTCGATTTGATCTAGATGCTGCAATTTTATTTAGTGACATTCTGGTAATTCCAGAAGCTATGGGTCAACCCTATCATTTTCGTGAAAAAGGCGGTATTGAAATGCAGTTCGCATTGAGATCTCTCAGGGATATAGAACGACTCATTGTAACGGATGCACCAACTAAGCTAGCCTATGTGGAAGAAGCTCTTAAAATCTTAAGGGGCAAACTTGAGGGTAATAAAGCTCTTTTGGGCTTTTGTGGGTCTCCATGGACCCTTGCATGCTACATGGTAGACGGAGGTTCCTCCCATGGGTTCCCTCAAACGGTCGCGTTTGCAAAAGAGCAACCTGAGGTTTTCGGAAAATTAATGGAAAAAATCACATCCGTATTGATTGGTTATATTAAATTGCAATTTGAGGCAGGAGTGGATGCCCTACAAGTTTTTGACAGCTGGCACTCTCTATGTCCTCAAGAAAAAGCATGGGATTGGTCTTTAAAGTGGATCAAGACGATTGTAAACCAAGTGCCAAAAGAATTATCCATCATCCTTTATGCAAAAACTCCCGAGGATCGTTTTAAGCTCCTTGCCAGTACCGGCGTGGATGGATTGAGCATTGACCAGCGGCATGATTTGGCGAAAGCAAGAACAACCCTGCCAACCCCACTCACTTTACAGGGAAACTTAGCTCCGGGACTCCTGGAAACCACTCCTGAAAAAGTAGTAAATGAAACTTCTGCGTTGCTTGATAAAATGAAGGGTGATAAGGGACATATTTTAAACCTAGGTCACGGAATCCGCCCAATGGCAAAAATTGAGTGTATGGAAGCATTGGTCTCGACCAACTTGACCTATTCCCCAAGCTAGTCCTTAAATGAAACTGGAAATGCCGGTTTTAATCTCTCTTTAGTGGGAAAACAAATACCGGCAACGGCCTCTTGGAAATCTTCAAAACCTTCCACTATTTCAATTTCCATTCGCACATAAAATAAGGGAAGGATGGGTTTATACGAGACTGGGATTCGAACCGCATCCTTCTCCGTCGTCACCATAATATCAGCCCCGCTATTTTTAGCTTGCTGAAACATGCGATCCAATTCTTCAGCCTCATACCTGTGATGGTCCAGAAACCTTCTGCGGAAGCGAAGTTCTCCTGACATTCGATCGATGATTTGCTCAAAACCACGAGGAGAGGCAATTCCGCAAAATACTCCCACAAAAGATTCATACAAAAAACTGAGTCCTTTTTCGATTTCTCCATTTACTTCACGAAAAAACTTTGGCTTGTGTACACATCGAATAATTTCAGCCTGGTCGTTATATTTCCGGATGGTTTCCAATAGATTTAATTCCGGGTCATTCTCGGACTTAGTGAGGAAAACATAGGATGCCCGTTTTAGATGACTGACCGGCTCGCGCAGTATCCCCCTGGGAAGTAAAGAGTGATTCCCAAATGGATTGGTTTGATCTACCAGCAGGAGATTCATTCTTCCACGAATGGATAGGTATTGAAATCCATCGTCTAAAATCAAGGCATCCGCTTTAAATCGATCGATTGCAAAACGGCCGGATTTTACCCGATCGCGTCCCGTAATTACCACAACTCCGGGTAAGTTCTTGGCCAACATAAAAGGTTCATCACCCGCTTCTTCCGAATTCATCAGAACCTCCACACCATTACTCACCACTTTGGGTTTTTGAATGCGAGATTTAAAAAACAAATTCCTGAAATTTCGATCTTCGATATCTTGCTTACTCTTGTAACCACGACTAAGAATTGCAACTTTGAGACCACGACCAACAAGTTCCTTCGCAAACCTCTCAACAACCGGGGTTTTACCTGTTCCCCCCACGGTTAAATTCCCCACCACAAGAACGAAGCAATCAAGTGGTTTATCCTTCAGAATTAACCTCTTGCCGTA
>CESW01015961.1_pt1 | contig 16260 bp, 23 predicted proteins | sample 531171 | NCBI WGS metagenome assembly CESW01 (sample SAMEA2621859, study PRJEB7988) | marine metagenome | biome: marine biome (ENVO:00000447); feature: surface water layer (ENVO:00002042); material: "saline water (ENVO:00002010), including plankton (ENVO:xxxxxxxx)" | depth 5 m
AAGCGATCTTGCCAAAATCTATTATCTTTCAGTTTTTGTATAGCGCTTTCTTCAACTCCCCATTCACTCTTTAGAAAGCTTTCATATTTTATAACTTCGTCTGGATCGTCAAAATAAAAACGCCTTACTTCATCTACAGTATAATCAGGATTGATACTTTTCAAAAAATCTTTTATTTCGTCTTTACGTTCCCAATTATCGGGAGAATCAATATCTAAAAATAAATTGTGATTTTTGATGTGATGTTGTTTGATGGCTTCTAATTCGTGAAATAATGGCTCTTTACCTGCTATTGGTGACGCAGTGCTAGCGTGTCCTTCACTACTAGATACATGACCATCTAACCAGAAGCTTAATTTGGTATTGATTTGTGGTAATAATTGCGGTATAATACCACAAGAATCACCAAGAAAGTAATTAATTTTAAAAATTAAATTACCTTTATTATCTGTCACTCGAAACAAAGATTGATTAGGGTTAATCACACAATCACCATAATCATTTTCCCTTATTACATCACACATATTTTTAACATTAATATCGTAAAGAGCTTTATCAATTTCGATTGAATAGACATTTTGAACACCTTTTGTTAGTGCAGCTAATACACCTGCACCCAAATAAGTTCCAGACTCAAATAACGTATTGTTTATAATATTATCCCAAAAACAATAGTTGTTGCTAAGATAACTTTCTCTTAGATATGCATCATTTAACAAGGATGCTAAATTTATACCTTTGCTATTAGGCTGGACTTCATACTTGTTCATTTTCTTTCTCCAAAATATAATATTTTTTTCTAAATCCACAACGCTCAAATAGCTTTATACTTGCTTCATTATCAAGTTTTACTCTAGCAAATGCAGTTGGGATAATTTTCATTATTTCATTAATCATAAAAGTTCCAACACCTTTACCTTGGTAATCAGGATGGGTTGCAACTCTAATATCTTCATCAATAACTCCAACAAATCCTGCGGGAGTATCATTATCTAAACAGATCCAGTAATTAGAATTATATTTTAACATATACGTGGCCTGTTCTACAGGTGTGATTTCTTCCTGAGATATAAATCCCTGACTTACACCTTGCATTGTTCTTAATTCTCTGATGAATTCCCAATACTCTGGGCCATTCCTTACTAACTTATACTTTGCCATACATCAACCTGCGAACTAAAAGGGCTATTTGCATTGAGCCAATAACTGGTTAGATAACCTCTTGTGTGTCTCCAGCCATCTAAATCAAGCAACGGGTTCAAGCAACTTCCAATGTCAATAAACGTATTATTTGAATTGTTTTTAAAACACTCGTAAGTTACAACATTGCTTAAACTTGCGGCAGAACATAAAATAATATAATCTCTTACTTCATTATTGTCAATATATGTTTTTATCTCTTCGGCCAGATTGTAATCATTTATCATACAATTTGAACCAACTGTAAAATGCTTTTTGACTTCAAATGGCAACTTTGAGATGTTTGCATTTTTATTAGCAACGTATATAATGTCTCTTTCAACAAACAAAGGAACCATTTCCTCAATAAATCTTTTATAATTTGCATTTATCAACAAATTTGAAAATGTAAGATTTTTATGATCACCGCCGTGTTCTTTAATCATCCAATTAAAGTTTTTGTCTCCGACGTGTGGATCGGTGCCAGTGCATATACCTTTAAAGAAATTATCTTGGTTGTGCAAGTAGCATTCTATTAATTTCTCTCGAAAGAAGCCATGTTTCTTTGGTATAAATTCTTTCTGTTCCTCTTCGGTGTATATGTTGGGTCCTTTTATATCACCTGTGACATAGTGATCTTTAGCCAAGATAACAGTCTTGTTCTGTAGAATAAAAAGCTCACCATCAGAAAAACGAGTGAATGCAAAATTATCTTTGTTCTTAATTTTATCAAGGAGGATATCAAAAGCTGTTGTAAAGTCTTTCATAATTCCTCTAGTAGAATGTTGGTAATTCTTTCGGCACTATAACCATCACCATATGGGCACGTGTCTTCGGGAATGCAATCATCGATCATAGAGTAAAAATCATTTTCTACCCTATCCGGCGAGGACATAAATGCAAATGTTCCCATACCTTCAACTCTTTCTGTGGCTTCTCTACAGACTATACACTTTTTATTGAAAAAAGAAGACTCTTCTTGAAGACCGCCGCTATCTGTAATAACTAAACGAGCTTGTGACAGTAACTGAATGAACTCTGTATATTGCATAGGTTCAACAACTTTAACATGTTTCAACAAGTCTTTATGTTTTTGAACATTTGGATTAGGATGCAAAGGAATTATAAATTCATATTGTGGATTATCAATCGCAAGTCTATCAAATGCAGCAAACCACTCTGGTATGATATGATGATTTTCTCTTCTATGCATAGTAATTACTATTTTGTTTGTATATTCTGGCTCAATGTCCACCAAATTATCCAATACAGTATTACCAACTGTAAAAACTTTACCATCAACTCTTTCTTTTAAAAGATTATCTGTGCATAATTCTGTTGGAGACAAATGTATATCTGCCATAACAGAAACAGCGCGGCGATTAAACTCTTCAGGGTATGGGTGATCTTTGTTGAATGTTCTCAAGCCAGCTTCAAGGTGTATAATTTTTATTCTTCGATGAAATGCTGCTAATGCGACAGCAAAAACTGATGTTGTATCACCTTGAACCAATACTGCATCCACACCTTCAAAAATAGCATCATTATTCATCATCGAGGAAACAATCGAATCAAGCCTATTTGAGCCATCTTCAATTGTTAGTTTATGGATGTCACCTTCGACATCAGATAACAAGTCAACGTGCTGACCAGTGAAAAGCAGCTTAAATGGAATTTTGCCAGCAAAAGCCTTAATGAGAGGCTTTATTTTAATAAACTCAGGTCGAGTTCCAAAACTAATGAGTATCATAATGTTATATTATTAACTGTTTTCCAGCCTTTTTGTAGTCCTGTTTGCACACATTTATCTCGCTCAGAAAAAAATTGCTGATGTGAGACTGCTGAATTAGTAGATGTAGCCTTATTATCAATACCTAATTCGTTACCAAGTATTGAGCCGTGACTGTCAATATCCTCTGGTGGGTGTGGCGGACAATATGTTGGTATACCACCGTGAATCTTTGCCATAAAGGCAAACTGGATATCTTCCCCATTGTCCCAAGTAACAGGCTTCTCTTGCCACAAATATCTCAGCCACTCTCTCTTAAAAAACCAAGAATGGCCAACTAAATCAACTTCAGTAATTTGTCTGTTTTGAGTTGGCCAACCACATCTATCATGTTGAATATATCTAGAACCATTCAAAATAATTCCAGCAGAACCTAAAATACCCTCGTGTGTTTGCATAGTGCACAAACAATTTTCGTGCCATTTTTTACCCGGCACAGTATCATCATCATAAATAGCAACATATTCGGTGTCTGCTAACAAAGCCGCGGCAAATCTACCATAGAACTTCCAATTAAAATCATTATGAAAAATTCTATCCACCCCAAGAGATTTAAAATCGTAGTCGTGATTATCCGGATGGTCATTAACCCATAACCAAATCTGTTTTGGTGGTTTAGTTTGACTTCTTAAAGCATCAACTTGCATTTTTAGGTTGTACGGTCTTCTGTAGGCGTTTAAAATCACAGTTATATCAGATGTACTTTCTTGTTCAAAAACAGAGTACATACCCTCTACAACTTCATTAACAACCCTTTCTCGCTGCTCTTTAACAAAATTAATTAAATCTTGTCCTTTATACTTTGCAAACCAATCCTCAGAGAAGCAACCATTTAATTTAGTAGATGATATTTTACAACCGAGCATTCTTGCTTCGATGATAACTCTATTAAAAGTTTCCAAGACAATAGGCATATATACATATCTGTCGTGCTCTGATAATTGCTTTATAAACTCAGCATAAGATGTAGAACCTATAAGTGTGTATTCTAAATTATTTTTTTGACAATATGCAACTGTCCCACTAGTATTTTTGGTTTGATTAGAACTATTAATTACTGAACAGTCATTTTGCTTCTTATTATTACTGTGTTGCTCAATAATTTTTAATTGTTCATCACTCCACAGGCTCATTCCGAGATTGATAACATTGGTAATTTTTAAGTTTTTTTCAATTACCTGTTTGTGTATTTTAGATTGAGCAAATATTTTATTCGCATTAACGTAAAATGGTCTGTTAATAATATGATTAGCCGGCGCTGCAAAATCATCGTATATAGATGGATTTCTATGCTTCAGATATTTATGGTCATGCTCTATAATAGAGTAACTTCGAGGATGCTTTATTAACTCGCGCATAGCATCTAAATCAAGCATAACAAAATTTGAGATTAGAAACTTAAATCCAGATTTATAATATAATCTTATATGCTTATCGGTTACTTCTTTTGATTGTAGTTTGATAATTTTAACATTTTTTGATGCTTCATTAATTAAAATTGAATCATTAATCTCAGCACCACCAGCGATATGTTCTACAAAGAAGTCGCTAATGTAAACTATCTTTTTCATTCAAATTCCACAATATCTGATGAATCTGGTTGTTTTGGTTGGGGCACATTCATTGCCTGCACAAATCGAGCGTACATATTTTCATTTGAAAACCTTTCTTTAAGCTCTTGTGTATAATTACAAGAATCATCTACACCGTTAATAATATCGTTATAGCATTCTCGCATTTTATTTTTTGCTGAAGCTTCTCGTGGAAAGGCCCACATTGAACCTTTAACTATAACTCCTTCCCATTCAACTTGCTCAGGTACCGGCATAAGGTCAAATGATACATCATAAAATCTATTTTCTCCCTTTTCATCAACAAGAAAATCCAAGTGACCAGACCACCCTGTAGCTACAACAGGTACGCCTGTATAAGCAGCTTCAAAAAGCGGTAATCCAAAACCCTCACCGTGAGTAAAAGATACCAATGATTTTACTTTTGGGTGTAAATAAATTTCGTGCATTTCTTGGTCGGTTAGATCTCCGTGTAGCAAATATAATTTACACTTTCTATCGGCATATTGTTCTTGTCTTACAATTTGTAATAATTTACCGTGTACAATTTCTCTATCAATTTGACAGTTTTTTGCAATATTAGTTTTAATGACAAGACCTACTTCGTCATCTTTAAATTCGTCTAAGAACCATTGAATAGTGTTGTCTAAATTCTTTCGAGGGCCCATTTGTGCTATAGTCACAAAATTGAAGTCATAATCTAAATCAAATTCTAATGCTGTTAAGTTATCATATTGTTTAACAGGATAGTTCACAGCTTCAATTGGAGTTGCTAATTGTAACTCAACTCGCTCATTAGTTTGATTGTGTACGGCTTCGTAAATTGTATCAGCAAAAACGTCTTTTGCATGATTTGAAACAACAATAATACTATCCATTTCGTTGGCTTTCAGAATCCACTCGTGAGATACTTTTGTAGTTTCAATTCCTGCTGTAAAACCAACATTGTATGGTGCAATTTTTTCCCATTCATTAGGAATTGTGACCTGCAAGGAAACATCAAACGTTCCACCAGCTTCAATATATTCAATAGTCCTTTGAACTGTGGCATCAATCCAGCGCCTTTCGTCATCGTCTTCTGATACCCAAGAGGTGCGGCCCCATTCAAGTGGGTGGATGTAGATATCAAATATATCTTCTCTAGAACGAAGCGAACGAAGTGCAAATCTTGACTGTTCACCATAGCCAGAGCGAGTCAATACCGGTGCTCTAAGTAAAATTCTTTTTTTCATTATGCCACCTCCATAAAATGCCAGCGTCGATGATTGGTTCTATTCTCCCAAGAACCGTGTTTTTCTACAATTTCGTCCATTAATTTAACCCATTTGTTTTCAAAGTCTTCAAAATTATAATTATTTTTAATATGTTGCAGCCCAGCCTCTGACATTTTTTCATATTTTGGCTTGCTCAGCTTAACTGCTTTCTTCATCACAGAAGTAAAATCTTTTTGTGAAATTCTATCCTCATAAATGTAAGGCACTTGAAGAGATCCAATTACTGCTTTAGATACAGGTTCTATACCCCACCCAAACCAATCTTGGCCATCTGTAACTTGTTCTTGTAATCCCCCAGTCATATTAACGATAATCGGAGTGCCACAGGTCAGAGATTCAAGAGTTGAAAGACCAAAACCTTCAGCATCACTGATACCTATTGTGTAATCTGCGGCTCTATACATATTTGCAAGTTCGGTAGGGGTTACTTTATTAGTTGATAAAAGAACTTGTGCATCAGTTAAACCAAGCCTATCGATAATCATAGGCAGATCTTGACCGTGAGGATCACGTGCATCGGTATGCATTAATAATACTGCCTTGTCATGACCCACTTCATCCAAAAATTCCTTAAACCACCAAATTAATGTTCCACTCTGCTTACGTCTAGCATTGCGACTATTCCAAAAGAATATTTTCTTTTTGGGATTGCTGTGGTTGATGGAGCAATTAATAACTCTATCTCTCAAAATTTTAATGGAATTCTTTTCTTCGGGTGTCTGAGCCGGGTGAAATGTGGTACCGGGTACAGAGTGAGGTATATAGTGTGTAGAACCATCTGGTACCACCTCTGTTACGCAACCATATGTGACTTTTGAAATTGCAACGATTTCATCTGTTGAACGATACCATTTACCGTTAAACTCAGGAGCAGGGTAATTATCCCACACGTGGTAATATACCATTGGCATATTTGCGCGGACTTCGTTTTCAATTTCCCATAACCATTCATAAAATCTTGGATCAGTCATAAACCATAGAGCATCTGGTTTTTCTTGCTGTATAACAGAGCGAATAATTTCTGCAGTTCCATAACCATCAATAGGTACAATCCTGTAATCTTCTCCCCAAGGATCAATCATAACAGGATCATAACTTTGATGTCTCATAGCACCGCCAAGACAGATAAACTGATACCTACCAGTCTTCAGTAATGCTGTGATAAAGTAGTTTGTTTGTGTTCCAACACCAGATGGTGAAAGCGGGTGATCCGCTAACACTAAAATTTTTGTTTTTTTCATTTATTCCTCATTGACAGTGTTCTGTCTTATAAAATTTACAACCGTAACCAGCGGTACAAGAAAGACGGTTCTTAATATATCTTTCATTTTTAATATTGTATAATGCCGTGTTTAAAAGTTTAAGAGCATTTTCTGTTTTTCTTGGCCCGCTTGTAACTCTAAAAAATTCAACATTATTCTGCTTAGCAGTTCTTTTAAGCAACGCAAAATGAGTTTCTACATTCTTTGGATCAATATCCATCTTCTGACAAAAGAAATGCTTGTAGAGCGTAAGCTGATATGTTACCATTTTATCCGACCGTCGTTTAGCATCCCAGCCCCACGAACATGTCTTCCAATCAAAAATGTGAACTTTGCCATCAGGAGTTGTCACTACAGCGTCAATAAATCCCTTGAACTTTCGTTCTTCACCTTCAATATTTTCATAAAGCGGCATCTCTACTGCAAGAACTTCATACTCTTCAAAGTAGTCACTAAGCGCATCATCAATTTCGGGAATGATATTATTACCCTGCTTCATCATTTGATGGACTGTTTTTTTGTCTACCGGTTCTTCAAGTTCAGAAATGTTTTTCTTTAACTCTTGAACAAAGTAGTCTTCAGATAATTCTTCATTAAGAAGTTTCTTTTCACAAACAGAATGAATAGCAGAACCAAACGCAGTGTATTGATTGCCAGTAAAGCCATCAATACCATCAATACGTGTTAGTTTGTGATAGAAAGGACAATGAGCCCAATCTTTTAGCTCAGAATAAGAAATGTGAGACATAATGTTCCTAATTTTATGATATATTATAACAACCTAAAATCAAATGTCAAGTTGTTCTTCATATAAAACAGAAATAATTTTATCATATACAACTGGACTAATCTTTTTTAAAAAGTTGTGATTTGGGTTAACAAAGAAATCTGCAAACGCTGTTGCGAAATATTCTCTTAATGATGTAGCCGCGTATGAACTAATAAATATGCCAGCAGCATAGCCATTCAATTTATCATATCCAATATTTTTATACAACATATCATCAAATTCTTGATTAAATTCCGTATCAATAAAAAATGTGACCGGCATTTTGTAGCCTTGATCCCAAAGTATGTCATGAAGGTATCTCCTTTTCCTGACAAACTCGTCTCGTAATTTACCATCATTGTACACCTCGTAACCGTAAGTTGATTCAACAGCGTGTGCTATTTCGTGAACAATATCTTCGTATACATCGTCTTCGTCAGTTTGAATATTAGAGACGTATATGGTTCCTGAATCATAAAATGCTCGAATTGATCTTTCTTCAAATTCTTCAAACCAGCCAAATATTATCATTTCGATTTCGCTTAATATGTGATCTGGAACTCTTTCCTCAACCTTATTAATCACTTTAGAAATATTAATATTGTCAACTGGTTCTTTAATATAGATGTGTATACCAGAAGCCGTATAGAAATTGTTCTGCGAGGATTCTATTTCACTTTGTTTTTGTTGAATGTAATTCTTCATTATCTGTGAATCCATTAATGGCATCGTTTAAGCCAAGCTGATAGCCACGAAGAAAATTCTCCTCTGCCATAGCGTACATAAAGTCAGGGAACTCTGTAGCTAAAATTTCAGCAACCATATTTACAGTTACCTCTTCCTTATCAAATTTTGTTCCAACATAATCAACAAGATAGTTTTTTAGTTCAGAATCCTTCTCAACCACCATTGCCAAAACTGGATTTTGATGTGCCTGCTCTTCTGTAACGGCAGTTAGTGATGTGTCTTTGTTATTCATAATTGTAACTCCTTTTATTATTATAACAGGTTAAGTAATATTTTACAATACTTTTGATGCGAGGGTAGCAAGTTCAGATCGTTCGCCCTTTCTAAAGGTTACGTGACCTGCAATATGATACTCTTTGAATTTTTCAATGGCGTGAGCTAATCCATTAGATGTTTCGTTCACATACACATTATCAATTTGTTCAATGTCGCCGGTAAGAATAATTTTTGTACCTTCGCCTATACGAGTAATAATTGTTTTAACTTCATGTTTTGTTAAGTTTTGTGCTTCATCAATAATAATAAACGCATTTGCAATTGAGCGGCCTCTTATATAGGTTAAGGCTTCTAACTCAATCTTACCTTTTTCCATATACATTTCAAGCGATGTTCTATCGCCCATCAAAAATTTAAGGTTGTCTTGAATTGGCATTAACCACGGAAGCATCTTTTCTTCCATTGTGCCGGGCAAGAAACCTATATCTTTACCTAATGGCTGGACCGGGCGAGATACTATCATTCGGTCATAATGGTTGTTTTCTCCTCGCAAGCCTATAGTTTGCTGTAACCCTGCAGCAATCGCCATTAAAGTCTTCCCAGAGCCAGCGCGTCCAATTAAGGACACAATTTTAATATCTGGGTTAAGTAACAAATCTATAGCAAACGCTTGTTCTTTGTTTCTTGCATTAATATTCCAATCGTGAATGTCTTTATGAATAACTTGTTGAAGTGGCTCAAAAGAATTCTTATATCTTGCCAACGCAGACTTTTTTTCATTTGCATTTGAAACCAGCATTACATACTGATTAGGGAACCAAGGTTGTTCAAACTCATCCTCATCAATTATTATATCTTCACCAGCATAATATTGATCTATTATCTGGTCATCAACTGAGTGAACAACAAAGCCATTATAAAGTTCTTCAGATGACATCACTGCTTTTTCAGAAATAAAATCTTCTGCTGGAACCCCTATAGAGTCGCATATAACTCTCATATTAATGTCTCTACTAACCATTGTTGTTTTTCGACTCAGGTCAGACATTTGAATAGTCTTAGCCGTTGCAATGATTGTGTGATCTGGCAATCTCATATCTAGGTCAGGTGGAAAGACAATATTACTCAAGTTTGAATATGATACTACTTTAATCATACCCATTCCTTTAGCGATACGCACACCGTTTTCAAGAGAACCTTTTGCTCTTAATTCATCTAAATGCCGAATAAAATGTCTAGCGTTTTGACCAACAGAATCTTGTCTTTTTTTATGATTATCAACCTCTTCTAGAACTTTTAATGGAATGAAAATATCATGATTATCAAATTTATGTATTGCGTTAGCATCGGTTAGATATACACTAGTATCTAACACATAGTTTTTCTTTCTTGACATATTTGCCTTTTATACAATATATAGTAGTGCTACTAACATTTGCTAATAATTTGCCAGTCGAATACCCAGACTTTGGGTCGTTCATTCTTATTATATGGTACGCCAGATCTACGTAATTTCTGCACTTCTGCTGGGTTATTAATTTGTGCATACCAGCCATTAGCTCCAAGCTTATTTTCAGCTTTATCAACAGTATACCGGTTTTTTAAAATAACTTTAATTTTTTGTCCTGTAAATGATTCAACCAACACACTATCGTTCTTGGTATATCTTTTCTTCGACTTCATTTATTTTGTCTATTGTTTTTATAGCTGAGCTTGGTACGAACAATACTTTTATGCAAAAGAAAGCTGCCAAAAACATACTCATAGCTAATATTGCTAATTCTGCCACTGTTTCCATATTAGTAACTATGACTTAAAGTAAAAAATGGTGCCCACAGAGGGACTTGAACCCCCAACCTACGGTTTACAAAACCGTTGCTCTACCAGTTGAGCTATGTGGGCATATTTAAAATGGCTGGGGCGGCTGGACTTGAACCAACAACGGCCGGGGTAACAACCCGGTGCACCTGCCAGTGGCGCTTCACCCCAAGGAATCGGTTTTTTATCTAGAATTAGGATAACCGAAAACCTCTGCCTACGTTTGGGTCGGCAGCCCCCTTCTGCTTATAAAGCGAGCAGAACAGCGCTAAAGGTTATTTGCAGCAGCATTCGCACTGACAAGGCGCTACGCAACCACAGCATTCACATTTTTCCATAATATAATCCTCCCAACGTAAATAGGTAAATTATGCATCAAATGTTAGTGTACCGTTATCTGTCTCAACAGAAACAGTCCAACCTGAGACAATTGGATCAATTTCAACAAAATTTGTTAGTGGAATTTCTACCTGAGCAGTCAGAGTAGTAAATCCTCTCTTGTGATCGTACTTTTCGGTTGAATACTCAATAAGTTCAGTATCATAAAAATTTTCTGAAAGAGTATCTGCAAGGAAATCTTCAAAAGCGAAGCTTCCACGTTCGTACTCATCAAGAAAATCATTATCGCGAAGATGTTCAATGATATTTCCATTCCAGCGATTACGAGCATCAAGTTTAGTATTGGCAATTAGTGAAGCAAAATCGTGGATTACGCTAGTTTCGTTCATAGCGTCCTCTACTTCAGTTTCATTGTGCACAAAAACATCGGTCCCTTCCTCTAGAGTTAGAGTAACCATTGCGTCTTCAGGCAAGTTTAGTGATTGCAGTCTTTTTAAAACAGACATGTTTTCTCCTATGTTAAATGGCTGCCCCTCGCGGGCTTGAACCGCGGACCCAGCGATTAACAGTCGCTTGCTCTACCAACTGAGCTAAGGGGCAGTATACATTTACTATATTATACTTTGCTGTCGTTGTCAATGTTTTTTGTAATCCAAACAATAGAATATCCATCTCTGGTTATACTAATACTTTGTTTGTTTATTTTTGTTGGACAGAGACAGTTATTATTAACCTTTATGGCAATCAAATTTTTGCTATTGCCACTTAAATAACTCAATTTTTCGTATTTACAATCTTTTGTTATAATTGCAGTTGTACTTGTCGGATATATAAAGTTGTTATGACCCATTTCAGACAAAAAACAAATTATATTTTTATTTCCATTAATTTCCATTGTTATCCCAAAGATAATTTTTCCATAATTCAGAAACTTGATTTTTTCCCACAGAGCGTAAGATATTGTACTTAGGTTTTACTGGCTTACAGATTAATTTCATATTTGCTTGTTCAGGTGTTCTATTACCTTTCTTTTGATTACATTTTTTACAAGCAGCAACAAGATTGTCCCAAGTATTTTTGCCACCTTTACTTTTAGGGACAATGTGGTCTAGAGTTAATTTGTCACTTGGCAACTCTATGCTACAGTATTGACATTGATTGTTGTCTCTTAGAATAATTTCCCTACGATGTGCTGAGACGATTTTAAAATGAAACTTTACAAATCTTTTTAAAACAATGACCGCTGGCAGCTTAAAACTTTCGCTAACCGACTTTATCTCACTAGTGTAATTTTCAATTGCTTGTGCTTTGCCTATTAAGCACAAGACCAAAGCATCAATGGCATCTACAATTTCGATTGGCCTATAAGATATGTCAAGTTTTAATGTTTTTTCATTGTTATTTAGTGACAGCGTTCCCATATTTTAACTAGTATTTTATTGTTTAAGTTTTTTTACTCTATCTGCCAGAGTGTTTATTTCCTACATTATTTTGTTCTTCTAACTCAGAACCGCGGTGTTTTCTAAACCTATCAACAAGATCACTCGATGCATCAGCCTTATAATCACCACCAATACCCCAAAGTAACTTAACATCCATTTCTTCACATAAATTAATCTCAGGTGTATTAGTTTTACCTCTATCACCGCCATTTGCAAAATAAGTTGGGTTTAACCTTCTTATAGCTTCACAAACTGTTCCATCACTGTCATCGACGGAATCAACAAGAACCACGCCTTTCAGTGCATTTAAAATTTCTGCTCTGCGTTCCCAATTCATAAACACAAAACCCTTTTTTCTGTAAAGCCAATCATCTGTATTGGCTATTACAATAACATCACCATATTGTGATGCCTCTAATATCATTCTAATATGGCCGACGTGGACTGGATCAAAACCTCCAGAAACCATCACAGTCGGTCTTTTTTCATCATCTTCAGTCATGACTGATTCTCCTTAATAGTTAAAAGATGTTCTATGACTTTTTTAAACTCACCAGTGTCTAAAATACAAATTTCATAATCATAAAATTCATTTTTATTGTCATACACTTTTATTATAACAGCTTTTTTAGATATGTTTTTTAATATTTCTGAATTTACCGAATCATCGTTATTAAACGGTTGATAAAAAACTATATCATCAATTTTAAATTTTTTCACACTCATAAAGTATATCACTTTCTTGATAATGCTTCAACAAGTAAACAGGAACTGCTTCAAATTTTTTACTATTTAGCCAGTAAACTTTAGCAATTTGATGACTATAAGTCATTGAGGGATTAGTTTTGTGTTGATAAACTTTTAATACAATTCCGACTCTAGCTTTCATAGGAGTATTGAAATAGGCGATATAGTTAACTTCTTCGACTATATCTCCAACGTCAATAGAATCAATTCCAGCAGTCACAATATATTAATTATCTTTCATATTCTTCAATCTGATTTTTTCTGCGTAATCTCTTTTTTGAAAAACAACTCTATCGACTTCTTCAGTTTCTAAATCATAGACATCTTTCATTTCCCAAAGAGCTTCTTCCATTTTGTCTTGAAATATTCTATTTTTTTCTTGAATAGGTTTAGAGGTGTTAAACCAGCTTATCCACTTAAACATATATGTTTCCTTAACCTTAAATAGTTTATTTTATAAAATGGTGGAGATGGCGGGAGTCGAACCCGCGTCCAGAATACTTCCAATTGTAGTCATTTACAAGCTTGTTCAGTTTCTATTACAAACTGACAAAGATAGATGGCTATAAAACAATGCTTACCATCTTATTGCATTGAGTTTCTTGATTTTAGCAACTTATCTGTTGTGTTGATTAGATTGGATAGAAGGCTCTAATCAGCCTCCCCATTAAGCGGCTAAGCGCTGCTGGAAGTGTAAGTTGTTGTTTGCAACTAAATTATTTGAACTGTTAAGGTCGTATCTAACCTGCTTGCACTATTCCTTTTCTTTACCCTGTCGAAACCTTGTCATCCCCTTGTATTTTTTATAATTACGCCTAGCGGCATATGATTAACACTGTCTAACCAAATTCTTATTTCCTTGTTGACCTTCTTCTTCTCACAAAAAGTGTAATCAACACTTTTCTTAGCAGCTTTTAAAGCAGCGGATTCTGATGAGTGTTTGCTTACAAGTTCTCCTTGTATGTAATCACCATTATATTTATATACTTTCCACATTATTGTAATCTCTTAATAATATCATTAACATATGATAAACCAAAACCAGTATGGATATATTGGATAATCCCATTCTTATCAATATAAACGTAGGTTGGAAATCCAGTAATGTTATAACCTTCAGCACCATTTCCAATTTGATCAAATACCAAATCTCTACTAGCATATAGGACAGGAGCCGTTGTAATCTCATGACTACTGACCCATTCATCTAGTTCATCATCTGTCGGTGAAAGGCCTGCGGTATATCCATCAATCAATAAAGTAGCCATAATTACATCTGGATGCTGATCTTGAATTTGTTGAGTATAAGAACCAGCAAACTGACAAGGCCCACACCACATAGCAGAAAAATCTAACACAACAATTTTATTGTTTTGTTCTTTTAACTGCCAAATATCTTTGTCCTGATCATATAATACAATGTTACAAGCTTTATCACCAACTCCAAATTGCATACAGTCACTGGAGCCTATGACACCAAATTCTGTAGGAATTTCATCTACCTGTTCACTTTGTGTATCGTTAACTTCTGTGGTTTCTAGTTTAGATGGCCCACATGCCATCAAGCTAATTAATAAACTAATCATTTTCAAAATAATCCCTTGTTTTAAAATCTTTTAAATGCTTCATATATTCTGCGTAAGTTAAACCTAAAAAGCGAGCAGCATCTTTTTTACTTTTAGCAACTGATAAAGAAAACTTTAATATACCATCTTTAACAATATATGGTGTTCGCCTCCATATGTCAAAACCATAAAGACGACTGCTAATATTTTTTGATGCTAGTTCTAACTTTATTGCTATTAAATCTTCTAAGGTTAAACTATTAATACAAACTAATAACTGATCACTAACTTTATTTTGATTTTTTAATTTAGTGATAGTTGATATATTTGATAGTTTGTTAGTATTCATATACTATGATAATCACAGTGATAGTTAAGAGTGATTGTCACAAACAAAGTGTAACGTTGAATTTAAATCTTGTCAAGTATTTTTTTAAAAAAATTAAATATCTAGTTCGATTGCATCATCTGCCGCCGGCATTTCACCGGGCTCTTGAGTTTGATCATCTTTATCTTGTTGAGCCATATCGTATGCTTTGTTAGTAGGCTCAGGTACTTCTGGCGAAAGTTCCTCTTCAAATTTATTAAAATACATTTTTAGATTTGCAATTAAGTAATCATAAAATAATTCTTGATCTTCAGGATCGGATAACAATTCATATGAATCAATAACGTTTGTTTCTATTTTTTTGTATGATTCATACGCCATATTACGTCCTGTCTCATCACCATCTATACCCTTTCCAAACATATCTTTTGGATCTTCTTGCTTTTCTGCATCATCTGCAGATTTCTCAGCAGGCGTGCGAATATCGATAAACTTATCGTCATCAGCAGTGCGACCAACATCAATATCAATAACTTCCTCTAGATCCCCTTCTTCATCACCTGCCTCATTATTCATAATTGCAGGAGTCAAGGAGTTTTCCACAGCGTTAACAATGTGAGCCCTGTATGAGCTTCTTTGACTTTCGTTTGTTGTTAAGGATTTATAATCTTCCTCTAAAATTGGAATAATCTTTTTTAACAGTTGTTCCAAGACATTGATACCAGTTGATTTATTTGGTGTGGGGTCGACATCAGGAGTGCTCTCTTCAATCTTCATAAATTCACGAATTATTTGACGCAATTTATCTTCTTGTTCATTTACAATATTTTGACGTTTGTTCTTGACAGCACGAATCGCAAGTCTTATACTTTCTCTGAGAGTTTTTTCTTCATTTGGGTTCATTGGGTAATGCCTCTTTTCATAATTAGTTCGATAACTTCATCAATCAAACTTAAATCCATATATTCATTTGTTTTCTTTTTCTTTTTGGGTCTTCTATCCGACCCATATCCCAAAGGGGCTGAGTATCCTGCTACCGCCCCTCCAGCCATTGATGATATCTCTGATACGGATTCTAATCCTAATATATTAAGTACTGAAGCTACATTTTCTCCACCAACAAAGTCTTCTAACATTTTACGAGCTACATCGCTCTTAGTTGCTTCTACTAATACAAATCTAAGATCACTAGCGTGGAATTGTTCTGGATCTTT
>CESW01128451.1_pt1 | contig 16248 bp, 17 predicted proteins | sample 531171 | NCBI WGS metagenome assembly CESW01 (sample SAMEA2621859, study PRJEB7988) | marine metagenome | biome: marine biome (ENVO:00000447); feature: surface water layer (ENVO:00002042); material: "saline water (ENVO:00002010), including plankton (ENVO:xxxxxxxx)" | depth 5 m
GCACAATATTTAAAAAAAAAAAAAAATTCAATTTATTCCAGTCATTTTAAACACTTTTCCAAAGGTATTAGAATTTGAAAATCATAAACTAAATGCAATGAAAATAGCTAAAGAAAATAATTTAAATTTATTATCTATAGATATTAACCTAAATAAGATAGATGAAAAAAAAATAGTCGATAATATGCTATTTGATTTTCATTTCTCAATTTTGCATTTTGAAGGATTAAAAAAAATTAAAAAAATTTTTGGTAAAAATATAAATATTATTTGTGGTCAAAGTGCCGATAGTATTTTTTCGTATGGCGCTTCTGCAAGCACACTTTCGCACTTATATTTAAGAATAAGTTTTTTCTATAATAATTTATTTTTGTCTTTAATAGGAAAATTAATTTTACAAAAAAAATACAAACAAAAAATTTTATTTTTTAATATAAAGAAAGAATATTTATTTTTCTTATCTTTTTATTATTATTTATTTGTAGAAAAAAAATTATATTCGAAATCAAACAAAATAAGACAAACACTAGATGATCTAAAAATTAAACTTATTAATAAAAAAGATTTCTTGATGTACTTAAAAATTTTTGGATTCTTGCAAGGTTCTGATAACCAAGTGGTGGTAAAATCATGTATAATAAATAATTTTAACCTGATAATGCCATATATGGACCCACAGTTAGTTTACGGAGTTATTGCAAAAAAAAATAATTTTAAGGATATATTTTATCCTAAATATCCTGTAGCTGAATTACTAAATGAAAGTAATTTTATATTAAAAAAAAATGAAATAACGATAAAGAATTCCTATAAATATAATTTTAATAAAATTGAGTCAAATTTAAAAAAAAAATTTATAAAAGAGATATTTAAATTATTATAATGAAGTTATTTTTCTACAACCTTATTTCTATAGTTAAGATATTTTATGGAGAGTTATTTAATTTTCGCAACCCATTCAAAATAAGAATTTTTCGTATTTTAGCTAGGACCAATTTATCAAAAAGTTTTGTAAGTTATTATCTTAAAAAAAGAAATAATAAAAAAATAATTACTTATAAAAATAATCTTGTTAATATAAATACTGAAAACTCTATAATTAACCTAAATAAAGATGGAATTACCTTAGGTATTTCTATTAATGATGAAGCTTTAAATAAAATAATTAACTATTTAAACGACAAGAATTTTAATTTTAATAGAGATCAAAAAAAAAAAATAAAATTTCAAGACCGTCATAAATTTAAAGACTTATATATTTTAAATTATATGAATCCTCACTTAGAAAATAATACGATTAAAGAAATTTTATTAAATAAAGAAATTATTAAAGTAATAAAAAGTTATTTGGGTGCAGATCCAATATTAGAGTGGTCACAAATATATTGGTCAATACCATACAAAGATGATCATGGTAACTTTTTATCGCCACCTAATAATGAATTTGGATATCATTATGATATTGATGGATTTAAATTCGTAAAAATATTTTTTTATCTTACAGAGGTAAATGAAAATGATGGTCCTCATGTATTTATTAAAAATACTGGTAAAAAAACTTTTTTTAAAGCTGTAAATAGAAGATTAAGTGACTCAGTTGTTAATGAAAAATTTAAAGGTCAATCAGTAACCATAACTGGAAAAAGGGGAATAGGTTTTATTGAGGATACTTCCTTTTATCACAAAGGAACAGCCCCAATTAATGAAAGAGGCATTTTAACTTGTTTATACAATGTTAGTAAATGGTAAATAAAAAAATTGCTATAGATTTAAGTTGGATTAAAATTGATAAATCAGGAGGTGTTGAAAATCACACTATTAATTTACTAAAAAATTTAAAAAGTAAAAATATCTATTATTTTGTTACACCAAATCAACTTATTAATAAAAAATATTCTTGGATAAAGGGTAAAAATATTAAAATATTAACTAATTTTTATTTAATCAATATATTTTATATATTTTTTTTTAGTCATTTTTTTATAAAAAAAAATAAAATCAAGAAATTCTTTTCAACAAACATTTATTGTCCATTAATTTTTAAAAAAAATATAAAAATTAAAATTACCCTACATCACGCTATGTGGTTAGTATTTCCCAGCTATTATTCAAGATTTAAAAGATGGTTTTATGATGTTTATTATAAATTCTTAAATGGTAAAGTTAACTTTATTGCAATTTCAAATCATATTAAAGATAAATTTAAGAAAAAGTTTAAGTTCAAAAATATAAAAGTAATTTATAACCCAATTGTAATAAAAAAAATCTCCTCAGAAATAAACTTTTTAAAAAATAAAAAATATTTTTTTTATTTAGCGAGTAATGAGACACATAAAAATTTAAATACAATTATTAAAGCCTTTAATTCAAAAAATATTAAAAAAGGATACAACTTGGTTATTGCTGGTTATGGCCAAAAAAGAAAAAAAATATCAAATAATATTTTCATTTTAGGAAAAATCAGTGAGGAGAAGAAATATAGTTTGTTTAAAAATTGTCTTTGCTACTTACATCCCTCTCTTTATGAGGGTTTTGGAATGCCTTTAGTCGAAGCAATGCTATTAAAAAAGAAAATTATTACTAATACTAATGGTTCAATTAGAGAAATTACCTTAAATAAAGCAATATATGTTAAAAATCCAATGGATCATAAAAGCTGGATTAGAAAAATTAACAAATTTAATTATTTAAAATTTCCTAAAATTAACATAAAAAAAATCAACAAAATTTATAATTACAAAAATACACTTAAAAGTTATTACAAAGAAATTTTTAATGAAAATTAAAATACTAACTATACTTGGTACACGTCCAGAAATTATTAAATTATCCTCATTTATCAAAAATTCAAATAATTCGTTCACTAATATACTCGTTAACACAAATCAAAATTTCGATAAAAATTTAAATGATGTTTTTTTTAAGGATTTAGGAATAAAAAAACCCAAGTATTTATTAAAATCAAATAAAAAAAAATCAACAATTGAAAATATTTCTTTTTTTATTTCTTCAATTGAAAAGATTTTAATTAAAGAAAAACCAGATGCAGTTGTATATCTCGGTGATACTAATTCATGCTACTCATTAATACCTGTAAAAAAATTTAAAATACCAATTTTTCACCTTGAGGCAGGTAACAGATGTTATGATGAAAGAGTTCCAGAGGAAATTAATAGAAGATTTACTGATCATATAAGTGATATTAATTTAGTTTATTCAGATCACTCCAGGAATAATTTACTTAAAGAAGGAATTGACAGCTACAATATAATTAAAACTGGTTCCCCTATGTTTGAAGTTATTAATGATAATTTAAAAAAAATAAACAATTCAAAAATTTTAGAGAAATTAAAATTATCAAACAAAAGATATATTTTAGTAAGTTTTCACAGGGAGGAAAATTTAGATAATTATAATATATTCAAAGATTTTAATATTTTTCTTATTAAATTAATTAAAAGATATAAAACAATGGTTTTAGTAAGTACACACCCTAGATTATTTTCAAAACTAGATAATAAAATTAAAAAAAATAAAAATATTATTTTTAATAAACCTTTTTGTTTTAGCGATTATGTTAAACTACAAAAAAATTCTTTTATTAATTTATCTGATAGTGGCACTTTAATGGAAGAAACTTCAATTTTAAAAACGAAATCTATTTTACTGCGTGAAAGACACGAAAGGCCTGAAGGAATTGATGCAGCAGTACTGGTAACCTCTAAAATAAATAGCAAGTATATATTTAATAAAATAGATAATATTTTAAAACTTAAAAATAATTTTGAAACACCTGAAGCATATAAAAATAAAAATTTTTCTGAAATAGTTATTAAGGTAATTCTTTCATATAAAGATTATGTAGATAATTTTATTTGGAAAAAGCAATGAGAAAATTTATAACTTTTGGAAAACCTTGTTACGATAAAAATGATATTAGATTAGTTACTGAGATTTTAAAATCTAAATGGATTGGTACAGGAAAGAAAACATTAGAATTTGAAAATTATTTTTCAAAATATAAAAAAATTAAATATTCTCTAGCTCTTAATTCATGTACAGCAGCACTTCATTTATCGCTTTTAACTTTAAATATTAAAAAAGGTGATGAAGTTATTACAACACCACTAACATTTTGTTCAACAATAAATTCAATTTTGCATGTAGGAGCAATTCCTGTTTTAGCTGATATAGATCAAAATACTTTAAATATTGATCCAAAAAAAATTTTAAAAAAAATTAATAAAAAAACTAAGGCAATTATAGTTGTCCATTTTGCTGGATTAAGTTGTGATATGAATGAAATTTTAAAGATTTCAAAAAAATATTCAATAAAAGTAATAGAAGATTGCGCGCATGCAATAGAAACAAAATATAACAATAAACAAGCAGGTACTTTAGGTGATACAGGTTGTTTTAGCTTTTATTCTACAAAAAATATTACAACATCTGAGGGCGGAATGCTTACTACCAGAAATAAAAAATTAGCTGATCGGGTGAAAAAATTAAGATTACATGGATTAAGTCGTGATGCTTGGAAAAGGTATAGCAATATTGGTAAATATAAGACTTACGATATATTTGAACCCGGTTTTAAATACAATCTAACAAATATGAATGCCGCACTAGGAATCAACCAATTAAAAAAAATCAATATTTTTTGGAAAAAAAGAAAAAAAATATGGGATTTTTATAATAGCAATTTGGGTGATTTGCCAATTAAGCTGCCTCCAAAAATTCCTAAAGGTTATAAACATGCTTATCATTTGTACACAATTATTATTGACAAAAGTAAAACAAATAAAACAAGAGAAGATGCTATTAATTTTTTACAAAAAAATAGAATTGGTATTGGAATTCATTATAATTCAATTCAAAGTTTTAAATATTATAAAAATAAAGTTAAATTCAAAAATGCAGAATTAAAAGTTTCAAATTTAATATGCAAGAATATCTTTAGTATTCCAATTTACCCAGATTTAAAAAAAAATGATCAAATTTATATTATAAAAAAAATTAAAGATTTTTTTTATGTATGAAATAGCTTTTAGATGCGACGCATCAAATTTTCATAAAATAGGTACAGGACATTTGTATAGATCTCTTGCAATAGCAGAAGCATTATCTAAAAAGTATAACCTTAAAAAAAAAAAAATAGTTTTTATTTGTAAAAAAAATAGCTTGTTTAATAAAGTAAAAAAAATAATTATGAGCAAAAACTTCAAGGTTTTGCACTTTGTTAAAAACAATGAAATTAATTTCTTAAAAAATTTAAACTCAAAAAATATAATATTTGATAGGATTCAATATGAAAAAAAAGAATTAGTTAAAATGGTTAAGAAAAAATTTAAAAAAGTCATATTTTTAGAATCAACAAATATTGAAATTAACGGGTGTATGAGAATAAATAGTTTAATTCATAGAAAAAATATAAATTACTCTGGTTATAGATTTTTGATTTCTCCTTTAATTAATGAAAAAAAAAATAAAATTAACGTTACCAAAAAAAAGGTTTTTGTTAATCTTGGAGGTATAAATAAAAAATTAACTTTCAAAATCTATGAAAGTATAAAAAATATTAAAGGATTAAAATTTTGTTTACCAAAAGATATAAAAATTAATAAAAAAAATGTTGATTATTATGAAAATAAAAATTTTTATAAAAAGTTAAAACAGAGTGAAATTGTAATTTGTTCTGGTGGTCTTGTATTTTTCGATGCTATTTTTTTAAATAAATCAATTCTAGTTTTTGCAAAAGATAAACATCAAAAAACCAATTTATTTAACATTAATAGATTGTATAAAACAAAAATTCCACTTATAAGAAATATCAAAAATTTAAAGTCAGATTTAATAGAAATAATTAAAAAAAGAAAAAATCTGAACATTTTAAATTTAAAAAATATGGATAATACTTTGAAAATTATTTACAATTATTTATATGCATAATTTGACTAAGACAATCTTGATTACTGGCTGCTCAGGTTTTTTAGGATCAGAATTAATAGATAAATTAATAGAGAAAAAATATATAGTTATTGGACTAGACAAAAAAAAAAATCAAAAAATTAAACATAAAAATTTTCATTTTAAAAAAATTGATATAACAAGTGAGACTCAAGTTAAAAAAAGTATTAATTATTTTTTTTTAAAGTTAAAAAAAATAGATGTAATTATTAACAATGCAACTTATTCACCATACTCACACTTTTCTGATAGGACCTATAAAGATTTTAAAAAAACAATTGATATAAATCTTTTTGGTCCATTTAATATAATTAAAAATTACTATGAAAACTTTGTTAAATATAAAATAAAAAGTGGAAACATTATTAATATTGCTTCTGTATATGGAATGATATCTCCAGATTTTAATATTTATAAAAATAAAAAAAAAATAAATTCCGAAGTCTATGGTGCATCTAAAGCAGGATTAATACAAATGACTAAATATTTTGCAACAATTCTTGCTGAAAAAAATATTATAGTTAATTCTGTTTCTCCAGGGGGTATTGAAAATCACAAAACTCAAACAAAAAAATTTATTAAAAACTATAGCAAGAATGTACCAATAAAAAGAATGGCAAATTTAGATGAGATATTAGAAATAATTATTTATCTAGTTGAAATGCGAGGCAGATATTTAACTGGTCAAAATTTAGTAGTTGATGGAGGTTTGAATTTGAAATGATTAAAAATTTTGATCCATTTATTATTTCTGAAATAGGAATAAACCATAATGGAAAACTAAAAGATGCATACAAATTAATTGATAGCTCTGTTAGGGCTGGAGCCTCAGCTGTGAAGTTTCAAACTTATAAAACTGAAAAAAGAGTTAAAAAAAATAGTCCTATTTTCAATATTTTAAAAAAATGTGAGTTATCATACGAAGATTTTAAAAAAATTAAAAAATATTGTGACAAAAAAAATATATTTTTTTTTTCAACACCTTTTGATGTTGAGAGTGTATTTTTTTTAAAAAAATTAGGAGTAAAATTATTCAAAGTTGCTTCTTTTGATATATCAAATTTTGAAATTTTAAGAGCCATTGCTAAAACTAAAATACCTACAATTATATCTACTGGTATGGCTAATAAAAAAGAAATAGACAAAGCATATAAATATTTTAAGTCAAAAAAAATAAAATTTTCTTTTTTGCATTGTGTCTCAAATTATCCAAATAAAGAGGAAACATCCTATTTATCATGCATTAATTATTTAAAAGAAAAATATGACTGTCAAATTGGAATATCTGATCATACAAATGATATAACCACTTCTCTCTATGGTTATTTAATGGGAGCTAAAATAATAGAAAAACATTTTGTAATACATTCAAATTATAAATGTGTCGATTTGCCTGTTTCAATTACCGAAAAACAAATGGGTAATTTAATAAAGAAAATTCATCATTTGAAAAAAGTTATTGGAACTCCTAAGTTTGGTAATAGAATAGAAGAAAAAAATTCATATATCTTCCAAAGAAGAAAAAAATAAAGTGAAAGCAAAAAAAATTTGGAATAAAGCTTTAAAAATAATACCTGGTGGTAATGGTCTTATATCAAAAAGACCAGAAAGATTTTTACCTGATTTATGGCCTACATATTATAAATCATCGAACGGGATAATTGTAAAAGATATTGATGGAAGGAATTTTAAAGATTTTGCTCAAATGGGCTTTGGAACATCTACATTGGGTTATAAAAATCGTTACGTAGATGACAACGTAAAAAAAGCGATAGACTCAGGAATTACAACCACATTAAATTGTACTGAAGAATATTTATTTGCAAAAGAACTTTTAAAAGTTGATAAATTTGCAGATCAAGTAAAATTTGCAAAAGGTGGTGGTGAAGCTATGGCAATAGCTATAAGATTGGCTAGAGCAAGTTCTAATAAGGACGAAATAGCTTTCAGCGGCTATCATGGTTGGCATGATTGGTATCTGGCAACAAATTTACAAAGCACAAAAAACTTAAATAAACATTTATTAAAAGGCCTTAAAGCTAAGGGAGTACCTGGTAGTTTAAAAGGTAGTATTCACCCTTTCACATATGGAAATATAAAAGAGTTAAAAAATATTCTTAAAAAAAGAAGGATTGGAACAATTGTTTTAGAAGGTGCAAGATATAATTTACCAGATAAGAAATTTGTTGAGGAAATAAATACAATATGCAAAAAGAACAAAATTATCTTAGTTCTAGATGAAATAACATCAGGCTGGAGACAGACTATAGGTGGGACTTATAAAGTTACTGGTTTTAAACCAGATGTTGTTATTTATGGAAAAGGTATAGCAAATGGTTATCCACTTTCTGTGGTAATTGGAAAAAAATCAATTATGGAACAGTCAACAAACACTTTTGTAAGCAGTTCTGTATGGACAGAAAAAATAGGTTTTGTTGCGGGATTAGCAGCAATAAAGTTTTTTCAAAAAAAAAAAGTAGACAAACATATTATAAAAATTGGAAATTTAATTCAAAAAAATTTGCTATTTTTATCTAAAAAGCATGGATTAAAAATAAAAACTAATAATTTTGTAAGCTTGTGCTCATTTTTTTTTGAGTATGAAAATTTAAATGAAAAATTGTATACTTATTTTTCACAAGAAATGCTTAAACATAATTACTTAGCTAGTAATAGTGTATATGTATCATATGCTCACAAAAAAAAAGATGTTGATAGATATATTTATTATTGTGACAAAGTTTTTAAAAAAATTAGTTTAGCACTAAAAAGTAAAAAAATTAATCTTAAAGGGGCTGTCAGATCTATGGCATTTAAAAGATTAAATTAATTAATTAATGAAATTTTGTATAGTCTTACAAGCAAGGGTAGGTTCAACAAGATTTCCAGGAAAAATTTTAAAAAATATTTATAATAATTATAATTCCTTAAGTTTTTTAATTAATCTGATTAAAAAAACTAATTATAATCTAGTTGTTGCTACAACAAAATCACCAAATGATAATAAAATCGTAAATATTTGCAAAAAAAATAATACTTATTATTTCAGAGGTTCTCAGAATGATGTTTATCAACGGTATAAATTAACCGCAAAAAAATTTAACATAGATAATATTATTAGAATCACGTCAGATTGCCCATTATTAGATCTCGAATTATTAAATAAAATGAAAAAAAATTTTATAAAATTTGACCTAGATTATATTTCAAATACTCTACCAATTAAAAAAAGTAAATTTCCCAATGGAAGTGATATTGAAATTTTTAAGAGTAAATTATTTAAAAAATATCATTCATTGTCAAAAAAAGACAAAGAGCATGTAACCAATGTTTTTTGGCAAGATAAAAATTTAAAAAAAAAAACTTATTTAAACAATAAAAATTATTCTCATATTAGATATACTCTTGATTATAGAAATGACTTAATCGTTATAAAAAAAATATTACTATACCTAAAAAAAAATAAAAAAAAAATTACTTATCTAAATATAACTAATTTTTTATTAAATAATCCTGAAATAATGAATCTAAACAAATATGCAAATAATATTTTTCAAGGAAAAATTATAAAAAAAAAAAACAAATGAATTATTTAATTTTAACTACAATAATTGTTTTAATTTCAATAGAATTATTATTGCTAAATAACTCAAAAAAAATTGGTAACGTAATTTCATTGATTGATATACCGGATGGAATAAGAAAATTTCACAAAACGTCTGTTCCGCTTGTGGGAGGATTAATCTTATGTGTGGTAATTTTTTTAAATTCAATAAGTTTTATTTTTCTCAACATAAATTATTTAAAATTTGAAATTATTCTATTTTTGGTATTCTTGACTATATTTGGATTAATTGATGACAAGTATAATTTAAATGCGAATTTTAAATTTTTATTTTTAATAATTTTTTTTACTATTTTTTTTTTAATAAATAGCGAATTAGCCGTAAGTAAATTAAGATTTTCATCTTTCCGATTTGAATTAAACTTTTACGAATATATTATAATTCCCTTTACTGTATTAAGTAGTTTGCTTCTAATTAATTCTATAAATATGATTGATGGTAAAAATGGACTCTGCGCGTCAATTCAAATAATTATTTTAATATTTTTGACATTTTACATTTTTAAACATCAATACCATGCAAACGGAATACTAAATTTTTACGAAGATGAATTAGTTTTTATATACCTTTATTTTTTGTATTTATGTTTCTTTTTAATATTCAACATTAAAGGTAAAGTTTTTTTAGGAGATTCTGGAGCTTACCTAGGTAGCTTTATAATTATTTATTTAATTTTGAATATTTATTCAAAAAATTTGTTTTTAAATTGTGAGCAAATTTTTTTTTTATTGATGGTCCCAGGTATTGATATGTTAAGGGTATTTTTAATTAGAATTCTTAATAAAAAAAATCCATTTAAGGCTGATACTGAGCATTTGCATCATTTAATTGGAAGAAAATTCACAAGTCATCTAAAGATCACCATGGTTATTAGTTTAGCCTTATTAATTCCAAATTTATTAATAAATATATTTCCAAAATTTACGTTAGTTATTTTATTTTTTTCTTTATCAATATATATTTTATCAATTAAAAAATTATATAATTATGAAAATAAAAAAATTTAATAAAAATGAATTTTCCAAATTATATTTTACAGAAAAACTTAAACTTAATAAACTTTTAAATTTTAAAGAAGCTTCCTTGATAAAAACTTATCAATTATTTTTAGGTCAAATTTATTGTCAAACACTAGAAGACCATTTCTTCTAATAAATGAGTAAAAAAGTCTTATTGTTGTGTGATACATATTATCCCGACAAAACGTCTGGAGCAAAACTACTTTTTGATTTATCAGGCTCCTTATCTAAAAGTAATCAGATATTAGTTATAGTAGCCAGGAATTCAAACTTTTCTGAGATATTTAACATTCCTAGAATTATCAACAAGCAAAATTTAAAGATTATATTTATACCCTGTTTCAAAATTAAAAGTCACAATTATATAATTAGGGGTATCTCAGAATTTTTAATGAGTTTTATTTTATGGTACAGGTCAAAAAGAATAGTTTATAAATTTAAACCAACTTCTGTAGTTGTTTATTCGCCTTCGATATTTTTTGGATATTTCTGTAGCAAAATTAAAAAAAATTTTAATGTAAAATCTCTTTGCATTATGCGTGATTTATTTCCATATTGGGCAATTGAGGTTGGTTATATTAAAAATTTTTTTCTAAAGAGATTTTTTATAAAAATTTTAAATAATTTTATATCAAATTTTAATAATATTGGTTTGGAGTCAAAGACAAATATTAAAATTATGAAATCAAGATTTAAAAATAATTTTTTTTATTTACCAAACTGGGTTGACTTAAAAAATTTTAAATTTAACAAAATAAAAAAAAATAAAAAAAAATTAAACTTTGTTTTTGCAGGAAATATTGGTGGTGGTCAAGATATTGAAAAAGTTCTGAAATTTATTGCTTTAATTCCAGAAGATATCTTAAATAAATTTTATATAGTAGGTGAAGGAAAAACATCATATAAAATTAAAAGAACTAATTTATTAGATTTTAAAAATAAAATAATCCTAAAAAAAAGAGTATCTCAAGAAAATTATATTAAATTTTTAAAAAAAATGGATATAGGGATTGTTTCACTTAATGATAAGATTAAATCTGTTAATTTTCCAGGAAGATTGTTTTCTTATTTAATGGCAAATAAACCAATAATTTTGTTAACCGAAAAAAACAATGAATTATCAAAGTTTGTAGACTCTAATCAAATAGGGGTTAATGTTTCAATTAATAAATTTTCAAACAAAAAATTCTTAAGAATAAAAAAAATTAACAATAAATTTAAAAGAAATAACTTATACGCTTTCAATTTTTTAAAAAAGAATTTTTCTTTATCAAAAATTATTACTCAAATAGAAAGTAATTTGTGATCCTTAATAAAAATTTTTTTTTATTTAATTTATTAAATATATTAGATAAATTCCTAATTTTTTTAATTCCATTATTACCACTTATATTTTTTCAAGACCAATTACTATACAATCAAATAGAATATATTTACTCACTATCTTTAATTATTTATATTTTTTGCGATGGTGGAATCAAGAATTTCAGTTTAGTATTTTATAGGACTTCAGAAAACAAAAAAAATTTCTTAGATAGTAATTACAAATTCATCAATACAATTTCAATATATTATTTTTGTATTATTATTCCTTTAATTTTTTTGATCTTTCTTATCTATGAATATAAAGCTTTCTATTTATTTATTTTATTTAGAGTTTTGCTTTTAATTAATATCAACTACCACAAAATACACTTTTCTCTTAAAAGTAAACAGCAAAATATTTTATTTTTAAGTCTATTAGTAAGTATATCGTCAGTTGGATATTTAATATTTAGATTTTATTTTTTTGAAAATATAAATATTTTCGATTTTTTTCTATTTAACATAATTATCTTATCCTTGTTTTTTTTTTATAATATTTCAAAAAAAAATTATTTGAATTTTGAAAAAATTTATAAAATTTTTAAAAAAAGTTTATCTTTCTCATATCCGTTAATTTTAAATGCTTTGATTTTTGTATTTATTATGCATTTTATTAAAATTTATAGTTATAATTATTTAAGTTATAATGAAATGACACAAGTTTCTTTTATTACAAGAGTCATGTTAATTATTTTGGTTCTGCACTCAGGATTTTTGAATTTTTATTATAAAAAATTTTTTAAAACACATTTAAAAAAATTTGATTATAATATTTTTTTTAATTATTGTTTAATCTTAATTTTATCAAGTGTTTTAATATTTTTTATTTTTCCTTCGATTTCTTCAATTCTAAATTTGAATTTAAAAATTGATTTAATTTTTGTTTTAATCTTTTCATATACTTTTATTTGGTGTATTTCAGCTTTTCTAGAGCAGTATTTGAATAAATTTTATCAAAATATATACATTTTATATTTTTCAATAATATCTTTATTTTTTTATATTTTAGTAATCATTTATTTTGAACAAATTGCAATGCTTGAAAGAATATGTTTAGCTATGATAATTTCAGTATCAATTTATTTTGTTTTAATTCTGTCAAAAGTTATATTTACTTTAAATGGAAAATAAGAAAAATATACTTCTAATTTCGAATTTCGAAAAAACTTATTGGTATCATAAAATTTTTTATAATAATTTTGATAATGAAAATATCTATTGGTATGTAGTAAATAAAAAAAATTTTAATTTCTTAAAAAAATTTTATGATCATCAAAAAATAATATATTTAAATAAAAAAAACTTTGTCGATTTTGATGAAAAAACTGACAATTTTGAGGACTTAAAGATAAATGAGCTTTTATTTGCAGACAGAGCTCTTGATATTAATCAAAACAATGCAAATTACTTAAAAACTCTATCTACTTATATTTTTAAATTTTTAAAGAAAAACAAAATAGAATTTATTTTTGGTGAGTTTACCTGGAGTTATGAGCTTATAATTTCTAGAGTTGCAAAGTTACTTAATATTCCATATTACAATCTTCAATCCACACGTTATCCATCAAATAGATTTTTATTTTATTCAAATGAAAAGCAAAATTTATTTTATTTACGAAAAAGTAATCAAAATAAAATTGATTATAGAGAGGATCAAAATCAATATGAAAATTACATACAGCAAAAAAATAAAGATAAAAACAGTATTAAATTAAATGTTTATAAATTTTTTAGATTATTTTTTAATGATTATTATGATAAGGATGACCCAACTTATATAAGTAAAATTCAAAGATCAAAAAATTTTATATTAAAATTTTATAATAAAATTGGTTTTAATTTATTGCCAAAAATTAGAACACAAAACTTAAAAAATAAAAAATATTTAATATATTTTTTACAAAAAAGCCCAGAGTCTACAGTAGACGTAAAAGGCATGTACTATTCAGATCAAGCAAATAATATAATAAATATTTGGAAAATATTACCAAATGATTTTAAATTAATAGTAAAAGAACACCCAAATTGTGTTGGTGAAAGAAGTATATTTTATTATTTAAAATTTTTAAAATTAAATAATATTTTTTTAATTAATTTAAATGATTTGAATTTAGGTAAAGAAAGTGAAAATTTTATAAATAATTCATTAGCTACTTTTTCAATTGCTTCAACAGCGTCTCTGAATAGTTCATTGCAAAATGTGCATAGTTTTACTTTTGCGGAAACCTTTTTTAACTGTTTAGATTATTCCTACAATTTAAGTCTAGAGGACTTAAAAAATTCAAAAAACTTAAGCGATTTAATTTCTATTAAATCAGAAGAAAATCTTAGTAAAAATGATTTTTATTTAAATAATTCTTTTGAGGGATATATTATAGACGAACATTTAAAAGATGAAAATAATTTAGAAAAAATAAGAAATGCATTAAATGAGGTAATCTTTGAAAATTAAAATTTAATCAATTTTTTGTATTTTGTGGGATACGAATAAACCTTCATTGTAAATATCTTCAGTTATTTTAGAACCAGCACCAACCAAAACATTTTGATTTATTTCTACCCCTGAAACTAAAAAGATAGATGTTCCAAAATAAACATTTTTCTTAATAATTGTTTTTCGTATTGTTGATCCAATATTAATTTTAGAATTTCTTCCACCAAAAACAACATCACTCTCAATTTCAAATTTATTATTAATATTTATAATGTTAGAAGTTGAAAACTGAGATTTATTCATTTTCAGATAACCATTGTTAATGTCTGTTCCTATAATTTTATTATATGAGCCAATAATACTTAAATTAAAACAATTAAATTTACTAAATTCTTTTATTAAATTAAGATTAGCTATACTTGACTCACTTAAATCTAAATATTTTATTTTTATAAAATTTAAAATACCTATTTTAGAATTTTTAATATTCACATTTTTTGCAATTATAATTGTCCCAAACCCAATATGAGAGTCATATTTAATATTGTAGTTATTTAATAAATTAAGTAGAAAAATTCTTAGTTTATTGAAAGGAATTAGGCTAACAAGAATGGAGATTATAATTTTTACAATCATCATTTTGGCACTAATACTGATTTATATCTACCACTTTCATGCAAACTCTTATGAACTACGCTTTCAGGTAAAATATTTATTTTGTTAGCGACATTAACACCAGGAAGAATAATTACATAATTATTAATTAAAGTATTATTATTTAATGAAATTTTTCCAAATTTTATTTTTCTAAAAATGTCAAATTCATGCGTCCATAGTTGACAATGATTTTGAATTTTGCTTTTATCAATTAAGATGTCTGCTGATAAATCAAAAAAATTATTTTTTCCAACGTAAGAATTATTTATTTTCAAACTATTTTTATTTGATTTTAAATTAATGTTTCCATAAAACTTATTCAATTTTTTTATATTTGAGTCAGTAATAATCAATTCATTAATATTTTTAAAAAGGTTAAAATTAGAAATTTTTGAATTATTTATCTCAATTTCATCCGATAAAATTATGTTAAAACTTTTAATTTTACTATTAATGATTTTTATTGAATTTTTTCTAAATATTACAAAAAAACCTATTTTTGAATTATCAACCTTAAAGCCACAAATATTAAAAAAAAACCTTTTTATAATTTGTGATGGTAAAAGCGAAATAATAAGACAAATTATTTTATCCATTTAAATTATTTATTTTTTGAATTTATTAATTTTATTGACATTCCTTTTTAAAAGTATTGTGATACATTTTTTTTTTTGAAAATTTAAACCTAAATTTTCAATATATGAATATAAAAAAATTTTTTTTAATTTTTCAAAAATTATGTTTTTATAGATATAATTTTTATTTATTCTTTCTAAAGCTTCAAATTTATTAATTTTAAGTTTTTTTTTAAACAATTTTTTAGTTTTATCTGTTACATAATCCCAGTTATCTGTTTCTAATGATATACCTATCATTCCATTTTGATTTAAAATTTTCAATGACTTTTTAAGCACCAAATTTATTTTTTTTGAATAATTTAAAATAAACCCAAAATATATTAAGTCATATTTCTTTCTAATTTCATTAATTTTATGCATATCTTTTATTTGAATTTTAGGAGAGTATGAAAACAAATCAATTGCATCAACATTTTTTGATTTAAAACCTTTACTTAAAAAATTAAAAATTTCACCTTCGTTTCTTGGACCTACTAGTAAAACTTTTTGATTTGCTACTTGGTATAAGCATAAATATTTCTCTAAAAAAAATGAAGACCTTT
>CESW01149679.1_pt1 | contig 16240 bp, 20 predicted proteins | sample 531171 | NCBI WGS metagenome assembly CESW01 (sample SAMEA2621859, study PRJEB7988) | marine metagenome | biome: marine biome (ENVO:00000447); feature: surface water layer (ENVO:00002042); material: "saline water (ENVO:00002010), including plankton (ENVO:xxxxxxxx)" | depth 5 m
ACTCATTCTTACCAAGAATGTATTATACCATTTAACTATAAGAGCAATAAATATTGAAATCATTATTCAGAGAGTTTTTTTGTATTATTAAGTTGTGATCTTTTAACTTCTGACAATCTAATAGTATTTCCAACTTTCAAATTTTTACCCTTTTTAAATTTTTGAATCTCATATTTATTTAATAATCTTACAGACTGATTTTTAAGAAGTTCAATCAGTAAAAATTTAGGAATCTTAATTATATTTCCTGAAAAAATTAATTTTGAATTAATTTCAAAATTTTTTAAACAAAAAATGTAGAGACTTTCCTGATTATTTTCTTGAAACTGATAATTGAGGATAAATTGACCTAATTTATCTAAGTTATTTTTTGATTTTGAAACCTTAATTCCTTCTTTTAAATCGATCTTTATTGTATCATTACATTCTTTTGTTACTTTTTTTTTTATTACGTTATTATCTAAATCAATATTTTGTTTTCTTAGAACATCTATCCTCGCTTTAATCTTACTTATTTTTAAACTTTCATCATCTAAGTCTCTAAATTTAGCATCATTAAAAGATCGATCAATTTTGTAATCTTCTTCAAGTTTTTTTGAAAAATAATGCTTTGCATTTTTCAATTCATTATGAGTCTGAGGGTCTTTCTTTTTTGTCATTTTAATTATTCAAGGTGATTCTGAAGATCTTTAATTTTATCATTAATTAAATTTGCACTTTCAAGTCTTAAATACGTGGATCTAAGAATTGCTTTAATGATTATTGGGGTTTTACTCATTTCTTCTAAAAGAACCTTTCTAGAAATAACTATTGCTGAACTATCTAGAAAACTTATTGCTTTTACGGATCTATTAACACCAAGAATACATGATTTTTCTCCAAAAATTTCATTTTGCTTTATTATGCCAACTTTTATCCCCTCTGATGACTCTAAAACAACTTGTCCAGAATTTAATAAAAATGCAGATTCAGGACTATCTCCGATATCATAAATTATTTCCCCTTTTTTCCAATTTTGTAGTTTCTTTGAGTTCATCTCTATAAATTGACCATGCAAGATATTATTCTTATTTTTTATAATGATTAAAATATCTTAGTTTAGATAACAATCAAAGAAAATTTTACATATGAAATACAAATTGATTAAAATAATGATAGGTTAATCTAATGGATGAATTAAAACTTCAAAGATTGTTGAAAAAATTTTGTGAAGAAAGACATTGGCAAGAATTCCATACACTTAGAAACATTGCAACTGCACTTTCAGTGGAGGCTTCTGAATTATTAGAAATATTTCAATGGATGAATAAAGATTTAGATTTAAAAAAAGAAAAAGAAATTAAAAATCAAATTTCGGATGAGGTTGCCGATATAATGTTATACTTACTAAGGTTTTGCGACTTAGCAGATATTGATTTAGAAACGGCTTGCGCAAAAAAAATAAAAAAGAATAAAAAGAGGTATCCGGTTAAGCTAGCAAAAGGAAATTCAACTAAATATAATAAACTTAAAAAAACTTGATAATGCAAAAAAAAAATAAGGAAAAACAACTTATTAAATTTTCAGAAAGAGCAAGACTCTTAAGAAAAAATTTATTAAAAAGAAAAAAAAGGATTTAAAATGCCCATTATGTGTGACAAATGGATAAGAGAAATGTCATTGAAAAATAAAATGATTGAACCGTTTGAGGAAAAACTTAATAGTAAAGATGTTTTATCATTTGGTCTTTCGTCTTATGGATATGATGCGAGAGTTTCTGATTCCTTTAAAATTTTTACAAATGTTGACTCAGCCACTGTTGATCCAAAGTCGTTTTCTACCAACAGCTTTGTCGATAGAAAAGCTAATTATTGTATAATACCACCAAATAGTTTTGTATTAGCTAGAACAGTAGAATATTTTAAAATACCAAGAAATGTTTTGGTTGTTTGTGTTGGAAAATCAACTTATGCAAGATGTGGAATAATTGTAAATGTAACCCCATTAGAACCAGAATGGGAAGGTCATGTTACACTAGAATTTTCTAATACTACCCCCCTACCTGCCAAAATATATGCTAATGAGGGTGCAGCCCAATTTTTATTTTTTCACGGTAATGAAGATTGTGAAAAATCTTATGCAGATAGGCAAGGAAAATATATGAATCAAACTGGAGTCACATTACCTAAATTGTAGAAATATTAATTAAATTCATGGAGAAAATAGAGATTACTGGTGAAAAACCATTAGAAGGAAAAACATTTATTAGTGGATCAAAAAATGCGGCACTACCAATCTTAGCTTCTTGCTTGTTAATTGATGGAAAAATAGAGTTATCAAATCTCCCTGAGCTTTCAGATATTGATTCAATGCTCAAATTGTTACATTTTTTGAATGTATCTACACATAAAAAAGGAAGAAAGCATTATATTGAAAGTTTTTTGATAAAGCAAAGAGAGGCTCCTTATGATTTAGTCCGAAAGATGAGAGCTTCTTTTCTTGTCCTTGGCCCACTTTTAGCTAAATATGGTGAAGCAAAGGTTTCCCTTCCTGGTGGTTGTGCAATCGGAGCTAGGCCGGTAAATATACATTTAGATGGACTAAAAAAATTAGGCGTTGAATTTGTAATGAAGGATGGGTACATTTACGGCTCTGCAAAAAAGGGTTTAGTAGGAAAAAAAATTACTTTATCATTTCCATCAGTTGGAGCTACAGAAAATATTATTATGGCAGCTTCTCTAGCGAACGGTGTTACAACAATCAGAAATGCCGCTCAGGAGCCTGAGATAGTTGACTTATCAAAATTTTTAAACAAAACAGGTGCAAAAATATCTGGTTATGGAGAAAAGGAAATAAAAATTAAAGGAGTAAAGAAATTACACAGTGCAAGTTATTCAATTATGCCTGATAGAATTGAAGCTGGAACTTTCGCTCTTGCAGTACTTGGTTGCTCAGGTAACGTCTTATTGAAAAATCTTAATAAGGATGTTATTTTACACTTATCATCAATTTTTAAAAGAATAAAGGAACTTAATACTATTGCTTCAAAAGATTTCAAACAACTTCGTGTTATTGCAAATTCAATAAATAAAAAACCAATCAGATTAAAAACCAAAACATATCCAGGATTTCCAACAGATCTTCAAGCGCAATTGACTGCAGCATTTACAATATCAAATGGTGAAAGTGAAATTACTGAAACAATTTTCGAGAATAGGTTTATGCATGTACAAGAACTTTTGAGAATGGGAGCAAAAATAAAACAATCTGGTCCAATTGTAAAAATTTTTGGACAAAAAAAAATATTTGGAGCCGAAGTAATGGCTACAGATTTGAGAGCTTCTTCAAGTTTAATAATTGCAGGAATGATGGCAAAGGGAAAAACGATTGTAAATAGAATTTATCATTTGGATAGAGGATATGAAAGACTTGAGCAGAAGTTATTAGCCTGTTGTGCAAAAATTAAAAGAATATGATTTGAATTATGAAAAAGATTATTTGTGCAATTCCAAGAGGAAGAATATTAGATGACTTATTACCAATACTAGAAAGTATAGACATAAAACCAGAAGACGAGTTTTTTAGGAGTAATTCCAGGAAACTTATATTTAAAACAAATATAGAAAATTTCAATATTATTAGAGTCAGAGCTTTTGATGTTGCTACATTTGTTGCATTAGGGGCAGCACACATAGGAATAGCAGGTGATGACGTTCTTAATGAATTTAAATATGAAGAAATATGTTCAGTCTTGGATTTGAATATTGGTAAATGTAGATTAGTTTTGGCGAAGAAAAAGGATGAGAAAAAATTTAAAGATAATAATTACGGTTGCATTACCGTAGCTACAAAATATAAAAATACAGTGACTGATTTTTTTGCAAATAAAGGAATAAGAGCCGAATGTATAAAGTTAAACGGAGCAGTAGAAATTGCTTCAAATCTTGGTATATGTTCTTATATAGTTGATTTAGTATCAACAGGTAAAACGCTACTTGAAAATGAGTTAGTTGAACAAGAAACTCTATTTAATATTTCATCAAAGTTGATTGTTAATAAAATTGCTTTAAAAGTAATGTACATTGATTTGGAAAAGTACATAAAAAAATTTGAGGAAAATGTTAATGGCTAAAATTATCTTTGATAATGAAAAAAAATTTGATGATAAGTTTAAAGATCTTTTACTTAAAAGAGATAAATCTGACGCTAAGATAGACAGTCAAGTTAAAAGAATTATTTTTGATGTAAAGAATAATTCTGATAAATCACTAATAAATCTTACAAAAAAATATGATAATAATTCAGTTAGAAGTTTTGAAGAACTAACAGTTAAAAAAGATGAGGTACATAATTGTTATAATAATACATCAAAAAAAATAATAAATGCTTTGAAAGATGCTATAAGAAGGATTTCAAGCTTTCACAAAAAGCAACTACCAAAAGATTTATACTATAAAGATAGTCAAGGAGTTTATTTAGGTTATAAATGGACACCAATTGAATCAGTAGGACTTTATGTTCCGGGTGGAGTCGCTTCTTACCCCTCATCCGTTATAATGAATGCAGTTCCTGCAATTGTTGCGAATGTTAAAAGAATTGTAATGGTATGCCCAGCACCTAACGGATTAATTAATCCAACTGTTCTTAGTGTAGCAAAAATTTTGAAAATTAAAGAAATATATAAAATAGGCGGCGCTCAGGCTATTGCGGCACTTGCTTTTGGAACAAAATCTATTAAGAAAGTGGATAAAATATTTGGACCAGGAAACGCTTATGTTGCATCAGCAAAAAAACAGGTCTTTGGAAAAGTTGGTATTGATATGGTGGCTGGTCCATCTGAAATTCTAGTTGTTGCTGACAAATTTAATAATCCAAATCATATTGCTATAGATCTTTTATCTCAAGCAGAGCATGATGTTAATGCTCAAGCAATTCTGATTACTGACTCAAAATTGTTTGCAATAGAGGTTTTAAAGAATTTAGAATTTGAACTTAAATTTCTCAACAGAAGTAAAATTGCTGCGAAAAGCTGGAATAACTTTGGAGCAATTATAGTAGTAAAAAACATATATGAATCATACAAGCTTGTTAACAAAATTGCTCCTGAACATCTTGAAGTATCAGTAAGAAATCACTCAACTCTTATAAAAAAAATTACCAATGCGGGAGCTTTGTTCATTGGAAGGAATACACCGGAGGCTATTGGAGACTACATTGCAGGACCTAATCACGTTTTACCTACCGATAGAACTGCAAAATTCTCATCTGGTCTAAATGTCCTAGACTTTATGAAAAGAACAACGATTGTAAAATGCGATAAGAAAAGCATAAAAAAGATTGGTGATTCAGCAAGAATTTTAGCTGATGAGGAAGGGCTACAAGCCCATTCTCTTTCTATCTCAAGAAGAATTGATTAAATTATAATGATTGATGATTAAAATGATTTATTGTAGTATTTGATTAATTTATGGCTAAAGAAGAAGTAATGGAATTTAATGGAGTAGTTAAAGAACTACTACCAAATGCAATGTTCAGAGTTCTACTTGATAATAATCATGAAATCATAGCACACACTGCTGGTAAAATGAGAAAATTTAGAATACGCGTATTAGCGGGGGACAGAGTAACTGTTGAAATGACTCCCTATGATCTCACGAAAGGTAGAATCACATTTAGATTTAAATAGTTCAGTTGTTTATAAAAAGTAATATAATTCTGGCCTCTAAATCACAAAGAAGGTTGGAACTCATTAGACAAGTTGGAATTGAACCCTGTGAAGTTATTAATCCTGAAATTGATGAAAATGCTTTTAACGAAATCCCAATCTATAAAAGATCTAAAGAAATTGCATTACAAAAAGCGTTAGCAATAAAAAAAAATAACTTTCAAAATAATAATTTCATAATAGCTGGCGACAATATAGTTTTTAGGAATAAAAAAACCTATGATAAAACTGATGATATCACTAAGGTCAAAAGTTATTTATCTGAATTATCGGGTAAGAAACATATTGTTTTCGGAGGATTATGTGTTTTGTCTCCTAACGGAGAAATATCAAGTAAAACAGTTAAAACAGAAGTTTTTTTTAAAAATTTATCTTATTGTGAATTAAACAACAAAGATCTGCAAAAAGATGGTTTAAACAAAGCTGGGGGTTATGCAATTCAAAGTTTAGGGAGTTTGATAATATCTAGAATTAAAGGCTCTTATTATAACGTCGTAGGCTTATGTCTTTTTGAATTGGTTCAAATGTTAAAAGGTCTTGGCTGGAAAAATATTAATTAAAAATTTTCTTTTGTTTTTCTATTTTGTTATTTATATTCTTATGAAACTTAATTTGCCCAGGTAGCTCAGTTGGTAGAGCAAGCGACTGAAAATCGCTGTGTCGGTGGTTCAATTCCTCCCCTGGGCACCTTTAGAAAAAATGAAAATCTTAAGTTTATTTAAAACAATTCTTATAACTATTTTTTTAATAGGTTGTAAAAATGATAAGGAATATTTTCCACATACTCAGAATATGATTTGGGACTATGAAATATCTCTTTATTCAGATTATACTGGTAGTACAGAAATCAAACGGTTAACTGTTACAAATATATCAACTATAATTAAGGGAAAAGTTATTGAATATTCAAAGGTTTTTTCCAATGGAGACATTGTTACACTGGAAAAAGAGAAATTTACAAATAGATTGGTTAGGACTCAAGCATTTTTGAAAACTTCAGGGACTTATGATGAGCCAATAAGAAAGGTTTTAATTCCATCAACAAATTTTGTTAATGATTCATGGATTACCAAAAGCCAGCTTTTAATTACTAAAGGATTTCAACCACCACTTAGAGACTTCATACCATCCACAACATTTAATTTAAATTATAAAATCATAAAAAAAAATTTCGATTTAAAAGTAAAAGGAGTTATCTATGAAGACTGTCTTCTAATTGAAGGTATCGGTCAATCAGAATTTGTAGCTGATACTAGAACTGGTTTGATAGATGTTAATATTAAAAATCAAGAATGGTTGTGTGATCAGATTGGCCTTGTTAAGGAAAAAAGAATAGAAGAAACAAAAGCCTCTGCATTCGGAAAAAGAGTTTATACAAAAGAACTTCTGAAGGTTAAAAACAAATAATGGTTGGAGTAACATTTGTTGTTCCCGTCTATAATAAAGCCAAATATTTAAAATACGTTTTAAAATCGATTGAAAAGCAAAAAGGTGAATTTGAGAGGGAGTATATATTTATTAATGACGGTTCAACGGATGACTCCTATGAAATTTTAAAACAAAATACAAAAAAATGGAGAAATTGTCGTATTTTTTCCCAAAAAAATTTCGGATCAGCTAACGCAACTAATAGAGGAATTTTTGAAGCATCAAAAGAATTTATAAAGTTTTTAGATGCAGACGACGTGCTTGTAGAAACAGCAACATATTCATTATTAAAATTATTAAGGAAAAGCAATCAAACGGTTTTGGCTTATGGTCTACAAAAAAAAATAAAAAAAATATCGCAAGCTCAGTTAGATAGTTTTATAGATTTGTCAAAAATAAAAATTATTAATAATCCAGTAAATTTGGCAATTAGAAATTCTATGTTTAATCCATCACAATTTTTAGTTAAAACAGAAACTTGTAAAAAGGTAGGAGGATGTGACGAGAGAATAAAGCATAGTCAGGAATACTCCTTGACTTTAAAGCTATCTTTAGAAGGTAGTTTTATTAAATTACTACAAAATGTTACAATTTTACCAGTAAGAGCACCAGGGCAAATATCAGAAAATAAAGTACAGCAAATATATAGAGTTTCAAGAGCACTTGAACTTTTCTTAAAAGATAATTCAAATTTAGATAAAAATATTAGGAAGATTGCATTTAGAAGATTAACTGGAAGAGCATGGAGATTTGCTAAAAGGCATTACGGAGACACTATCTATTCAAGGTGGTTCGGACTATATCTGAAGGGTTTATTTGGATATACAAAAAATTTAATTTCTGATTGCGAGGAAGCTAACTCAGTTTATTTAAGAAATATAAACTAAATAACTTTTCCAGGGTTCAATATATTATTAGGGTCAAACAACTCTTTGATTTTCCTCATTAATTCAATTTCTTCCTTTTTTTTAAATTTTATAAGTTCTTTTTTTCTTTGTTGTCCTATTCCATGTTCCGCACTAAAACTTCCTCCCAACTTTTCCGAACTTTCAAAAATCATATTACTTATAATATGAGACATTTTTTCAAGTTTTATATTTTTTGATTCTACTTTACTAAAAACATTGTAGTGAAGATTATTATCACCTAAATGACCAAAATTTATAACATCAAAGTCTTTGTCAAAGTTTTGTATTGATTTTTCCGTCCTGGATATAAATTTTTCTATATTTGACAGTGGAACAGATATATCGTGTTTTAGACAGATTCTGATGTTTCTCTCTGCTATTGGAACCATTTCACGATAATTCCACAGGTTTTTATTTTCATTAACAGACTTTGATACAATTATCTCTTTACATAAATAAGAAATACTATAAAAATTATCTTCAATAGTTTTGGTAAATCTAAAATCTTCAACTAAAGAAGAGAGTTCCACGAGAGCATAGTAGGGAGCATCTTTAAAAATCCTCCTTAATTTTTGATTCTTAATCACCAAATTAAGTGAATTAAAATTTATTAACTCAAAGCTAGAAATAAGATCATTAAAAAATTCTTTTGTTTTTGAAAAAAAATTAATTAGATTACCCAAATTTTCAAAGCTTGCGAATACCACCCTTTTATCCTTTGGAAGTGGAAATAATTTAAACTTTACTTTTGTGATAACCCCCAAAGTACCTTCAGAGCCCACCAACAAACTTTTTAAGTCATAACCAGTATTATTTTTTTTAACATCTTTAAGATCTGAAAAAATTTTTCCTTCTCCAGTAACAGCTTCAAGCCCAAGAATGTTAGTACGAATATTACCGTATTTTATGACATTTAATCCGCCCGCATTGGTAGATATATTTCCTCCAATTTGACAGTTTCCTCTTGAACCCATAGAAAGCGGAAAATAAAATCCTTTTTTCTGAACAAAATTTTGAATATTTTCCAATATGCAACCTGCCTCAATTTCAATTGAGGAATTGACTGGATTAAATTCATTAATTTTATTAAGTTTTTTTAGACTTAGTACTATTTCATAGTTTTGTTTGGTTGGAACTGAGCCACCAACAAGACCAGTATTCCCTCCCTGAGGAACAATTTTAATATTATACTGATTACATTTTTTAATAATCATGACTAAATTTTTTAAAGATTTTGGGAATACTACTAATTTTGATTTAGCACGATACTTTCCTCTCCAATCCGTGCAAAATGGCAGTATTTCATTTTCATTGAATGTGTACTCACTTTTTTTTAAAGATGAAACAATTTTTTGAAGTTTTTCAATCATCCTAATTTCCTTTTGCCCTAGTCAAACGCTCATTAATAACTACACCAATTCCAATATTAGGTATGGGCGCAACTGCTATTCGCTTTTTGTTTAGTTGATCAGACTTTATAAGATAGTCAAATAGGTTGTAAGCGGCCTCATGAAGATTTGCAGTTTTGGATAAATTGAAATTACAATCAGTTTTTGAATTTGTACCAAACCCTAAAAATACCTCATTTTTTTGAGGTCTCTTTGCATTAAGTCTGATAGGAGTCTTTGGAGAATAATGTTTTTTAAGAAGACCAGGAGCAGATGGTTGATTCATATTTATTCTTTTTTTATTATTATATACATTTAACTTTGTTTTTTGATTTATAAGCTCTTTATCGTAAATACCTTGGCGTAATATTTTATATGGCTTTTTTGTAAGATCTAATATAGTTGACTCCAATCCGAACTTTGATTGCCCCGAATCAATAATTAATTCAATCTTATTTCCAAAAGAGTTCATAACATGTGAAGCTTTTGTTGAGGAAATATATCCACTTTTATTAGCACTAGGAGCTGCTATAGGTTTTTTTGATTTTCTGATTATTTTCAGAAACACTTTGGAATCAGGTATTCTCAAAGCTATTGTGTTTAGGCCTGACATCGCAAATGGTGAAATAGTAGATTTTTTGGTTTTTTCCAACACTAGTGTTAATGGTCCAGGCCAGAATGTTTTAGCAAGACTTAAGGCATCGTTATTAAAAACAGCATATTTTTTTGCCATACTTATCGAAGAAACATGCACAATTAAGGGATTAATTTCTGGTCTCTTCTTTAAATTAAAAATTTTTTTGATTGTTGAATTATTTTCGGCATTCCCAAGAAGTCCATAAACTGTTTCTGTCATTACTGAAATAACTTTTCCAGCTTTTATAAGATCTGAACCTAAAATGATTGTTCTAGAATTTTCTTTCTGAATTGACATCTACTCACTATTAAAGTTTTAAATAATAAAATACAAACTAATAAAAAAATTACAATATGAAGATATTTACTTTTAATCAACCAAATGTAATTATTAGCAGTGTGAAAAATGATTTTTCCAAATATATTTTTTTAGTTGGTTTTATTGCTTTAATAATAGCTTTAATTTCAATATTCGCTGTTTTATCAGAAATTAATAATTTTTTTACGGATAAGATTAAAATCTAAACAAAGTCTAAGATTCTTTCAAAACTGTTAATTTCAACTGATGGTTTAAATTTTTCTATTTTTCCATAACCATAATTAACAAAAATACTTTTCATTCCAAGCTTGTTAGCTGGCTCAATATCATTATTTGAATCCCCCACCATAGCTATATTTTTATATTCTTCATCCACTTGTTTTGATAAAAATTCAAGCATTTCTAGATTAGGTTTAAGTTTCAATTTGGGTTGAGATCCTAAAATATGATCAAATATTGATGAAATTTTGAAATCTTTTAAAACTTTTTCTGCTAAATATTGTCTCTTGTTAGTGCAAACACAAAGTTTAATTTTATTTTCTTTTAATGTTTTTAATGTTTTTTCAACCTGATTGTAAAGTGTAGACTTTATTGAACAATTTTTTGCATAAAAGGATATGAATTGATCTACTAATTCTGGCATAAGTGATTTATTTATTTTTTCATTATAGTGCATAAAAGCTCTATCTATCATCATGGCTGCACCTCCCCCAACAAGACTTCCAATCACCTTGTCATCCTCAATAGGTTTCATATTATTTAACATAAGTACGTGATTTACTGCAGTCATTAAATCAGGCCCGCTTTTAAGAAGTGTACCGTCTAAATCAAAAAAAATAGACTTAATTTTATGCTTATCAAACATTTTTGAAGAATTTTTTTTTTAATAGTATATGATTAATAATGATTAAGGAATATTTTTTAAATTTTGATGTCAATTTCTATCATCATTTTAGCTGCAGGTAGGGGAACGAGATTAAATTCTGCCGTACCAAAGGTTTTTCACGAAGTGGGTAACCTACCAATAATATTTCATGTGATAAACAGCGCAAAAAAATTATTACCAAATGAAATCGTATTGGTAATTGGAAAGAATATGCTAGCTTATAAAAAACAAATTCTAAATCTTTATCCTGATGTAAAAATTTGTATACAAGAAGAGCAAAAAGGTACAGCTCATGCAGTGATGTGTTGTATAAAAAAAATAAATCATAGAAATAAAAACACAATAATTCTTTATGCGGATAGCCCACTAATTACAAAAAACTCTATAATCAAACTCTCTAAAAATATTCTTAGTAAAAAATCAGAATTATGCCTTTTGGCAATGAAGGCTGAAATTCAAGATCATTATGGGAGATTGATATTAGATAAAAAGAAAAATGTGAAAAAAATTGTAGAATTCTCAGATGCAAACTTTCAGGAAAAAAAAATAACATTGTGCAATTCTGGAGTAATGAGCTTTAAAACTGCAACACTCCTTTCACACTTAGACAAGATAAGTAACAAGAATATTAAGAAGGAATTTTACTTAACAGATTTAGTTGAAATTTTAAATATTGCTCAAAAAAATATTTCTTTTGAAGTCTGTAAAATTGAAGAAACTCTTGGTATTAATACTAGAGAAGATTTATCTAATGTTGAGAAAATCTTCCAGAAAAATAAATTAGACTCATTAAGAAACAGCGGTGTCACCGTAATGGATCCCAATTCAACATTTTTTAGTTACGATACAAAGATTTCAAAAGATTGTATAGTTTATCCAAATGTATATTTCGGATTGGGGGTAAATATAGCTAAAAATGTTAGAATAAAAAGTTTTTCGCACTTGGAGGGTGTGGACATAAAAAAAAATTGTGAAATTGGGCCCTTTGCTAGAATTAGACCCGAAACTAGCATAGCTGAAGGTGTTAGAATTGGAAATTTTGTTGAAATAAAGAAATCAGCAATTTCAAAAGGCGCAAAAGTTGCTCATTTGTCGTATATTGGAGACTCAAGAATTGGTTCAGAAACTAATATTGGGGCTGGAAGTATTACTTGTAATTTTGATGGATATAAAAAAAATAAAACAATAATTGGAAGTAATTGTTTTATTGGGTCAAATACATCACTCATCGCACCGCTAAATATTGGAGATCACTCAGTAATTGGTGCAGGGACTGTATTGAAGGAAAATGTGGGTAAAAAGACTATTGTTTTTAGACAATCTAAGGTAATAAAAAAAAATAAATAAATATGTGTGGAATTTTTGGTATTGTAAGTTCTGATAATATTTTAAATAAAGTTTTGACAGGTCTAAGTAGACTTGAGTACAGAGGCTATGATTCCGCAGGTATTGCAGTTAATACGGATAAAATGATTATTACCGAAAGGTCTGAGGGAAAACTGGAAAATCTTAGAGCAATTTTAAAAATAAAAAAAATTAAAGGAAAAATTGGAATTGGTCATACAAGATGGGCAACCCATGGAATTCCTTCAAAAAACAATGCACACCCCCACTCAACTCAGTCTGTTTCAATTGTACATAATGGTATAATTGAGAATTATCAGGAACTCAAACAGAAATTAGTAAATAAAGGTTGTAATTTTAAATCGCAAACAGATAGTGAAGTTATTACGCATGAATTATCTATACTTTTGGAACAGGGTTGCTCTCCCTCTGAAGCTGTAAAATTAGTACTTCCTAAACTTGAAGGAGCTTTTGCATTAGCAATACTCTTTAGAGATTATAAAACCCTAATAGGCGCTAGAAGAGGTAGCCCTTTAGCTCTTGGAATTTCTGAAAGTGAATTGTATTTAGGCTCCGATTCAATTGCAATTTCGCCTTTCACACAAAAAATCTGTTTTTTGGATGAAGGAGACTGGGTGGAAATTAAGAATAATTCGTATCAGATCTATGATTCAAAAAATAATTGTGTAAGAAGAAAAATAACTTTAACTACTTACAAAGGTAAGGATACTAGCAAAGGTAACTTTAATCATTATATGCAAAAGGAAATTTTTGAGCAACCCTCTGTATTAGGTGACTCATTGTCAAGGTTTATAGATCCAATAAATAAAAAAATTAAGATTCAAAATATTAAAATTAATTGGAAAAAAGTTAAAAATGTTAAATTAATTGCGTGCGGTTCATCCTATTATGCTTGTTTAACAGCAACATATTGGATACAAAAATATGCAAAAATTCCCGCTGATGCAGAACTAGCATCTGAATTTAGATACAAGGACCAAATAGAACTTCCAGATCAATTGTGTATTTTTATTTCTCAATCAGGAGAAACTGCGGATACTTTAGCCGCACTAAAGTATGCAAAGAAGTTTAAGATGAAAACACTGAGTATTGTAAATGTACTTGAAAGTAGTATTTTTAGAGAATCACATCATAATATATTCACTGCTGTTGGACCTGAAATAGGTGTTGCATCAACCAAGGCGCTCACTGCACAACTTTCTATTCTTGCTTGTCTAACAATATCTATTGCTAGTCAAAAATCAAATATCTCTGCTGCGATAGAAAATGAACTTACAACTGGACTTATTGAGATACCTTCAAAAATAGCAGAAGTTTTGCAAATTGAGAAAAGCATAAAAAAAGTTTCAAAAGAAATTGCAGAGGCAAGAAGTTGTTTATTTCTTGGAAGGGAATCCTGCTTTCCAATTGCAATGGAGGGTGCTTTAAAACTAAAAGAAATTTCTTATATACATGCTGAAGGTTATGCCTCAGGAGAAATGAAACATGGTCCCATAGCTTTAGTTGACAAACATATGCCAGTCATCGCAATTTGTCCTAATAATTTTATTTTTGACAAAAATATTTCAAATATTCAAGAAATATTAGCCCGTGGAGGGAAAGTATTCGTAATTACTGATAAATTAGGTGAAAAAAAGATGAAGAATCTTAAAATAAAAAAAATAATAGTTCCTGAATGTTTTGAAATGTTTATTCCAATTCTTTACTGTATACCTGTTCAATTAATCGCCTATTTTACAGCCTTGATCAAAGGCACAGATATTGATCAACCAAGAAACTTAGCTAAGTCAGTAACCGTTGAATGATTAAAAAACTACTTTTTATTTTTTATTTATTAATTTCATTCTCTTTTTTAACCGAGAAAGGGTACGGGAAAAAAAGGATCAAAATATACGGAAAATATTTTGAGTGTAAAGCCCCCAAAAATTCCTTTGAACGAACAAGAGGTGTAAGAAACAGAATTTGTATTTTAAAAAAAACAGATAAAGAAATAATCGATAAAATGATGATAGAAAAGAAGAATTATTTAAAAGAAAAATATTAAGTTATTAGAAATTATGGAAATTTTTAAAAAAATGTTAATTAATTTTTTTTTTGCAAGGTAAGGGATATGTAATTGTTCCTTTTTTAAAAGTTTTTTCCTCATCAAAGCATGAAATATTTCCAGGACCATCAGCCCAGTAATCATGTGGATTAAGAGAACGATAAAAATCTTTTATAAAATATTTGCAAGCCCAATTGTCTTTTTCCTCTTTTTTGCAATATCTTTGTCCAATTTGAAGATGTAAATGACGAACTCTTGCCATGCATCTGTAGTTTATCTTTGTTGGAAGTTTAGCTACTTTTTGCCCTCTCTTAACTTTATCACCTTCTTGAACCAAAAATTCCCCAACATGTCCATATATAGTTATTAAGTTTTTTCCGTCTAAAGATTTGCCATGATCTATAACTACTGTCGATCCCCAACAGGCTTCAATGGTTGTCTCCAACACAACACCATCTTTAATTGCAATTACCGGGTTATTTTTTTCTCCTATGATGTCTATTCCCTGATGAATAGTATCTCTGGGGCGGGTGTTAACACCACTCATGCTACCAAAGTCAGATAAAATAGGGTTTGCCATATAACCTTTGGGACTTGCATCCTTTGCGTAGGTTCTGCAATAATCTAGAACTCTACCAAATTCTCCTCTATATCCAGGATGATCATCATACCATTCAAGTGCAAATCTACATTGACTATGAATGTCGTTGATCATACCAGAATTTTCAGAGGCTGAAACTTTATTAGTTAGAAACAGAAAAGAGAAAATGATGAAAATAGACTTCAAAATTTGGAAAGAATTAAAAGTTTTTATGGACATAGTATTCATATATTATTATTTTTTCCTAAATAAAGTTATTTTTATATATTAAATTTAGTTTGAAAATTAATAGTTAATTTTACATTAGATACTCTACATTTTGTCAAACAAACAATCAAAAATAAATTAAGAAAGCGAGAAAACATGAATGTATATTTATCAGGTGAAATCCACACCGACTGGAGGAATGAAATAATTTCCCTATGTAAAAAAGAAAAATTGAATATAGAATTTACCTCACCAATTACCAATCATGAGGCCTCAGATAACTGTGGGGTTGAAATACTAGGTGTTGAAGAAAAAAGATTTTGGAAAGATAATAAAGGAGCTAAAATTAATTCTATTAAGACTAAGAACTCCATCAAAGATTGTGACTTAGTTATTGTAAAATTTGGTGATAAGTACAAGCAATGGAATGCTGCATTTGATGCTGGTTATGCTTCTGCCCTTAACAAATCAATTATAGTAGTGCATAATGATGAGGATCAACATGCTCTTAAAGAAGTTGATGCATCTGCTTCAGCTGTTGCAAAAGATCAGAAACAAGTTGTAAGAATACTGAAATACATTTTAGATGGAAGCTTATAAGATGTGGGCTATTTAATATTAACCATCAAATTGAAATTTGATTATATTCATTAAATTATAACTTTATTAAGTTCTAAATTTATGAAATTATTAAAAAAACTTTTTCCTTTGTTGTTGGTTCTGCTTGCAATTTCTTACGGTATGATATCAAGCT
>CESW01149642.1_pt1 | contig 16207 bp, 13 predicted proteins | sample 531171 | NCBI WGS metagenome assembly CESW01 (sample SAMEA2621859, study PRJEB7988) | marine metagenome | biome: marine biome (ENVO:00000447); feature: surface water layer (ENVO:00002042); material: "saline water (ENVO:00002010), including plankton (ENVO:xxxxxxxx)" | depth 5 m
ACATTAACGTGGGGTTTGGTTCGCTGAAAGGTCTCTTTTGCCATTTTATTTATTCATTTAAGTAAGTATTAAAAATTGTTTATGACTGACTCTCAATAATTTCCTGGGCCAATTTGTCTGGTAACTGTGTGTACTCCTCAAATTCCATTGAATATACAGCACGTCCCTGAGTTAGTGATCGAAGATCTGTTGAGTAACCAAACATTTCAGAAAGAGGTACTTTTGCTTTCACAACTGAACCTTTAGGATCTGAATTCATACTTTGGATTATACCACGACGTGAATTAAGGTCACCGATAACATCACCCATATACTCTTCTGGTGTGGTAACTTCTACTTTCATTACCGGCTCTAATAGTGCAGGTCTTGCCTTTTTAGCCGAATCACGGAAACCACTCTTTGCGGCTAATTCAAAACTCAATTGATCTGAATCCACATCATGGTACGATCCATCAAATAAACGAACTCCTACATTCTGCACAGAATAATTGGCCTGAATACCATTTTCTAGTGCCATTTTGAAGCCTTTCTCAACAGAAGGAATAAATTCACGAGGTATGTTACCTCCAACAATTTCGTTAATAAACATGAATCCATCATCTCGGCTTATTCGGTCTTCGCGGCCCTCATAATTATCAAAAAATTCAATGGGTGCAATTTCAAACTGAATATCTGCAAATTTACCACGTCCACCCGTTTGTTTCTTGTAAACCTCGCGATGGGTAACATTTTTCGAAATAGTTTCGCGGTAAGATACCTGCGGAGCTCCTACATTCGCTTCTACCTTAAATTCACGTTTCAAACGGTCGACGATGATTTCTAAGTGAAGCTCACCCATGCCAGCAATGGTAGTCTGACCGGTTTCTTCATCAGTGCTTACTTTAAAGGTAGGATCTTCTTCTGCTAACTTTTGCAATCCTGTGGATAATTTGTCACTATCTGCTTTTGTTTTGGGCTCAACTGCTAATTTAATTACCGGCTCAGGGAAAGTAATTTGCTCCAATATTACAGGCTGGTCTAAATCGCAGAACGTATCACCGGTAAATACCGCTTTCACGCCCACAAGGGCGACTATATCTCCAGCTTGAGCGAAGTCTAAATCTTTTTTATCGTTTGCGTGCATTTCAAGCAAACGTCCTACACGTTCTTTTCTACCCGTTGTAGAGTTTAGTATATACGATCCTTTGGCTAAACGTCCAGAGTATATACGTGCAAATGTTAGTTTACCTACATACGGATCTGTCATAATTTTAAAAGCAAGGGCACTAAACGGAGCATCAGGATTTGCGACTCTGGTTATTTTGTTTTCCGTGTTAGGGTCTATGCCATTTACCGCTTCAATATCTAATGGACTTGGCATGAAATCGATAACACGATCTAACATAACCTGCACACCTTTATTTTTAAGTGCAGTACCACACATTACTGGGGTGATATCTTTTGCGATGGTAGCCTTTCTAATGGCATTAATAATTTCCGCAGCTGAAATTTCTTCTTCCATTAAATATTTTTCCATAAGCGACTCATCATGGTCAGCTATTGCTTCAAGCATTTGCACGCGATAATCATTCACACTATCTACCATGTCTTCAGGAATATCGATTACATCGTACTTTGCGCCCAAGGAGGCCTCATCCCAAACGATACCCTCCATATTAATGAGATCAACAACTCCTTTGAAATTCTCTTCACTGCCAATAGGAATTTGAATGGGGATAGGGTTGGCTTTCAATTTGTCATTCAACTGATCAACAACGTTGTAAAAATCTGCACCTGTTCGATCCATTTTGTTTACAAAAGCCATACATGGAACTTTATATTTTGTTGCTTGACGCCATACTGTTTCTGACTGAGGCTGAACAGCACCCACCGAGCAAAGCACAAACACTGCCCCATCTAGTATCCGAAGCGAGCGCTCTACCTCTACAGTGAAGTCAACGTGACCAGGAGTGTCAATAATGTTAATACGATGATCATTCCAGATACAGTGAGTGGCTGCAGAAGTAATTGTAATGCCTCGCTCCTGCTCCTGCTCCATCCAGTCCATAGTAGCCGCACCGTCGTGCACTTCTCCAATACGGTGACTTCTACCGGTATAAAAAAGAATACGTTCGGTTACCGTAGTTTTACCTGCATCAATGTGAGCCATGATCCCGATGTTACGGGTACGTCGCATTTGGTCAAGTACTTTTGGATCCATTGTTGTAGTGTCAGGCATGATGTGATAAATTATATTTAAAGCGAAATTAGAATCTGAAATGAGCAAAAGCCTTGTTTGCTTCCGCCATGCGATGTGTTTCGTCTTTCTTACGAACCGCACCACCTTCGTTTTTAGAGGCATCGATAAGTTCTCTTGAGAGACGCAAAGACATAGATTTATCGTTTCTTGAGCGCGCAGCTTTAATAAGCCAGCGCATTCCTAATGCAGTACCGCGCTCTTGCCGAACTTCCACAGGAACTTGGTAGGTTGCCCCACCAACTCGTCGTGATTTCACTTCTACCACAGGAGTTGAATTCTGCAGAGCAGAACGAAAAATTTCCACTCCAGTTTCACCTGTACGTTCTTCAATTATTTCAAAAGCTTGATAGACAATTTTTCTAGCAACACTTTTTTTACCATCACGCATCAAATTGTTTACAAAACGTGTAATTAGCTTATCGTCAAATATGGGGTCAGGTTGTACATCTCTTTTCTCTGCTTTTCTTCTACGCATAATAGATTGAACTAAACTTAAGATTTCGCTTTTGGTCTTTTTGTTCCGTACAGGCTTCTACTCTGAGTACGACCTTCTACACCAGCGGTATCGAGAGTCCCTCGAATAATGTGATAGCGGACACCAGGAAGATCTTTTACGCGACCTCCACGTATCAATACAATACTGTGCTCTTGCAGGTTGTGTCCTTCTCCCGGGATATAAGCCGTAACCTCAATACCATTTGTAAGACGTACTCTTGCTACTTTACGTAGTGCAGAGTTAGGTTTCTTGGGTGTTGTGGTATATACTCGTGTACATACTCCACGCTTTTGAGGACAACTTTGCATAGCAGGAGCAGTTGTCTTGCGTTTATTGGTTTTTCTACCTTTTCTAATAAGTTGTTGAATCGTTGGCAATGTTCAAATAGTTTTAGTTGAGGCCATTGATGAGTTTTATAATCAATTCGAAAGCCTTAAAAGATACAACAACAAAACATATAAGTCCAAAGGTAAAACAAATAAAAAGGTTCAATCATATAAAGTTGATTTCAAATACCACTATATTTCCTAAACAATTTGGATCAACTCAACAAAATGTAATAATACAGATATATATCACTATATCATTTGAAGATATCTAAACTCAAAGGAATAGGCTCAATTAAACTAAATGCTCTCGCAAAAGAAGGGATTCATTGTGCGCAGGATTTACTTTTTTTCTTTCCGCGGCGCTATTTAGATAGGACTAATGTTCAAAAAATTGGGCAACTCCGAGGTGTCGGTGAAAAAGTAACAGTCGCCGGCACTATTTCTCAGATAAGTGAACAAGGATTTAAAGCAAAGAAGCGCCTTGAAATAGTTGTGAAAGATGAAACAGGCGGACTTAAAGCGGTTTGGTTCAAAGGGGGATATTACATAAAACAAAGGTTTAAAGTTGGTCAAAAGATTGCCCTTTTTGGCACAGTAAAACAATTTGGACGTCATTTATCTATAGCTCACCCCGAGACAGATGATTTGCATAAAATAAGTGATTTAGCTGACTTCTCCAGTATAGTGGCCATTTATCCAAGTGGACAACATTTCCACAAAGCACGATTATATAACAGTGATATCCAAAATTGGATAACTCAGTTACTGAATCAATCCTGCCTTGATAGCTTGATCCCTGAATTTATACCGGACTATATTCGACGCACTTATGGCTTCCCATATCGTGCAGACGCAATTAGGGCCATACATACCCCTTCTTCACAAGAAGCCCATAAGCAAGCACTCAGAAGATTTAAATTTGAAGAATTTTTCTTATTTCAACTAAGCATGGAACGCATCCACGGCGAACGTCGAAAAGCCAAAATAGGTCCTATACTTAAAAAAAGCATCCCAAATACGCGGCTTTATTTCGATCAGCTGATCCCTTTTAAATTAACTTCTGGTCAAAGATCAGCATTGAGAGACATAAACGATGATGTGCGATCTGGGCGTCAAATGAATAGACTTATTCAGGGTGATGTAGGTGTAGGTAAAACCGTAGTGGCCATGGGAGCGCTTCTCATGGCGGTCGATAATGGATACCAAGGAGCCCTAGTTGCTCCAACCGAAATCCTGGCAGAACAGCATTTTACAGGCTTAAGAAAGGCTTTTTCCGAACTCAACATTTCCATAAGACTTTTAGTTGGTGGGCAAAAAACAGGACTGCGCCGCGATGTACTTACAGACATTGAGGGTGGAGGATGCAATATCATAGTTGGAACTCATGCAGTTATACAGAAGGAAGTTCATTTTCATAACTTAGGGATGGTCGTTATAGATGAGCAACACCGATTTGGGGTTCAGCAGCGAGCCGCACTATTGCATAAAGCCAATAATCCGCACATTTTGGTAATGAGTGCAACACCTATACCTCGATCTCTTGCCATGTCATTATATGCCGACTTGGATATTTCTAAGATAAAGGGTTTACCAAAGGGGCGAAAAACTATCCGAACCGCAATTCGCTCGGAAAAAAAACGAGCAGATGTGTACCATTTTATAGAACAAGAAATATCTGATGGCGGGCAGATATATTATATTTATCCGCTAATCGAAGAATCTGAAGTCCTTGATTTAAAGGATGCCACTGCCGGTTTTGAGAAGATACGTCGGCGCTTTCCGTCTGCTCGAGTAGCCTTATTGCATGGACGTATTAAAAGTGGGGAGAAGGACGCCAAAATGCAATCATTTGCAAAAGGTGAGATTGATATTTTAGTTTCAACTACTGTAGTCGAAGTGGGAGTGGATGTGCCTAATGCTTCCACAATGATCATAGAGCATGCCGAACGCTTTGGTCTTTCTCAGTTGCATCAGCTTCGTGGAAGAATTGGGCGTGGGAGTCGGCAGGGCTATTGTATCTTAATTCCTGATAATGCAGTGAGTAAGTCAGGTGCTGTTCGGCTTAAGACTATGGAAAAGACCACAGATGGCTTTGAAATTGCCGAAATAGATTTAAAACTTAGAGGGCCAGGGGACTTCCTAGGAACTAAGCAAAGCGGATTACCTGATTTTAAATTTGCAGATATTATTCAGGATCAGGACCTACTAGAAACAGCAAAAAACCAGGCAAGAGAGCTTATGTTGAGGGATTTTTTACTTTCAGAGCAGGAACACCTTGAATTAAAGCAATACTTTGAATCTTATTATCACGAAAAACAACAACTTTATGGTTTAGCATAATAAATAACTGTAAACCTAATTTGTTAGGTGAGAGTATATCAATATTTTAGCAAATCTAAAGGGGTAACTGCGGTTTGGATTTCTAATTTTTCATTTAAGTAATTAATGTGAATTTTATCTAGAGAATATGATAATAGGTAATTATAGATTTAATTTGTTTTAGTCTTTAGACAATTATTTTAAATGACTCATTGTTTTAATTTTACCTTATCATAATCTCATTACCTTTTTTTTGGTTAATAGGCTTCGAATTCTGATAAAATTGTCTTAAAGCACCTTGAATAACACAATACACTTAAATTAGCGTAACGCAGAATCTCCAAATTAATGTATAGCTATCAGTAAATGAAATGGTACAGCAGCAATACAATAAATTTTAATTCTGCTTTTTCTTTTCTTCTCTCTTACGCTCATTGTGGTCTAAAAAGCGTTTTCGTATTCGCAGATTTTTAGGAGTTACCTCTAGCCATTCATCTTCCTCAAGAAACTCAATGCATTCTTCAAGGCTCATTTTTTTAGCCTGTGATACTTTAGTGGCTTCAGCAGTCTGAGTTGCACGGTGATTGGTCAAGTTTTTCTTTTTTACCACGTTCACAACCATATCTGCTGCTCGGTTATTTATTCCTATGACCATTCCCTTATAAACTGGCTTACCCGCTTCGATAAAAAAAGTACCTCGGTCTTGAATGCCCTCCAAAGAATAATTGGTTGTCTCACCTTTTTCTAGCGCAATTAAGGCACCCCGACTTCTTCCTGGTATTTCCCCGGCAAATGGTTCATAAGTATCGAACTGTTGATGCATGATTCCTGTGCCTCGGGTTTCAGTGAGTAATTCGCTCCGAAATCCAATGAGTCCTCTGGATGGCGCTCTAAATTCAATCCTGTTATTTTCTCCTTCTTGGCTCATTCCTTGCATAATGCCCTTTCGTTTTTGCAAATTGTCTATAACCCGATTGGAATAGTCTTTGTGCACATCAACTACAACTTCTTCGACCGGTTCATGTGGAATACTATCTATATTTTGAAAGAGTACCTCTGGTCGTGATACAGCGAACTCGTATCCTTCACGACGCATTGTTTCAATTAATATAGCCATTTGCAATTCACCTCTGCCAGAGACCTTAAAAACATCAGGACTATCTGTAAACTCCAGTTGCATCGCCACATTTGTTCGAACTTCTTTTTCTAAGCGATCTTTTATTTGGTTAGAGGTAACATAACTGCCTTCTAAGCCTGCAAATGGGGAGTTATTCACTCTGAAATACATTGCAATGGTTGGCTTGTCTAAGTCAACATATGATAAGGGTTCCTTATCGGAGGAATCGGTTAAGGTGTCACCGATATGAACACCTTCATATCCAGCTATGGCCACGATATCACCTGCGATTGCCTCTTCTACAGGTTCGCGCTTCAGACCACTAAAAGAAAATAGTCTTGTCACTCGGCGTTTACTTTTAACCTCACCGTTACCTTTTACTAAAGAGAGATCCTGATTCACTTTTACAACACCTTGCTCGATACGACCTACTGCAATCCGGCCCACATAGTCATTCCAATCTATGGAACTTATAAGCATCTTGAACGGGACATTCATAGGTTGTTCAGGCGCGGGTACATGTTCAATTATAAGATTCATTAAACTCGATAAATCATCGTCTATGCTATTGGGTTGTCTACCTGCAATCCCCTCTTTTGCAACTGCATAAAGTACAGGAAATTCTAACTGTTCATCGGTAGCATCAAGCACAACAAAGAGGTCAAATATTTCATTAAGTACATCGTCTGGCCTTGCATCCTTTCGGTCAATCTTATTGATTAACACAATAGGTTTATACCCTAGGCTTAGGGATTTCCTGAGAACAAATTTAGTTTGTGGAAGCGGACCTTCTGCAGCATCTACTAACAAGATAACCCCATTTACCATCTTTAAAATCCGCTCGACCTCACCCCCGAAATCGGCGTGCCCAGGCGTGTCTACGATATTAATTTTGGTATCTTTCCAAGACACGGCTGTATTTTTGGACGAAATAGTAATTCCGCGTTCCCTTTCAAGATCACCAGAATCCATCACTCGGTCATCAACTTCTTGGTGAGCTTGGAATGTACCGCACTGTTTTAATATTTGATCTAAAAGTGTCGTCTTGCCATGATCTACATGAGCAATTATGGCAATATTTCGAAGTTCTTGTTGCATTTATATAGTAAGTAGATTATCTCGATACCATTTCTACACATACTAAGCCTATATCGTAGAAACTAAGTAGCACTAAAATTACGAAGATTCTACTAACTAAAGAGGAAGATTGTCATGTTTTTTTTTAGGCACGCTATCTACCTTGTTTTCACTCATTTTGAAAGCATGAATCAATCGCGCTCGCGTCTCCGAAGGCAGTACTACTTCATCAATAAATCCCCTTGCTGCAGCTTTATATGGGTGGGCAAATTCCTGAGCATATTGTCGTTCCAATTCAGCCTGTTTAACTTCGGGATCGTCTGAAGCCGCAATTTCCTCTTTGAAAATTATCTCTACTGCACCTTTGGTTCCCATGACCGCAATTTCAGCGGTTGGCCAGGCTAAATTATAGTCAGCTCGAATATGCTTTGAATTCATCACATCATACGCACCTCCATAAGCTTTACGCGTGATAACCGTACATTTTGGCACCGTTGCCTCACATAATGCATAAAGTAATTTTGCTCCATGTTTAATAATACCGCCCCATTCCTGATCGGTTCCTGGTAGAAATCCTGGCACATCCACCAAGACCAATAATGGAATATTAAAAGCATCACAAAAGCGAACAAATCGTGCAGCTTTTAATGATGAATCAATACACAGTACTCCTGCCATCGCAAGCGGTTGGTTCGCTACTACTCCAATACTTGCCCCATCCAATCTGGCAAAACCAGTGACCATATTCTCAGCGTAATCGGGCTGTACTTCATAAAAACTTTTCGCATCCAACAGGCCCTCAATAATATCTTTAATATCATAGGGTTTATTGGGATTTTCTGGTATTAAGGTATCCAAAGCGGCTACTTTATGGGCATCTGGAGCACTAGAATCGTAACGCGGTGGCTTCTCCTCGCAATTGGAGGGTAAATAGTCCATTAATCGGCGAATATCACTTAGACAAACATTATCATTAGGTGTGGCAAAATGAGCTACCCCTGATTTCTGGGTATGAATGGAAGCCCCGCCTAAATTTTCTGAACTTACCTCCTCGTGAGTAACTGTTTTAACGACATTTGGTCCGGTAACAAACATATAACTACTGTCCTTAACCATGAAGATAAAATCAGTTAGCGCTGGTGAATAAACAGCCCCACCTGCGCAAGGGCCCATAATGGCAGAAATTTGAGGAATTACACCAGATGCCATACTGTTTCGCCAAAAAACTTCTGCATAGCCGCCCAATGCGGAAACCCCCTCTTGAATGCGTGCGCCGCCTGAATCATTCAACCCAATTACAGGGTGACCATTTTTAAGGGCTAAATCTAAGATTTTGCATATTTTCTCCGCATGGGTTTCCGATAATGACCCTCCAAATACCGTAAAATCTTGACTATAGACATAGACCGGCCGGCTGTTTATGGTTCCTGAACCCGTTACTACTCCATCTCCCAATACTTTTTGATCTTCCAACCCAAAAGCAGACGAACGGTGGGTCACAAAAGCGTCAATTTCATGAAACGAATTCGGGTCCAATAGTAGACCCAGTCGCTCCCTAGCTGTCAATTTCCCTTTATCATGTTGGCGCTGAATTCTTTTTTCACCTCCCCCATGTGTGCTAAACACCCGCATATCTTGCAAGCGCTGTGTATGATCGGCTGTCAACTTAGGTTTTTTGGCGTCATTTGCATTCATAATTCAGCTTTTAATCGTTAAAATATTTCTCTAACTCATCAGTAAACTGGACCATCGTTCTTGTGGTCATATCAATATCATAAGTTGGAATTATCTCTTTTTGGAGACATTTTACCACTTTGGGCCAAATAAATTTAGACTCCAGTGTTTCTAATACATACAAATAATCTTCTTTGGATCCCTTAAAAAGTTTTTTAATGTATTTCTTTCGATTTTTTTTCAGCGCCTGTGCCAATCGATCCTCCAGCTCAACATCATCTTTTTCCTGGGTTGATGTGTTCAGCGGCTCGTCTTCGCTTTTTACCTGCAACTGCATTTGAGTATTCTGCTTGTTTATTCCCGAAGAAATGTTGCTATCCTCAAAAAATGAGCTGTTTAGATGCACATTCTTAGATTTTTCTGCATCGTCTTTTTTTATTGGACGGTTGAAGAGACTTTCATCATCAACATGGTTAGCTTCATCAATCTTTAAATCTACCTCCTGAGAGGTATGTGATTCCGCTTTCATATATAAGAAAGCAAGAGAATCTGGATGAAGACTATCTTCTTCCTCATTTATTTCCTCAGCTACCAATACAAAGGATTCTGTCTCTTCTTCTGTTTGTTTATCCTCTATCTCATCCCCTATTTGTGTAACCGCTGACTTCAACACATCAAGAAGTTGATTCACTGTTAAGTTGACTGCTGGTAACTGCTGTGACCATTCTTTTAGCCCTCGATCATCAAAATAGGTCATTAGCCAATCTGAGGGAATATCTGCCCTAGAACATACTTGATAAAAGGTCTCTAATTCTTGTTCCCACCGATCCCAATCGAACTTTTCGAACAATTTGTTGTGCAATTGCTGAATAATTTGAGAGGCCCTAACCTTTGACAATACATGTAAATCTTTACGATGGAGGTAAAGGGGTATAAGATTCTTAAGTTCAGGAAAAAAAAGAAGCTCCTCGCATCGTGCCTCAATTTGTTTGACCTGCATTTCTACTTTATCACCATATAACCAGCTAACTAAATACTTACTTGGCTCAACCAAAATTGGCACCCAAGTATGAACAAAATCTTGACCCAGTTTTATGACATTTTCTCGTGGAACTTGGATTGTTGGCGCGGCTAGCTCTAAAAAATCTTCCCACTTTTGCCTTAACTGCGCGTGATCCCATTGAATCCAATGTTCGTTTACAGGTCTCATTGACGCTTTAAAATGCTTTTGTACTCGAAGCCAAATATGCTCACATAAATAGGCCGGCAATAGTTCGAAATGCTTAAATTGTGCCTCATTTACGGAAATAGGCAAAGATTTCCATTCCTCAGATAATTGTTGAGCGACACTTTCGGATATTTTTATCATCACGTTTGCGTGGGATTTTTGGTATACTTCAAAAATAACGTCTCTTTAGTGGTGAAACAACTCATGCTTCATGATTGAACTGCAAGCAGTACAACTCCGAAAACAATATACCCATCGCCGGCTTTTTTCCGAACTAAGCTTTGAACATCGTTCAGGTTTACTTGGAGTTGCCGGCGCCAACGGCAGTGGAAAGTCTACCCTACTCCGATGTCTTGCTCTTTTACAAGGTGTTGACGCAGGAAAAATACACTGGAGCCGAAAAAACCAAGAGTTGACGCGACAGGATTTCAGGAGTTCTATTGGATTTGTTGCCCCAAATATTCAGTTCTATGACGAACTAACAGTGCAAGAAAACTTAGACTTTGTGCAAAAAATTAGCGGATTTGGTCAACTTTCACTACCTGATAATCAAGTTACACCTATCGATTGGTTGGCTAAGATGCAGATAAAAGATTTAGCCGAGTATCGGTATCACAGTTTATCTACAGGGCAACAACAAAGAGTTAAATTAGCTATTGCGTTATCCCGTAATCCTAGCGTACTTTTCTTAGACGAACCTGGTGCCAATTTAGATGCACAAGGTAAAGAACTTATAAAATATCTTTTAGCCGATCTCAAAATTAGTGGAACACTACTATTTCTGGCCTCAAACGACCCGAAAGAACTTGATCTATGTGATCGCATATTATATTTGGATGACTAAGTTCGAATAAACAAATGCAACTTTAATCATAAACTCTTTATTCTGTGATATCAACCTACGACTACCAGCTCGCCGACTTAATTTTAGACCATAGTACCGAAGTACATGCCAACGATAATGTAATGGTGCAGCTGATCGGCTTAAATGGTATTGATCTTCTCCGGGCACTTGTTGAAGGGGTGCGAAAGCGAGGTGCACATCCTTTTATCCAAATCATAGATACTGAAATACAAAGAGAGTTAATTGAGCAAGGAAATGAAAATTTTTGGAAAATTCAGGCTAAAGTTGACCAGCTTCCATTGATGAAACAAATGGATGTATTTATTGGTATTAGAGCATCTGAAAATATTTATGAACAATCAAAAGCAACTAAAGATGCCAACAAGGCTTATTCAGAATATTTTTTAAAACCTGTACATTTTGATGAGCGAGTAAATAATACGCGCTGGTGTATTATGCGATATCCATCCCCAGCATTTGCAATGAATGCGAAATTACCAACCCATGAATTTACTCGATTCTATTATGATGCTTGCCTGGTCGATTATGGTCAGCTTAAAAAAGCCATGGTACCTTTGGAGAAACGCCTAAGAGCAACAGATCAAGTTCACCTAAAAGGAGAAGGAACGGACATCATACTGTCAGTAAAAGGGCAGAATTGGATACCATGTTTTGGCAGACATAACATCCCAGATGGAGAAATATTTAGCTCCCCTATCATTGACTCGGTGCAAGGCTTCATCACCTATGCTCCAAGCGTCTACCAAGGTAAACCATTTGAATTTGTAACTCTAGAAGTCAAAAATGGGGTGGTGATTGAATTTGATTCCTCCAATAATGATGCCCTCCGAGGCATTTTAGACACTGATATGGGTTCTAGACGTTTTGGTGAATTCAGCTTTGGTACAAATCCAGTTATTTCTTCACCCATGTGTGATATATTATTTGATGAAAAAATTTATGGATCAAACCATCTAACCCTAGGTAAAGATTATGAGGTAGCTCCCAATGGCAATAACAGTACTATTCATTGGGATTTGGTTTGTATAGGTGCTGATGTATACCTAGATGGTCAGCTCATCCGTAAGTGCCGAGAATATGTGGTAGAAGATTTAAGAGGACTGAATCCGTAACCTTTTCCAAACATAATATTCAAATTAGTCCACGTCAAAGGATATGCCTTGCGCTAAAGGCAGAGTATCACCCCAGTTGATCGTGTTAGTTTGACGCCGCATATAAGCTTTCCAAGCGTCACTGCCGGATTCGCGACCTCCGCCTGTTTCTTTCTCCCCACCAAAAGCCCCTCCAATCTCAGCGCCACTTGTACCTATGTTAATGTTTGCAATACCACAATCTGAGCCAGTAGCGCTTAAAAAGCGCTCGGCTTCGCGCAGGTTCAACGTGAACATAGCTGAACTCAAGCCTTGCTTTACACCATTATGCATAGCGAAAGCTTCTTTTTGTGTGCGGTATTTTAAAAGATATAGAATAGGTGCAAATGTTTCTTCCTGGACAATTTCATAATCATTTTCAGCTTCAATAATAGCTGGTGTTACGTAGTTACCCTCTCTTTCTATTACTTGCCCGCCATAAACAAGTGTACCACCCTCGTTTTGAGCCTTTTTGAGGGCATTTTGCATAGCATCTACCGCAGCTTGATCAATCATAGGGCCTACTAGTGTATCCGGTTTTAATGGATCTCCAATTGTGATTCTTTGATAAATGCTCACCAAGCGATCTTTTACTTTATCGTAGACATCTTGATGGACAATAAGACGCCGTGTACTTGTGCATCGCTGACCACAAGTTCCCACCGCCCCAAATACCGTTGCTCGAATGGCCATTTCCAAGTCAGCATCTTTACTAATTATAATAGCATTATTGCCACCTAACTCTAAGATGCTTTTACCCAATCTACTGCCCACTACTTTTGCCACTTCCTTACCCATACGTACCGATCCAGTAGCTGATATTAATGGAATTCGTGAATCGGTAGTCATCCATTCACCTAGCTCACGATCACCTGTAATCAAGTTGAATATACCTTCAGAAAGATTATTCTCTTTAAGCACTTTTGCCACAATTTTTTGAATAGCAACTCCACAAAGCGGTGTTTTTTCCGAGCCTTTCCATACCATCACATTTCCACAAACTGCCGCAATCATGGCATTCCAACTCCACACTGCAACAGGGAAATTAAAAGCAGATATGATGCCTACAATACCCAACGGATGCCACTGTTCATACATGCGATGCTCAGGACGTTCGCTATGCATAGTTAAGCCATAAAGCTGTCGACTCAGTCCAGTTGCAAAATCACAAATATCGATCATTTCTTGCACCTCACCCAGACCTTCCTGATGGATTTTACCCATCTCATAAGTAACTAACTTGCCGAGTGGTTCCTTGAATTCACGCAATTTAACACCAATTTGACGCACAATCTCGCCTCTCAGCGGGGCAGGCATTTCACGCCATACTAGATGCGCACTTTGCGCGGTAGCAATTACCTGTTCGTATTGCTCTTTCGATGTTTGAGTAACATTAGCAATCTTTTTTCCGTCAACAGGCGTGTAGCTACTGACAAGGGATTTGCTTTCTATGTGTTTAGTACCTGTACTAGTTCCTGCATTTACCCCCTCAATACCTAATTTGCGTAAAAAATCCATATAAATAGTTTGTACATAATTATCGTATTAAGATACGTACTTACGCATTAAATCACAGACAAATAGCCATAAATCTTCTTCTAAACCATAGTGTTATTCTACCTATTTTAAGGCTCAATTAACTACCTTTTCATTCTTGTCACCAACTCTAAGCTATGAATACAGCCAGCCAGAAACAGTTAACTCTACTTCGCAAGCTTAAACATAAAAAACATCGTGAACAATTAAGTGTTTTTTTGGCCGAAGGCTATCATACTGTAGAACAAATTGTATCTAACAAAAGACTTATAATAGATAAGTTATTCATCGATTTCGAACATTTAGAGTGTGCGCAGTTAGATTATCTACTCGCATCCGGATTACATGCGGACCGGATATATACAACGAATAAGAGCACTATAAAAGAACTTTCGGATACCGAAAATACTTCTGGCTGGCTGGCTATTGTACAAATTCCAAAGTCCGATTCATTAGACAGTTTACTAGATGCTGCTTCCATTGCTTGTGAACCAATTTCTAAGACTTATTCAACAATGGAAAACGATTCAATCCTAATTGCTTTAGATCAAATTCAAGACCCAGGAAATATGGGGACTATTATCAGAACTGCTGTTTGGTTCGGTGTACAAGGTATATTACTTGGAGAAGGTTGCGTTGATATTTGGAATCCTAAAGTAGTTAGGAGTAGTGTTGGAGCATCTGGGATGGTGGCTCATGCCACTGCTAAATTAGAAGATGCCTTAATGCAGTGCCAACAAAAAGGATGGACTATCATGCTCTTGGATGGCTCAGCAGACGCCATTCAACTCTCATCTGAGCTACCTAAGGGTCCTAAAGTTTGGGTACTTGGGAATGAATCTAGAGGTCTATCAGCCCGTTTAAAAGAAATTCCTGAATCTATTCGCTACCGAATAGAGAAGCAGTGTATAGGGGTTGATAGTTTGAATGCAGCCATGGCTATAGGTATAGCACTTTATCGAAGTATTAACTTTAAATAAGCCATTGTATGTGGCAGGGTCATTCCATTTATTGATGGTGGCTCCCAATGATTTCATATACATCCCCAACGCAAATGCCTAAGAAAAAAATGAGGAAAACTTTCGTATTGGATATACCTATTTCGTTGTACGATTACGAGGCGGTAAAAAATTTTCAAGACAACGAGGTAGCCATTCCCATTAGCATCTTAGAAGAATTTGATACTTTTAAATAAGGCAATTCCATAACTAATTTACATGCAAGGGAATTTATTCGGTATTTGGCTCAAAGAAAAATGATCATGAAATTTTAAATGCTGAGTTGCGTCTTCGAGCCGAGAATCCTGAAGTGCGAGTAAATTTGGTCTCAAAAGACATTAATTTAAGGCTTAAAGCCCGCGCCTTGAATTTAGAGGGATAGGATTATTAGATTGTGCAAGTGGAAAATATTAATTAGCTGTACAAGGGATAAACCGAGCGTTTTCTCGAAGACGCGTCAATTGCTGCCAAATTTTATGAAAAAGGGAAACTCAATCCCGAAGAACTTATAGAATAAACACCCACATCGAATCATGTCTACATTTTTAAAAGCCAAGGTTCATCGGCATCAGGATGGTACAATTCAAACAGAGGATTTATAGAAAATATCGAGATAAAGAATATTTATGGTATTCATCCCAAAACGCAGAACAACATTTTGCAATGCATTCACTAATTAATCCAAATGTACTGTCAACTTCCATTACTAGCTCTGCAGGTACTGGCAAAACACTTCTTGCCTTAGCCATAGCTTTAGAGCAGTGAAGTAACTTTAAGCAAATATACCTCGATCGACCTATCATACCATTAAGCAACCGGGATATTGGATGCCTTCGGGATAATGCTAACACCAAAAAAGATCCCTATATGCAGCCATTACGGAATAATCAAAGTTTCATAAAAAATTAATTCAAAGAAAATAGCAAGTAATACAAAAGAATTAATGAAATAGTGCAAGCCGATAACCTTTGTATCATTCCACTAGCATACATAAGAGATCGAAGTTTATCAAATGTGATTTTCATTGTTGATGAAGCCCAAAATCTTACTCCCTATGAAATCAAGACTATCATTACGCGAGCGGGTGAGAAAACCAAAATTGTATTTATTGGAGATATTTTCCAAATTGATATAATCTATTTAGATGCCGAAAGTAACGGACCTTCCTATTTGGTTGATCGTATGCACAGCTGTCCCCT
>CESW01016956.1_pt1 | contig 16183 bp, 12 predicted proteins | sample 531171 | NCBI WGS metagenome assembly CESW01 (sample SAMEA2621859, study PRJEB7988) | marine metagenome | biome: marine biome (ENVO:00000447); feature: surface water layer (ENVO:00002042); material: "saline water (ENVO:00002010), including plankton (ENVO:xxxxxxxx)" | depth 5 m
GAGCGTGTCGCATTTATAGATCAAAAGTTGGAGGAACTATATCCGGACCCACCAATCCCACTCGATCATGTGGATCCCTACACTTTATTGATCGCCGTTCTTTTATCCGCTCAATGCACAGACGCAAGGGTAAACAAGGTGACCCCTGCTCTCTTTCAACTTGCTTCCACTCCTGAAGAAATGGCTCAAAGATCGGTTGATGAAATCAATGCAATTGTAAGACCTTGTGGCTTAGCGCCAAGAAAAGCTAAGGCGATTCACGAGCTTTCTCATCTGCTTATTAAACGGCATAAGGCTCAAGTGCCGGAGTCTATGGATGCACTGGAAGCCCTTCCAGGAGTGGGTCATAAAACCGCTTCTGTCGTGATGGCACAGGCATTTGGGGTCTCCTCTTTTCCCGTTGATACCCATATTCACCGCCTTGCCCAACGCTGGAAATTAACCAATGGAAAAAGTGTGGCTCAAACCGAGAAAGACTTGAAGCGCCATTTTGTAGAAGACAGATGGAATTCCTTACATCTACAAATTATTTATTACGGACGCGAGTATTGTCCGGCTCATGCCTGTCACGGCTTAGCATGTCCCATTTGCAAAACTTGTTTCCCGGAGCGAAAAAATAAGGTCCAGAACCGGAAGGCTTAACCAGCATTAACAAATATCTTAGGTCGCTCGGACTTTAAGCGCTTGATGGCGTCTTCACTAATTCCACAGTTAAATAAATATACTTCCCTCAAACTTTGGATAGCCGATAAGGTATCCACAATGGAGTCTTCAAGTTTTACATTGATTAAATTTAAATGCTCCAGTTTTTCCATGCTTTTCAGCTTCGAAGCACCGGAGACGGAAATTGCGGATGAACCTTCCAAATTTAATTTTCGAAGATTTACCAGCTTGGTAATTGAATTTATTCCCTCATCGGTGATTTTGGAATTTGGAAGATCCAATGAAACCACATGGTTCGCAATCGGCATCAAAGTCTCTAACTCATCATCCTCCATCGGAGGATCCGCTGGTGCTATGATCTGTAAGCCTTTGTCGTTCTCAATCGGAAGAATTCTAATACCTGACTGACGAAGAGTTTGAAAGGAGTCCGCATCTAGTGAAATCTCATCTGCGGATTTCGGCTCTTCGGAGACGACAGGAGTGCCTTCTTTTTCCCCGATTGGTGAAGCCACTAATAGTTGATCTATAGGTAATCCAAACTTTTCAAAAATAGGACCCAATTTTTCAGGCATTGCAAAATAAGCACCGACAAGCCCACCCACCGCTAAGAGCATCATGAAGGTAAACACCATAATGGTGGATAAAATCCGGGAAACTATTCCCTTTTTTTGGGCGACATAGACCGTCTGTACCTGTGCGGCACCTTTAATCTTTCGAACTTTTTTTCCGCCCTCTTTCGGGGTCACTTTTGGTTTGGCCTCGGAGGCCACAGAGGCCTCCACCTGTGTTGTTGGCTTGGGATTACTCTGTCCTGCCTGAACAGAAGTTGGGGCAGGTTGCGGATTAGGGACGGGAGTTTGCACATCCAGAATTTCAGTGAGGCTTTTCCACTCCGATTGTCCTTCCATCAGAGCGAAGTCACTGGGCAATAATTGTCCAGCGTCCAGATACTGCTTCGCCTGCTCCAGCGAGTAAGGACCAAAAGTTTGCCCATCCCTAGAAACAAAAATGTTCATTTTTTTCTATCACTCATCCGCAACCTTTAAAAAGTTATTGATAGAAAATCACAATCTCGAAAAGGAAGGGAAAGAAAAAAACTACCTAATCGATTTTTGAAATTCAAGGCATGGATTAGATAAATTCTTGAGGCTATTGATTACGAGTAGCCCAACTCACCTTCCAATCAGAAATCGGGTAGAGGGGGCAACCCACCATCATCAGATAGAGGAGGCAATCCACCACTATCTGGCAAAGGAGGTAATCCATCGCTATCTGGAAGAGGAGGTAATCCACCAGAATCTGGTAAAGGAGGTAATCCACCAGAATCTGCTTCGGGCATAGGAGGAAATCCTCCTGTATCTTCTCCAGGAAGGGAAGGAACTTCTCCATCAGATGAAGCAGGGTCAAGAGGCATGGCAGGAAATCCTTCTTCAGTTGCAGGGCTTTCTGGTTCCAGAGGTGGCAAGCTAGGGGGAAGGGAATCAACCTCTTCTTTTAAAGGAGGTATGCCAGGTTCACCAAGAGGTTCAAAGGCAGGCATTTCTGGAGCACTCTCACTCGGTTCAGCAAGAGGTTCAAAGGCGGGGGTAGCTTCAGGCATGCCGAGGTCTGCAGAAGGAGCAACCAATTTTGGCTCAGAAGGCAAAGCATTTGGATCAAGGCTCAGTTCCGGATCATCCAAAGGAGTTAAAGGAGCAGGTGCGGATTCAGCACTTTCTGTACTAGAAGGAATAAATACGCTTGGGAGATCAGTATCACTAGATTTCATGGAGTCCCCTCCCCCTGAAGAACTTGAGGGGGAAGCGGATGCACTTTGTCCCGTTTGATCGATTGGGGTGCCATCCGAACGCCAAGTTGCTTCTTTTCCGGATCTTTTACCCTGAGTGTAGGCACGAACATACATCTTTTGTCCATTTGGCCACCACCGAGTGACAGTACCATGCCACTTGCCTTCGTTATAATTCCGTTCATACATTTTAATCCCATTGGAAAACCAACGAGTACTAACGCCGTCCTTACGACCATTTACCCAAGCCTCGTCCTGCGAAACAAAATCACCTTTATCTCCTTTATCGATGGTTACGATTCTGCCACTGAAGGGGTTGTCAGAAAACTTCTGATAAAGTAAGCCATAGCGGTAAATAAAAAATTCATCGAACTCGGCTGCTGTGACTTGATAGGCACCCTTTGCCAAACCTGCTTTTAGGGCTTCGGGAGAAGCAGATTTCTTTAGACTTGAAGTACTTGGATAGCTAGTATTGGGTTGTCCTCGATTCCTGTAATTGTTTTCACAGGAGTAAAAGAGAAGAGTGAGTAAAGCGATAAGGGGACAGATAAGGACAGTTCTCATTTTTGTAATTTTGTAAATTCTTTTCTTAATTGCAAGGTTGAAGAAAAGAGAGCTGAATATACATAATTCTCGAATTCAGTATCGCTATCGTACCGAAATAAGTTCATAGTAGAATTTTTACTTTTGCCTATTATTTAAAATCGATCCTTTACGATCAATACTAATTGACTATCACGAAATCAATTCAGCCCAAATATGAACTTAGATAACCTCCTTCTCTCCCTACCCGCTGTTGGTGTACTTGCCCTAATTTTTACTTGGTGGAAGACCCAAGCAATAAATTCGACTCCCGAAGGTTCGGACCGTATGTCCAAAATCGCCCGCAGTATTCAGGAGGGTGCCATGGCTTTCCTTCGAGCCGAATATCGAATTTTAGTCATCTTCGTGGTTGCAGTTGCTGCCTTGCTCTTCTGGAGCGGCTCTAATAATGAACAGAGTGATGCCTTAGTCTCAGTAGCTTTCGCCGTGGGTGCTTTCTGTTCTGCCTTGGCTGGTTACTTGGGCATGAAGGTTGCCACCAAGGCAAATGTTAGGACGGCGAATGCGGCCAAAGATAGCCTGGGGAAAGCACTCGAGGTTGCTTTTTCCGGGGGGGCAGTGATGGGACTCGGAGTAGTTGGGCTCGGAATTCTTGGACTAGGTGCATTGTTTTATATTTTTGGAAATCATTTCAACGCATTTGAACAGGGAGCTTCCTTAGGAATTACCCTTTCCGTTCTTACTGGGTTTTCGTTTGGGGCATCATCGATCGCTTTATTTGCTCGCGTAGGTGGGGGTATCTACACCAAAGCCGCGGATGTTGGTGCAGATTTAGTTGGAAAGGTGGAGGCTGGGATTCCTGAAGATCATCCCCTCAACCCAGCAACCATTGCGGATAATGTCGGGGATAATGTCGGGGATGTTGCAGGCATGGGAGCAGATTTATTTGAATCCTATGTCGGCTCGATCATTGGAACCATGGTTCTGGGTGCCGCTATGGTTGCAGGAGCAAGCAAATTCACTGACTTTCTCGGCGGACTTTCCCCCGTTGTCCTTCCTTTAATTCTCGGTGCAGTTGGAATCATCACTTCAATCCTTGGCACCTTTTTAGTGAAAGTTAAAGATGGTGACGATCCCCAGAAGGCATTAAATACCGGAGAATTTGCATCCTCCGCGATTATGGTTGCTGCGTCTTATTTCATCATCAATAAATTTTTGCCTGAGACTTGGGTTTACAAAGACACCACATTCACCGCAATGGGAGTGTTTTGGGCAACCATCATTGGTTTAATTTCCGGGCTAGCCATTGGTTTCATTACCGAGCATTACACTGGAACCAATAAAAAGCCGGTTCGGGCAATTGTCGATCAGTCGATTACAGGTTACGCAACCAATATAATATCGGGTCTAGGAGTGGGAATGATTTCCACCACATTTCCAATCTTGATTCTAGCTGCAGCTGTAGTGGGTGCTTATGAGTTAGCTGGGCTTTATGGAATTGCAATTGCCGCAGTTGGCATGCTTTCAAATACTGGGATCCAGCTTGCCGTTGATGCTTATGGTCCAATTTCAGACAATGCAGGAGGGATTGCGGAAATGGCAGAGCTTCCACCAGAAGTTCGTCAAAGAACCGATAAACTTGACGCAGTAGGAAATACCACGGCCGCAATCGGAAAAGGATTCGCTATTGGCTCTGCCGCCCTAACCGCCCTTGCCTTATTTGCTGCCTTTAAAGAAACCGCTGGCATTGATGTAATTGATGTATCGGCTCCAAAAGTAATGGCTGGCTTGTTTATTGGAGCAATGCTTCCATTTCTTTTCAGTGCTTTAGCTATGGGAGCAGTGGGTAGAGCTGCGATGTCTATGATTCAGGAAGTTCGCAGGCAGTTTCATGATATTCCTGCTTTGAAGAAAGCCCTCGAAATTATGAACCGTAACGAAGGCAAACCCACGGATGAGTGGACTGAAGAAGAGCGAAAGAGTTTTGATGAAGCCATTGATTCTGCGGAGTATGGAAAATGCGTGGAAATTTCCACCCAGTCAGCGATCAAAGAAATGGTTTTTCCTGGATTGGTTGCCATACTTTCCCCTGTGATTGTCGGACTTGGAGGGAATTATCTTTTCCCCGGAAGTGGAGGCGTGATGCTCGGGGGTTTACTTGCGGGAGTAACCGCCTCTGGAGTGCTTATGGCTCTCTTTCAATCCAATGCGGGTGGAGCTTGGGATAATGCAAAGAAAATGGTTGAGGAAGGCTATGAAATAGATGGAACTGTTCATGGTAAAGGATCGGATGTACACAAAGCAGCTGTTGTTGGTGATACCGTGGGTGACCCACTGAAGGATACTTCAGGTCCTTCCTTGAACATCCTGTTAAAATTGATGTCGGTTGTCGCTCTGGTTTTGGCTCCTTATCTATAGGCCAAGTTTTTTAAACTCCCAGTTTTTTCAATTTAATTCGATTGCTTCTGCAAATTCTTTTCTGCCGGCTTGATCTCTTTCGTAATAAGCAGTACCGGCAACGATAATATCCACGCCTGATTTGAGGCAGGCTGTCACATGCTCAGGTCCAACTCCGCCGTCAACTTCAATCAGAAAATTATTTTGATTTTCCTTTCTTAGGTCTGCAATAACCTGAGCTTTTTCAAGTACACTTTCTAAAAATTTCTGGCCTCCAAAACCTGGAAAAACCGTCATTAACAGAACCAAATCAAGTTGGTCTAGGTAAGGAATAAGTCCTTCAACGGAAGTATCTGGGTTGATCACCATTCCCGTTTGGACTCCAGCTTTCTTTATTTTATCTAGAGTAGCATTGTGATCATACTTCGGTTCCAAATGGATACTAATAAGGTCAGAACCAGCCTGAATAAAAGAGTCCACATAACGGTCTGGTTGATCTAGCATCAAATGAACATCGAAAAATAATTTTGACTCCTTTCGTAAGTCGGCCACGGTCTGCGGTCCAAAACTTAGATTTGGCACAAAGTGACCATCCATAATATCCAAGTGGATCCACTTTCTTCCATCTTCTTCCGCTACCTCTAGAGCCTGAAGAAGATGAGCGTGATTACCAGCAAGGATGGAGGGCGCGAGAATTTTCATGGATAGAGAAAAGTTTTACCAAGTTTGATTTGCCAAACGGCTCACGATCCGAAACCCAAGAATGCGGGCGATTTCGTTCAATGCTTGGCGGTCTTTGGGTTGATCGAGTGTGCTAGCCCTCATGGCATAGCCTTGGGATTGCAAAGTGAAAGATCCAAGCTCAACATTTTGTTTTCTTTTTCGCACCTCAACTCGTGCCTGAAGCCTAAGTTCGAACCCCGAGGCAAGCAGGGTATCATCAGAATTGAAGGCCTTCGCATCACGATAGTAGTCCTCAATGATTACTTTTACCACAAGTTGAGATTTTTTTGGGCTACGAGTAACTTGAAAAACTCCAACCTGAGCCAATTCCTCTTTGAGCATACGATTTAGAATAGGTCCGAATTGTGCGGCTGTTGAGCGATTTTCAACATTTAGAAAGATTCTCTTTCCAGAATTTTCAAGGGGATAACCAACTTGATACCGACAACTTGAGGAAGCAAAGAAAACCAAGAGACCGAAGAAGCCTGCTTGAAATCGCTTATTGCTCATCCTTGGCTCTTAACTCCGCAACTTTTTTTTCGGCGAGACGAGCAGCCTCGGATTCAGGTGCTGAATTGATGGCTTCGTTATAAAATTGCAGAGCAGGACGATTTCCCAACTCACGCCATCGAACCAGAAAATATTTGCCGTACTTTTCAACATACTGAGCGACTTCAAGTTTGCTGGTTGCAAGAGTTTGTCTCATTTCATTTCTTCCATTTTCGGCCATAGATGAGCGCTCGTCCGCCTCTTTCAGGCGAAACTGGTAAGCCTCTCTAGATTCATGTGGACTTTGAGGAGGAGGGGTAGCGTACAAAATAAGATAGTCTTCATAAAAATTGAGTGCCTTAAGTGTGGATCCTTGATCATAAGCAGGACCCGCCACTCTATCCTGATAAACTTTTGCCAACATGAAATAAGCCTTTTCGGATAGATAACTCTCTGGGTACAAGTTCACAATTCGCTCCAAAGCATCAACAGCTTCCTCTTCTTTGTTATCCTTTAAGGCAATCTCGGCAAGTGCCATCAGTGCTCGGGGTGCAAACCTCGGTCCGCGAGCAAGATTTGCTATTTCATCAAGCCGGACACGATCCTGATTACCGGACCGAAAACGGGGCACTACTCCCCATTTTCGGGGAAGATCTTCTTTAGCCAACCGCTCAGCCAATCGCATTAGGGATTCCGCAATTCTTTCAAAATCATAATTCGTGTAAGCTTGGGCGACTAAGCGAAGGTGTTCAAAAGCCTTTTGCCAGTCTCCTTTCTTCTCTCGCAGAATGGAAGCACGGAAGAGAGACTCCGGTCCAATTGCAATGAGAGAATTTTTTATTTTTATGGTAGCATCTGACCGCCTTTTTGAAAATTTTTCATAGAGCACCAAAGCTTTTCGGAGTGATCCTTCATTCTGAAGCTTGTTGGCATCGATAAACCATTTTCTTGCTTCGCCCGGATTATAAGGATTCCGATTTTTAATAAAGAAGCCTGTGCCGGGAAAAGTATATTCCTTGTCAACAACCCCAGGCCCTTTGGCCCTAGTAGCACCTTCGAGAAGATTAAAAACGCAAAAGGAAAAGAGACTAAAATTTAGTAAGACGAAATTTTTCATTGATTTTCAATAAGTAGTTTTAGAATCGAACAAGGGTTGCCGACCAAGTCAAGCCTGCTCCGAAAGCAACAAGCAAGCCCAATTGCCCAGGCTTGAAAATTCCAGCTCGAAAGGCCTCATCCAGAGCCAAAGGTATCGAAGCCGCCGAGGTATTTCCATGTTTTTCGAGATTACAAAAGAACTTTTCCAGAGGCACCTCGAGTCGATTAGCCAAACTCTCAACAATTCTTACATTCGCCTGATGAGGAATATAATGATCCACTTCGTAAGGACCAATTCCATGGTCTTTTAATAGTTCACGGGATGCCATCTCCATTACCCGGACCGCGGACTTAAAAATCTCTCGGCCATTCATCTGCAAATAGTGTTCACGATTCTCAATCGTTTCAGCACTAGCTGGACTTCTAGATCCTCCGGCAGGTTGATAAAGCAGAGAAGGATTAGCCCCGTCAGATCCACAACGAAAACCTATCAGGCTTGGACCTTCTCCTTTTTGGGATAACACGGCTGCTCCTGCTCCATCCCCAAATAAGACGCAGGTAGTCCTGTCTTCCCAATCCATGATACTGGACATTTTTTCTGCCCCTACCACCAAGGCATTTTGATAACGTCCTGAAGCGAGCATCGCATCTGCAACATCCAGAGCGTATAAAAAACCAGAGCAAGCGGCTTCCAAATCAAAGGATGCAACTTTGCCAAGCCCCAACTTATGCTGAAGTTGACAAGCAGTCGAAGGAAAGGCCATGTCTGGGGTAATGGTAGCGACAATCACAAGGTCAATTAAGTCGTTCGAAATTCCAGATTCTTGGATGGCTTTTTGTGCCGCAACTAGGGCAAGATCACTGGTTGATTCATCTGCCCTGGCGAATCTTCTCTCCTTAATTCCAGTACGACTGCGTATCCACTCATCAGAGGTATCCACTTTTTTACTGAGAGCTTGATTGTCTACAATGTTTTCCGGGACATAAGACCCCAAACCAAGAATGACGCTTTTTCCCTGATCCATGGTTCAGGAATTTGGAGAGCTGTTTTGGATTGGATTTGGCGGGCGAAGAATCTCATTGGTCTCACAAATATCATCGAGGACTTGGGCAAGCATATCATGTTGCACAAGATCAAGGCCTATCTTAATTGCACCACAAATGTGGTTTTGATTAGAAGATCCATGGGCTTTGATAACATTTTTGGTAAGTCCCAATAAGGGAGCCCCTCCGAATTGTTCAGGATTAATCCGTTGTTTCAAGCTTTTGAAAGCTCCCTTCGAAAGCAAAGCCCCAGTTTTCCTAAGGGTATTTCTGCGTAGTTCCTCATCCAGAAAACTACGAATTAACTTGCTTAAGGATTCACAAGCTTTGAGAACGATATTTCCAACAAAACCATCACAAACTACTACATCCACAACATTTTCAAAAATTTGAAAGCCTTCAATGAGACCAGCATAATTGATAATACTACCATCGATGTCTTTGAGCATAGAATGAGTTTCGTGAATAACCTCATTCCCTTTTCCTTCTTCAGTGCCGATGGTCAGAAGTCCCACCTTCGGTCTGACTAACCCTAATGCTACCCTGGCATAATTGGAACCAAGCACCGCACTTTGCACAATATGATAAGGTTTGGCGTGGGGATTAGCACCCGCATCTAATAAAGTAAAATATCTCTCACGCCCTGGCCAGATGGTGCAAAGGGCGGGTCGCTCGATGCCTTCAAGTGTTCGTAACCTTATGGCACTTCCAGCCATTAGGCACCCAGTATTGCCACAACTCAGAAGTGCATCCGCTTCTCCCTCTTTCAACGCATTCAAAGCCAAAGACATGGAGGACCTTTTCTTTCCCTTTATTCCAGCAATTGGTTTTTCGTCCATTCCTACAATTTCTGGGGCATGGCGAACACTTACTTGATTCGAATTCAAGTTGAGATCATGCTCAACGATTGGACCCAACACTTCTTCCTGTCCAAAAAGAACAAAATGGGTGTTTCTCGGAGAAACATTAACGGCCTTGGAAACTCCCGCAAGTATTTCTTGTGGACCCTGATCTCCACCCATTGCATCCACCGCAAGGGTAATCCGTGCCTCGGTATTACTCATGCCGAAGCTGCATCTGCAAATTATACCTCTAGGTCGAGAACTTGCTTGCCACGGTACTGCCCAGTCTCGGGGTTAACGTGGTGAGGACGAGACATGGACCCGTCTGCCTCCTTGGATAGAAGAGGTGCTTTGAATCGATTAGCTCCGCGTCTTTTACGACTGCGTTGCTTGGAGTTTTTTCTTTTTGGCTGTCCCATAGCAAAATCACATTAAAGCACTTGTTTTTTCGATGGTCAAGACAAGTTAGTGGTTTCGCTTTAGGTAAAATAAAAATAAAGGATCAGAAAAGAAAGGATCATTCGATACCAAACAAATAAACCCAACCCTCTCCGTGTCAGATAGCCAACGAGCCAAAAAACCGAAAGAGCCGCAGACATACCCGCAACAAAACATCCACACAACACTGGGCCTAACTCAAGGTTGGCGGACATCACTTCCCACTTGGTCAAACTCTTATAGCCTGCGGCAGCAGATAAGGTAATCAGTCCAAGTAAAAAACTAAATTCAGCAGCTTTCGCTCTTTCCAAGCCAACGAAGTATCCCCCGACTATCGTCATCATTGATCTACTTGTACCTGGCCACATCGCGACACATTGCATGATTCCAATAAATAAAGAATTGGTCCAAGTTAAATCATCCAGTGTTTTCTCATTCCCCATCGAATAATCAGATGTTTGCCGTTTTTTTCTACTCTCCGCCCATCCCATCAGCAAGGATCCAGCAAAAAGGGCAAAGGCAATCGGCAGGAGTCCAAAGAGCATACTTTCAATCAAATCATCAAGAAAAGGGCCTACGAGTGCAGCGGGCAAGAAAGCCAAAAACAAATTGAAACCCAATCGCTTCCCCCTTGGATCAAGGCCAAGCATACCTAAGGCAATTGACCACAATTCCTTTCTGTAAATCAAAGCAACGGCTAGAATGGCACCTGCTTGGATTACAATGAGATAGGCATTGATAGCTTCCTCATATCCAGCCTTCTCACTTTCCTTCAATGCTTCACTTACTAAAATCAGATGACCCGTTGATGAAATTGGTAAAAACTCGGTAATCCCCTCAACCAAACCATAAATTGTAGCATCGGAGTAGCTCATTCCTAAAGATTGATTGGAATCAGTCTGGAAGGATTCACTTCGATTCTGGGCAAAAGATCCGTTTCCGAACCACAATAAAATTACCAGTGGGTACAAAAATGATTGTCGAATTAACACGATAGTGTTCTACAAGGTGAGAACCGTGCTAAGTGCAAGAAATAAAACTTTTCAAAAAAAATCCAAAATCTTAAATTTTCATGTTTTCCTCTCCTTTACCTGAACTAATTAATCTTCTTTCCGAAAACCAAGAGTTAAACGGAAACCAAATTGCAGAGTCGATTGATGCACTTACCAACCCCGATGTTCAAGAGATTCAAAAGTTTGAGTTCCTTACCGCCATGACCGATAAGGGGGAGACTGAATTGGAATTTTCTCACTTCGTCCGTGAATTTAGAAAACGGGCTATTAGTCCAGAACTTGATGAGTTTTCAACCCGGGCCATTGATCTTTGTGGAACCGGAGGTGATCAGGCGGGAAGTTTTAATATTTCGACTTTTGTTTCCTTCCTCGTAGCATCTGCGGGAATCCCTGTGATCAAGCACGGGAACCGCTCAATTAGTTCGAAATGTGGAAGTGCGGATTTATTAGAAGCAGTCGGAATCCCTTTAGCTCCCGCTAAAGAAAAGCTTCAAGAAGGCATAAAGTCCCTGAACTTTGGATTTCTTTTTGCACCTCAATATCACCCCGCGTTCAAGCACATTGCTCCAGTACGAAAAAGGCTAGCAGAACAAGGGATTCTTACATTCTTTAATGTCATGGGTCCCATGATTAACCCTGCCCGACCTTCCTATCAATTGGTTGGAAGCTTTGACCCCAATTATTTGAGGCCGATGGCGAAGGCGTTGGAAACGAATAACCTAAAATCTGGCTTGATCGCTCACTGCCAAGTTGAAGATGATGAAATTACCTCCGTGGACGAGTTGACCGCTTGCGGAGAAAATTTGGTCTTTGGCTTTGGCAGGAACCAGACCACGGAAGTGGAGAAATGGTCCCCTTCCGAGTGGAACCAAGAAGAATATCCCATCCGTCATCTCAAGGGAGGTGATCTGAGTGAAAACCTTAAGATCATGAAAAATATTTTGGATGGTGATTGTTTTCCCGGATTGACCGCAACCATTCTGGTTAATGCAGCTACCGCATTTTTGATTTGCGAACGGGTTGAATCTCTCGGGGAGGGTGTCGAGCTTGCTGAAAGTCTCATCCAAGATGGAAAAGTTAAAAAGTGGCTTGATCTTACTTCTGATTTTTTCGCTTGAAAATGAAGAATAAAATATTTGGAACCGATGGGATCCGAGGACCTTACGGGACCGAAGGGATGAATGAAGACCTTGCTTACACTCTTGGCTTTTCTCTAGGCAAGTATCTTGAGGAGAAGGGATTAAATAATGAAACCATAATCCTTGGCCGTGACCCAAGAGAATCGGGCGAGAGCCTCCAAAAAGCCTGTGCCGCCGGGATTCATCAATTTGGCCACCGACCCTTGGATGCAGGGATCATACCCACACCTGCTCTCGCGTTTGGAGTCAAGACTTTGGGTTGTCAAATGGGAGTCATGGTTACCGCTTCACACAATCCTGAGGCCGATAATGGGCTTAAGTTATTTTCATCTGCCGGAGCCAAATTATCAATCGAAGAGGAAAGTCGAATTGAAGATCTTTTGCGATCAAACAGACAGGTTCAATCAGATTCCGTTGACATAAAATCCGTTAAGATTAAGGACGATTATAAAAACAACCTTTGCGGTTTCTTTCCCGATGCTATTTTGGAAGGAAAGCGGATTGTGCTGGATGCAGCCAATGGAGCAACCTCTGTAACTTCACCAGAAGTTTTGACCGCACTCGGAGCAGAAGTGATTTCTATTCATAATGGAGACGGTGTTATTAATTCCTGCTGCGGATCCGAGGCTCCCAACTCGCTTCAAGAAAAAGTGGTGGATTTGAAAGCTGATCTTGGTATTGCCCATGATGGGGATGGCGACCGAGTAGTCTTCGTTGATTCTTCCGGAAAGCTGATCGATGGAGATAAGATTCTTGGCCTTTTGGCATTGCTTGCTTACGAGAAAAATAATCTAAAGCAGAAAGGTTTCGTAGCAACCGTCCATAGCAACTCAGGGCTTGCCGCTTCTCTATGCTCCATCGGTATTAAGTTGCACCGGGCTCAAGTTGGAGACCGAAATGTTGCCAATGTCATGGAGGCAACTGGTTGCAACTGGGGGGGAGAATCATCTGGTCATGTGGTGGCTCATGATTATTTGCCAACTGGTGATGGTTTATTTACTGCTCTTTGTATAGCTTCTGAAGTTGGCCTAGGTCAGGCATCCCTCCAGAAACTTACGGATTGGGTTGAGCTTTGGCCTTGCAGATCCGATTCTTTTAAGGTCAAAGAAAAAATTCCTCTTCTTAACTGCTCCGAAATCCAAAACGCTTTGAAAAAAGTGGAGCAGGATTTGGCCGATAATGGTAGGGTCTTGCTGAGGTATTCAGGAACCGAACCAAAGATTCGATTATTGGTTGAAGCAAGAAACGAAAATTTGGCAGATGAAATATTCACATATATTGTAAATATTATACAAAAAACATTGTAATTTACTCATTTGTGTCCGAAAAGAATATCCTTCGAAATTTATCTAGACTATTTTTACCCCAACTATGATTCAAGATGTCGAAATAGCCCAACTTGATCCTCGTATAATAAAGCAATTAGAAGCCGCAGATAAAGCGACTCTATCGGATGCTGCATATACCATGGAAATCTATTCTTCCATTCTGAAGCAGTACCCTGGATGTTTGGAACTTCGTAAAAAACTCAGAAATCTTCAACTTAAGTATGCTGGCAAGGCAGGGAAAGGAATCGCTGGTATGTTAGGAAAAGTTACCATTGCTCCTTTTCTCAAGAAAGGGAAAGAAGACCCGGATCCGCAAGCTACTCTTGAAAAAGCTGAACTTTTGATCTCAAAATCTCCTTCCAACATAGCTGCACATCAAATGGTAGCCGATGCTGCTAGAGCACTTGGAATTTTGACAACTACTGCATTTGCTTTGGAAACAATTAAGAAAATTCAGCCAAAGGACTTAAATAATATTAAAAGCCTAGCCAATGTTTATATCGAGCTCGGAGAAACGGAGAGTGCGATCGAGATGGGCAATTTAATCGTGAGCATAAACCCCCGAGATGGAGATGCTGAAGATATTATGAAACGGGCCTCGGTTGCTGCAGCGATGCATCGAGGAAAGTGGGAGGAATCCGAAGATTTTCGGACTCAATTAAAAGACGAAGCTGAAGCACAGTCACTAGAGCAAGCCTCCAAAACTATGACCGACTCCAAAGGACTAGAGGGGTTGATTCGCCAAGCATATGACAAAGTTCAAGAAGAACCGAATAATATAAACCATTACAAGCAGCTAAGTGATTATTACCAAAGGTATGGGGATTTGGAAAATGCGATTGCCTGGATCCAGCATGCCCGTGAGCAGGAAGCCGGAAAGGGGGATGTATCTTTAGAAGAAAAAGAGCGTACTTTAACCTTAGAATATTTCGACCACTCTATCGTACAATGGCAGGAGGCTTGCAACCGAGAACCGGAAAATCAAGAGTGGAAAAAATCTTTGGAAACTGCAATTGCCAACAAGAAGCAATATCAGTTTGGTCAGCTTGAGTCTCTTGTTGAAAGGTATCCAAATGATTATGGGTATCGGTATGAACTTGGTATTTTACTTTTTGAAGAAGAAAACTTTGATGCTTGCCTTCAGCACTTCCAACTGGCTCAGAGAAATGCGAAAGTAAGATTGGATGCCATACTCTACCTTGGGCGAGCATATAGTCGCAAAGGATTCCAAGATATGGCGATCGAGCAATTCTCCATTCTGAAATCCGAAATTCAAGTAATGGACGAGCGCAAAAAAGATGCGATCTACGAACTTGGTTGTTGTCACGAATCCATGGGAAACAAGGAAAAAGCATTCGAAGAATACAAAGCAGTTTATTCAACCGATATTTCTTTTCGTGATGTCGCCGACAAGATCAATAGTTTCTATCAGCAAAAAGCACCTACACCCTAAAATAGTGGCGGAGAGGGAGGGATTCGAACCCCCGGTACCTTACGGCACACCCGATTTCGAGTCGGGCACATTCGACCACTCTGCCACCTCTCCAAGGGTACTAGCCTTGTCAAACTCAAATCAAGTGGCAACACTTTTAGGTTCGATACTTGGTAGAAATGATTAATTTCCACGCTTGCTTGGAATTCGATTGTAATTTTGAATAAATGTTATGCCTAAGGTACTAAATCTACATTTCTCTTTTTGCTTACTTCTCTGTTGGGGGTGCAAGTCCGCAAAGATTGAAACGATTGACTTTTCAGACGGTTCTTATGAGGGAGAGCTGAATAGCAAGAAGCAGAAGCACGGAAAAGGATTCTTCCGCTGGAGTGACGGTTCATATTTCAATGGCGAGTATGTTCGCGATCAAAGACACGGAGAAGGCCGTTTTCTCTGGGCAAACGGAGAAACTTACGATGGAGATTACCTAGAAGACCAAAGAACTGGAAGGGGAGTATATCGCTGGCCCGACGGTTCCGTTTACGAAGGTTTATTTTTCAAAGGGAAACGACATGGAAATGGTAATTTCACTGCTTCAGACGGAATTCGCTATGAAGGAGAATGGTTGCACGATGTTCAGCATGGGAAAGGGAAATTAATTTTTCCAAATGGAAATGTCGTTGCCGGAACCTGGATGGATGGAAAATTAGTCTCATCCAATTCCATCCCGCCTCCAACTTCTACGAGACCTATGATCGAAGTTGACGAGATTCCATCGGTCGACAATCCTACTCAAAGCAAACCCGTTGATCTTGACCCTGCACCTCTTCCGGTAATTGAATCGAAAAATAAAAGTACGAGCTCTTCCAACTCTTCAACCGTTGAGTTTGCAATCCCCGATGATGCTATATTTGCCGACACCACACCTCCTCCTCCAAGTTCTTCGGTACAGCCGATGCCTCCGACAGCTCCCATATCGTCTAAACCCCAAAAACTTACAATTTCAGAAGAAAAAGATCCCAAGGAGGAAATCAACTTAGATTTTTCTAAGAATGAAACCAACGATGCGTGGCGAGGAACCGCAGCCGATGCTGAATCTCAATTTACAACTGAGCTGTTAGATGGATTGGATACGATTAAGGAACGAGATTCTAATTTACCATTTTCGGGCAAGATGTTGATTGTCGACCAGAATGGAATCCTTGAAGGTGAGCTTAATCTTTTGAATGGGGTGCTTCACGGTAAGGA
>CESW01054984.1_pt1 | contig 16179 bp, 15 predicted proteins | sample 531171 | NCBI WGS metagenome assembly CESW01 (sample SAMEA2621859, study PRJEB7988) | marine metagenome | biome: marine biome (ENVO:00000447); feature: surface water layer (ENVO:00002042); material: "saline water (ENVO:00002010), including plankton (ENVO:xxxxxxxx)" | depth 5 m
TGCCCTGAACGGCAAGTACAGCCCGGACATCGAAGACGTCCAAGCCGTCGCAACTCCAATTTTACGCCATCGAATCGTACGGAACTACAAGGCTGAAGCCGATGGCGTGACAGTGGAGTCACTCATCGGCCGTTTGAAGTAATGACAGCGATTAGTCTGAAGGAAAGACTGAAGCGTTTCATCGATGCTCACGCTTGGAGATTTATGCAGAGTGACTACGGTCCAAAGGTGTTCGTTATAGGCTATTTCAAAACGGGAACCACTTCTGTTGGCAAGGCGTTGGAGCTCTTGGGTTTTAAGCATTCTTCGTTCAATCATTATGTTTTTCGAAAACTTTACAAAAAAGGAAAGCTTGACAAAATCATCCTTTTCACCTCGAAGTTCGAAAGCTTCGATGATGCACCTTGGCTCAAAGAAGATGTCATTCCAATTCTGGACAAAGCTTTCCCAAAATCTAAATGGATTTATTTGGAGCGGGACGAGGAGTCTTGGAAGCGCTCGCTCAAACGATGGAAGGCATCTTTGAACAAAGTTTCAAACCCAGAAAAGGGATGGATGGACTACCAAAACCACGCTAATTTCATCCTAAAATATTTTGAAGAGAAGAGCAAATCCAACTTCATAACCTTGGATGTTAGAGATCCTGAAGGATTTAAAAAGCTCGGCATATTCCTCGGAAAGATTTCACCAACGCCGTTCTTCCCTCATGATAATAAAAGTGCAGATGTAAATTCCCAGTAGATAAGAATGTCTGTTCGCATAATAAACGTAGAATGTTTTCGACACGACTCGACCAATTCGACAACTCCGACTATCATTCAGGATCTTGGTTCGCACGTGTACTTTGGATGATCGTCTCAGGTATGTTCTTCCAAACCCTGTTTCCGTGGCCCAGTTCGTTAAAGCGATTGTGGTTGCGGGTCTTTGGCGCCAAGGTCGGTCGAGGGGTGGTCATTAAACCTCGCATCACCATCAAATACCCATGGAAACTTACCGTCGGTGACTACTGCTGGATAGGTGAAAACGTCTGGATTGACAATCTGGGTCAAGTCGCCATTGGCAATCACTGCTGCCTATCTCAAGGCGCCCTTCTCCTGTGTGGCAACCACAATTACAAGAAGACAACGTTTGATTTGATGGTGGGCGACATCACACTTGAAGATGGCGTTTGGATAGGTGCCCGCGCCAGTGTTGGGCCCGGTGTGAATTGCAAGTCACATAGCGTGCTTACCATGGGCAGCACAGCCACTCAAAATTTGGAGGCGTGGATGATTCACCAAGGCAACCCTGCACAGTTGAAGATGAATCGCCAATTCGATTCCAAACCTGACAACTAACTTCAACACATCGCCAGCTTGACCTCAGACGTGACTGAACCCAATTCCATCTATTCTGTCCTTCAGCGAACCTTCAAGTTGCTCGACCCAAGCGAGCGAAGGAGATCTGTAATGACGGTGTTGAGTATTTTCATCAACAGCATCGTCGAAATTATGGGCCTTGCAGTGGTGGTCCCCGTTATAGGCTTGGTTGTTCAGCCTGAGAAGATTGAAACGAATCAATCCCTGAAAGCAACCTTCGATGCTGTATCGCATTTGGGTATAAACACACCTGAGCGTTTTCTCATCGCGATGTGTGGACTCATGATTGTGGCCTTCTTATTCAAAGCAGTTTTTGGGCTTTTGGTCAACTTGTTTCAGACAAGATTCTCCTTTTCTGTGGCTCACCGCTTGTCAGGCCAAATGTGGTCCTACCACTTTTCTCAATCACTCGAGCGTATGCGCGGCAAAGACTCTGGACGGATTCTCTCTGAAATCAATGTTTGGCCAATGCAATTTGCGAATGTCTTCATGGTTGGGGGGCTGCTGATGGTGAACGAAATTTGCGTGATCACGCTGATCGCTTTAGGACTTTTGGTCTACAATACCATCGTCTTCTTGAGTATCGCTCTCCTCATCGGTTCTGGCGCTCTCATCATTCGCCAAGCCACCACAAAGAGGCTCTTGATTTACAGCGACATTCGACGACAAATAGAACCCCGTACTAACACCCTCATCACCGATGCAGTAAGAGGATTTCTTGAAGTCATCACATTCAGAGCATCAAGAGCCGTTCGCGAGGCTTACCTCAGCGATCAATCAACCATTTTCAGACTTGAAAGCAACACCAACGTAATCAAACTCACCCCAGCGAAGCTTTACGAAGTGCTTGCTGTGGTCGCTGTAGCTAGCTCCATCATCATCGCCCTCCTTCAAGGAACGCCCGATTCTGGCTTCTTTGAACTCCTCAGCTTCATGGCCATCAGCGCATACCGCATCATGCCTTCCATGAGCAGAATCAATACCGCTGTAATGCGCATGCGCGGGCAGCACTACGTTCTCGACACCATGGAAAAAGGGTTTCAATGTCAACCGAGATGGGTGAATCGCCAGAATTCTGGCTCTAAACAACTCGCAAAAGTCGATCTGAATGTAAATAAGGTGACCCTTTCTTATGAGGCCGCAGAGACAGCGGTAATAGCTCATCTCAAGCATTCTTTTACTCACGGGAAGATACATGCCATTGTTGGCCCCTCAGGCTCGGGCAAGAGCACGCTCATCAGCGCTTTACTTGGTCTTCACAAGCCAGAGCAAGGTGCGATTGAAATCCAAAGTTACGACCAAGGTACCGTTGCACTGGATGATGACCTCGACTTGCACGAATGGCTTCTCCATGTCGGTTACCTCAGCCAGAAACCGTTCTTATTCCAAGGCACTGTTCGAGACAATTTGACCCTGCGTGTGCCAGGTGCAGTCCTCAATGAAAAACTCGTGAAGTCGTTAATCCAAACTCTGAAATTGGACGATTGCCTCGGCTCCTCGCCACTGGCATTTGAGCTGCAAGAAGGCGGAGGCAACTTAAGCGGCGGCCAACAGCAACGACTCGCATTGTTGAGAGCGCTTCAAATCAACAGGCCGGTACTCATCTTAGATGAAGCCACAAGCGCCCTTGACAGCGAGCTCCGTGATGTCGTTTTTGACCTTCTTCAGGAGAGAGCTGCCGCAGGCTGCAATGTCATCCTAGCCACACACGACAAAGAATTAGCACAACGTTGCGATGAAATTTTGAACCTTGGAGCACTCACCACAGACTTCCCCGAATGAGTGCCAAAGCCCATCGAATCGTCTTTCTTTACTCGGAACTTGCAGGGTACTTTTTGGCCTGTGCCGAGGTATTGGGTCAACATCCAGAGGTGGCATCTGTGGACATTGTGCATTGGCCAAGCCACCCCGAGGCTCCGTTCCATTTCTCGTCAACAGACAATTACTCACTTCACCCCAAGGAAAAACACAATCGAGAAGGCTTGAAGCTCCTCTTGGCCCAAATCAACCCAACCGCCATCGTTTGTTCTGGATGGATGGATGCGGATTACAATCACTTGGCTAAGACGTACCAAAAACGCATCCCTGTGGTACTCACCCTAGACAATTGGTGGACGGGAAGTCTGAAACAACGCCTAGCGGTTCTAACTGCACCATTGTTTATACATCGACGTTTTAACCGTGCTTGGATTCCGGGTGAACCACAATTCCTCTTCGCCAAAAAACTCGGCTTTTCAGGAAAAAAACTTGCCACAGGATTCTATTGCGCCGACCCCGGGCCTTTTCAAGCCATCTACGAGCAGCGCAAGGCGACACCGCCTGCTAAGAAAATCCTTTACATCGGGCGATATCTGGACATCAAGGGCGTTCGAGAATTGTGGTCGGCTTTTGTAGAACTCTCTGACGAATTTCCAGAATGGGAACTCCATTGCATTGGTACTGGTCAGCTTTGGGACAGTCGCACGATTCATCCCAAAGTCATTCACCACGGATTCAAGCAGCCCCACGAATTGGAGTCACACATCGTAAATGCCGCTTGCTTCGTTTTGCCTAGCAAAAAGGAACCATGGGGTGTGGTCCTGCATGAAATGGCGATTGCAGGATTGCCACTGCTCGCAAGCACCCGTGTTGGTGCATCATCTCAATTCCTGGAGAACGGAATAAATGGCATCAGCTTTAATCCTTTAGCAATTGGAAAGGCGCTTAAGTCTTTTTTACGCAAAAATGAAATTCAAACTAAAAACGAATCGTTTGCAAGTCATAAACTAGGGACTTTGTATACACCTGCGGATTGGAGTCATACTTTGCTTTCTCTTTTCCAAACATGAAGATTTTGTATTTCAGCCCCAACCCCCATCTTCGCATTGAAGACCAAGCGGGATACGGCACCCACATGCGAGAAATGATCGCTGCGTTCAAGGCGCTCGGCCACGAGGTTCACATACTCATTGCAGGAAGAAAAAAAAATTATCACAACTTAGTCAAGAGGCCTCAGCAACGAGATTTCACCAGAAAGAATTTACTGAAGAAATTGATTCCAAGATTACTCTGGGAAACGCTTAGAGACCTGCGACTCATCCAAATTGATCGAAGCAACAAGTTTCAATTGACTCAACTCGTGGCTGAATTCAAACCTGACGTCATCTACGAACGAAGTCACTACGGCATGGTATCTGGCGTTTCGGTTGCGATGGCAAACGGCATCCACCACGTTCTCGAAGTGAACAGCCCAAATGTGGACGAACGCATCATACTCAGCGGTAAAAGTTTGCTCCACCAACGAGCTTTAAAAAAAGATCGCTGGTCCTTTACACATACCGATCATTTACTCACGGTGAGTACTTATTTAGCTGAATATCTCGAAATCACCCACATTTCTAAAAAGTGGAGTATAACACCCAATGCCATCCGTCCAGGACAACAAGAGGAATCTGAGCTTGAACTTCGAAGAAGCGCTCTCAACCTCGATGATGCAGCCATTGTTCTAGGATTTGTCGGCTCGCTATTCCCTTGGCATGGCGTGGATTTGATTATCGAAGCTGTGGCACATCTACGACAAAAAGACAGGAACATACAAGCCATTATCATTGGTGACGGTATGATTCGAAAAAAGCTGGAAGCACTCACCATGTCCTTTCAGCTTACTGACGCAATCCACTTTGTTGGGTCTGTGCCACAATTTGACACATTCGCCTACACTGATTTATGTAACATTCTCATCATGCCAAAATCGAATGCCTACGGATCGCCAGTCAAAATTTTTGAATACGCACTCTCTAAAAAGCCATGCATTGTTCCCAACACCTCCCCCGTGAGGGAGGTATTTGAACACGAACAAGACGGTTGGGTGGTTCATCCAAACTTGAATGCCATTGCCTCTGCTATTGAGTCCATTATCGATTCACCTTTGAAAGCCGAACAATGCGCCGATAATTGGTACAAAAAAGTAACTACCAAACATACTTGGCGAGCCAACGCCGCTTTAGCCTTATCTATGATACAATGATTGACAAAGCGACATTCATCTTCCAGTGTTTCAATGTCGAGTCCTACATTCAAGAATGCTTGGATCACATTGCGCACCGGGGTTACGTGGTGAATTACATTTATTTGGTTGACAACAACTAGTCTGAAGATACCACCGGTAATCTGCACGCGTAGCAGAATACCAAGCCAACCTTTCAACCACCGTGTAGCCGAGTGAAATCATGATTAAAAACGACAATCGCGGATCAGCAGTAAACGATTAGTGAGTTCAGCTTTGGCTTTTCGATGGGACTCACGGGATACCGCAGTGAACTTGTCTTTACGCGAACTGCAATTCACATGTCCTTTTTGATTTTACTTCAAAAAAAGCCTTCAGCCAGAACTTGGCGTTGTTTCGAGCTATAAAGCCTCTCGGACAATTTTTAACTTTGGCTCCAAGAGGCAAACTCGAATTTTCCCTCATTGTGTCATTCCTCAAGGAGACTCTCAAAATAAATTGCTTGTGGCCTCGGCAACTTGCGTCCAACGAAAACGTTCGCTCAATTTTTGAGAATGTCCAAAATCACTTTTTTCTGTAATGGCCTCAGCCAACGCCAAAGAATCCCCAGGAAGTAACAAATCCGATTCCAGAATACCCATAGCGCCTACATCTGTGCCGATTACCTTAAGCCCTCGTACTTTCGCTTCAAGTACAACAGTGGGCATGCCCTCAGACAAACTTGGAAGTAGAAGCACGTGGCAGGAGTCCATGATGTCCATCATGCGATGCTTGTCTCTCACAACCCCATGATAGGTCAAGCTGTGGCGAGTTGTTTCCACTTTTGGCCAATCTCCAACAAGATGAAGTTCTATCGACTTGTCAATGAGTGAAAGCGCCTTTTCCAGAACATGAAAACCCTTTCGATATTCATTCCGTCCGACCATCAAAAAACGAATGCCGTCCCCTTTGGAAACTGCAGATGGCTTGTCAAACCATTCATCGTCCAAGCCGTTGGGTAACACGACTACTTGTTCATCCCGAGCGCCATTTGACTTGAGTATATCGATAAGCCTACCGCCAAGCGAAACGACTTTCCATGACTGACGAATTTGGCTTTTAAAAATTGGGCGCATTAGTCGCTTGGCAAGCGCCTCTTTTACGGAATAAGCGGGCTGAAACATTTCCAATCCATGAAGATTCACCATTACACGTGGGTGTCTTCCATGGAAAGCATCCCCAGTGAGACCCTGAGCGTAAACACAATCGTATTGAGACAAGTCGCCCGCAAGATTGAGAAAGCTTCGGCTCAGTTTGCGACTGGCCCTGAGATAATGCCCTGGCAGTATCCCTTTGTCCTCGAAAGTGCACGTGAGAACTTGGATGTTGTTTTTCGAGGTTACAATCTCATCCAGAATTTCCTGTTCTGCTGGTGGTGGTGCATTGATTTCACTGCACGTGCACACGGTGATTTGGTCTACCAGTGGCGACAAATGCTTGATGAGCATTGTCGAATGCTTCTGCATCCCACCTACCACAAATGGAAAAAGTCCGTCTGCGAGAAACAACAAGTGCATGGCTCTAAGTTCAACAAGAATTATTTTCGGAGAACAGCCAGAACGACTGAGGAGGACTCCGTCAGTCCTGCGCAGGTAAAATCACTCCGCTGACCTCTCCAAAGTAAGGAGCGCGCATCACCACAGTGTCGCCATCTTGAATGAATTTGCGTTCTGTACCATCGGGCATGGCGACAGGCTGGGTTCCGCGCCAAGAAATCTCCAGCATTGAACCGAAGGAGCCTTTCTCGGGGCCGCTGATCGTGCCGCTCGCCATCATGTCTCCAGCGCGGAGGTTGCAGCCGTTTGCGGTGTGGTGCGCGAGTTGCTGACGCATGTTCCAATACATGTGACGGAAGTTGGAGCGGCATACGACCTGGCCTGACGAATCACCTTCTGGGATGATTTCAACCTCAAGCGGCACATCGTAATGGCTGTCTCCTTCATACTTCAAATAATCCAGGACTTCTGGCTCTTGTTTTGGGCCAGCGACGCGGAGGTCATCCAGGGCTTCGAGCGTCACGATCCAAGGCGAGATCGACGACCCAAAATTCTTGCCTAGGAATGGCCCGAGGGGGACGTATTCCCACTTTTGTATATCACGTGCAGACCAATCGTTGAAGAGCACCAAACCAAAAATGTGTTCCTCCGCTTCCGCTGTGGTGATGCGCTCGCCGAGCGTTTTGCCGTCGAAGGTGACGAAGGCCATTTCCAATTCAAAGTCGAGCAAGCGCGACGGACCGAACACCGGTGGCTGATCGACGCTGGGGCGAGTTTGCCCCATGGGTCTGCGAATGGGGGTGCCGCTGACGACGATACTGGAGGCCCGGCCGTGATAACCGACAGGCATGTGCTTCCAATTCGGCAGCAGTGCGTTCTCGGGGTCACGGAACATCTTACCGACGTTTCGGGCGTGATCTTCACTAGAGTAAAAGTCCGTGTAGTCGCCCACCTCTACTGGCATGTGCATGGTGACGGAAGAGGCTGAAACAAGGCATGATGCTTGAAGGTCGGGGCGATCTCGGAGCTCAGCGGAGTCTGAATCGAATAAGGCTTGGACACGCACGCGCAGGGCGACCGTGGTGGGCTTGCCGAGCTTCATCAACGGATTGAGGGCTGAAGCAGACAAGACTTCGGCAGATAGGCCAAGGCCTTCAAAAAGTCCTGCTGCCTGAAGGGCACTGAGGTCGATGACCTGGTCGCCCAACCGCATCCCAGGACGGGCGGTGCGGTCGGCAGTCGAGAAAATACCAAAAGGAAGGTTGGCAAGGGGGAAATCGTGGCCTGGAGGCACGTCAATCCAAGATGTCGATGTTCTATTTGTCATTTGCCACAAAAGTAACCTGTGTAACTTCCCAACGAGTCCAACAAATTATTCCGGATAGCACAAAAGAATTGGCGTGAAGAATTTATTACGAAGGGTACTGCAATCAGCCTATAACGCAGTTTCCCATGGGTCCTACAACGAGAGGCTACTGGAGGAAAACGTATGGCATCATGTTTTTCGTGAAAGCTTTAGAACAACCCAATGGAAGTCAGAACTTGCCCTTTCCATTGGCCGATGGGCAGGTGGAGCCTCCTTCTTTTACATTTTGCATCGCGTTCTCGAAGACGTCAAGCCCGAAAAAGTTGTTGAATTGGGCTTGGGAGAATCTTCCAAACTTATTTCCTCTTATGCGAGCAACGAAGATTGGTTAAAATCACACATCATCCTTGAACATTCCAAAACTTGGATTGCGGCATTCTGCGATCGCTTTCAATTGAGCGAAAACTCGGAAATACGTCGTCATGATCTTTTTGGAAAGACCCAGAATTGCGGATTCACCGACAGCCTTCGTTATCGAGATATCGAAATAGATATCTGGCAACATGCTACTCTTGTCGTTGTCGACGGTCCCTTTGGGAGCGAGTCCTACTCAAGAATGAACTCATTCGATTTCATTCGTCAACTGCTGCCCGAGTCCCGTTTCGTTCTGATTTTAGACGATAGCCATCGTGTGGGGGAAAAAGAAACGCTAACAGAAATTCGTAACCTTCTCTCCGCACAAAAAATCACCTATCATGAGAAGGAATATGGAGGCATGAAATCTTGCACCATTGTTTGTTCTCATCATTTCCCCTGGCTTGCATCGTTGTGAATAGCAATCGAGGGGAGAATGCCGAACTTGCGTGGTGATGGAATTTGACTTGGAAGCGGAAAAGCAAGAGATTCTTCGGAGGTACCGAGGACTGTTGCGTGCGGCCAAGAATTCCAAGAAGCGTTCGGAGCGAAAAGCCATTCGCAAGGCGTTTGACGTAGCGCTCGAAGCGCATAAAGACATTCGGCGCAAAAGCGGGGACCCCTACATCTACCATCCCATCGCGGTAGCGCGAGTGGTTGCTGAGGAGATGGGGTTGGGTACGACCAGCATCGTCTGTGCGCTCCTTCACGACACCGTGGAAGACACCTACATGAAGTTGGAAGATGTGGAGAGAATGTTTGGCGCCAAGGAACGAGCCATTGTCGATGGACTGACCAAGATGAGCGGAGTCTTTGAGCCAGGAACGAGCGCGCAAGCGGAGAATTTCCGGAAAATGCTGCTCACACTGAGCGACGACGTAAGGGTGATTTTGATCAAGCTCGCAGATCGCTTGGACAACATGCGGACGCTCGAATACATGCGCCCGGACAAGCAACAGAAAATTGCCTCAGAGACGCTGTACATGTATGCGCCATTGGCACACCGTTTGGGCTTTTACAACATCAAAACGGAGCTCGAGGACCTCAGTTTGAAATACAAGGAACCCGATGATTACGCCGAAATCAGTACACGGCTGCGCAAAACCAAAGCCGTACGCACGCGCTTCATCAATACTCTGACGGTGCCCATTCGACAAAGCTTAGATGAGGCTGAACTGAGCTACGAAATCATGGGCCGTCCCAAAAGCGTGTTTAGCATTTGGAACAAAATGCAAACCAAGAAGGTCAGCTTTGAGGAGGTGTATGACGTCTTTGCGATTCGCATCATCCTCGACACCGACGAGGCCAACGAGAAGGCGGACATTTGGCGGACCTACAGCATCGTCACTGATTTTTATCAACCCAACCCCGACCGCCTTCGCGATTGGATCAGCCTGCCGAAGGCCAACGGTTACGAATCCTTGCACACCACGGTGATGTCTCCCACCGGAAAGTGGGTGGAGGTACAGATTCGCAGCCGTCGCATGGACGACATGGCGGAGAAGGGCCTAGCGGCTCACTGGCGATACAAGGTGAATGGAGGTTCTTTGGAAAGTGACCCTTCTCTGAGTCCCAGCCAACGAGCTGAAGTCATGGCTGCAAAAGGAGGCGACAACATCGACTCATGGCTGGGACAGATTCGTGAAATCTTGGAGGGAGGCGAAGCCGATGCCTTGAATTTCATCGACGAATTCAAGCTGAATTTGTTTTCCGATGAGGTGTACGTCTTCACCCCCAATGGAGATTTGATCACCTTGCCTGCAGGATCGACCTCGTTGGATTTTGCCTTCCGAATTCACACCAAGGTGGGGTCGCAATGCATCGGTGCCAAAGTCAATCACAAGTTGGTGCCATTAAGTGAGCCGCTTTCGAGTGGAGACCAGGTGGAAATCATCACCTCACGAAAGCAAACGCCCAAAAAAGATTGGCTGAATTACGTGGTGACCGCAAGTGCCCGATCCAAAATCCGGCACGCACTTAAGGAGGAAGAGCGCAAACAGGCCCTTGACGGCAAAGACAAGTTGCGAAAGTGGTTCCGGCGCATAGGCGTAGATGGCAGTGCGGAAAATCTGAATGGCATGATTCGCAAATTCAAGGTGGATTCTCCGCATGAATTGCATTACCGCATCGCCACAGGTCGAATTGACCTCGACCGACTGGGAGGTTTTGTTTTGCGCTCAGGCAAGCTGGAGTGGGAGCGCGGTCCAGATCCGCTTCCACCGCGAAAATCGCGCCCTTCTGAAACTGAAGCGGCGAGCATCAATGACCTGAAAAAGGAAGCCGGAGACGTCTTACTCATTGGCGACGCCAAACAAAAACTTGACTATGGATTGGCTGCATGTTGCAATCCCATCCCCGGAGACAACGTCTTTGGGTTCATCACAGTGAGTGGCGGCATCAAAATCCACCGTCGAAATTGTCCCAATGCAACCAACCTCTTGTCGCGTTATGCCTATCGCGTCATGAAAGCCAACTGGGCAAGCAAAGCAGCTGCACAATTCGAGGTGAGCATTGGCTTCAGTGGCATCGACGACGTTGGTCTTGTGAATGCCGTAACCCGAGTGATATCGGCTGACATGCGTGTGGACATGCGTGCCATCAGTTTTGAAACGCGCGACGGCATTTTTGAAGGTCAAGTACGCGTGGTCGTTTCCAATACGGAGCACCTTTCCGAATTGATCACCAAGCTCCAAGCTGTGCCCGGCGTGTACACCGTGGAGCGATTGCAGGAAGAAGGGTGATGATGAAGTTGTTAGGGATCGCCTTGACCTTCGCCCTGAGCCTGCACCTGCGAGCTCAAACCGTCGACATTTTATCCGCAGATCAAATCCTTCGAGATCCAGCAGTCACTGAAGCCCAGCGACTGATCGGCAACGTCAAGTTGGGGCACGAAGATGCGGTATTGACCTGCGACTCCGCGTGGCGATTTGAAGACGGATCTGTGGAAGTATTCAGCAACGTCGCCATGCGACAGCCACCTGCCACGACCATGACTGCCGACTATTTGCATCTGCAACCAAACGAGGAATGGGCGATTGCCAATGGGGAAGTTGAATTGAACCACGAGTCAGCTCTGCTTCAAGCTCCTTCTTTGCAATACATCTTGGATGGTCGAACGGCGCGTTATTTTGAGGGGGCCACCATACTCGATGACGGTTGGACGGTGAACAGCAAAACTGGCCTCTATCGAACTCAATCAAAGGTTCTCGAGCTTGGAGGTGAAGTGCGTGCAACCAACGCAGAGGACTCCTTGTTCAGCGACTCGTTGCATTGGATGCGTGACGACAACCGCTATCGCTTTCACGGTCCAACCCAATGGTTGGGCAAGGACGTTCAATTTGAGTGCCAAGCCGGTGACGTGGTCATGGAAGAGAAACCACTGGGCTGGTTGGCAGGAAAGGTGATGGTCGCCGATGGCGAGAGCATCGTGCTAAGTGACAGTTTGGCTTGGGATGAATCCTCTCGTGAAATCTGGGGGAATGCAACTCTCGCCAATGCAAATGGCGATGGCGAAGTCCATGGCAACCACGCTGTGCGATATGAGGAAGACAGTTTGGAAATTGTTCACGGTTCTGAACATCGTCGTGCGTGGTTGCAACAAATTGAAGATGGCGACACCCTAAAATTGGCCGCGGAGGTGTTGCAACGAAAAGGCGAAACTCTAACCGCATTCAAACAGGTCACACTCGTGCAAGAAAACCTCGTGGGCCAAGGAGACTCTTTGGTTTGGATCGAGGACATCGGAATCATTCAGATGTGGGGAACGCCTCAACTGTGGTCCAACAAGGACAAGCTTGCAGGCGATACCCTGACTTTAAAAATGATCAAACAAAGTCCCGAGAAGCTTGAGATGCGTGGACATTCCATCGTCTTATCCCCTGCCAATGACACCTTATCTCATCGCATTCAGGGTCGCGATCTGGATGCCTTTTTTGAAGAATATGAGTTGCGCTCGGTAGACGTTACTGGAAATGGGGAGGTTGTGACATTTGACATCCCGGAGGATGGGAGCCAAGGTCAAATTCGTATGAACACTGCAGTGTGTGCCAAGGTGACCTTGCAGGTGGTTGAGCGTGAGCTCGTCGGAATCGCACTTCAACAAGGGCCAAGAGGGAAAATTGAACCTGTGCCAAAAGATCAGGATTTGAGACCATTTCAGGTAGATGTTGCACCAAGGACGGGACCTTGGGAAACTTCTGAACAAGGGCCCTTGCCTGAGTGACATACCCTATCTTCGACACCGTATGGCAAAGGACCCCATCAACGAGCAAGTCGAAGGGCTTTTTGAAGCCTACCTCGGGCAAAACGGACACAGAAAGACTCCAGAACGTTTTGCAATCCTAAATCAGATTTACAGCTACGACGGACATTTTGATGTAGACACCTTGTACGAGGTGATGAGCAACAGTCCCTACCGCGTTTCACGGGCAACTTTGTACAACACCATGGAATTGCTTCTCGATTGCAACTTGGTACGTCGACACCAGTTTGGCGACCAAAGCGCGCAATATGAGAAGTGCCACCGGATCAAACAACACGACCATGTCATTCTTGCGGATACTGGAGAAGTGCTTGAGTTTTGTGACCCGCGGATACAGCAAATCAAAGCCACGCTTGAAGACATTTTTGACATTGAGGTGCTGCACCACAGTTTGAACATTTACGCCCGCAAGCGGGCTCAACCTTCTCGGGCAAACAAGCCTGAAACAACTCCTGCGAAGCATGAAAGTTGACGTCCTGCTCGGCCTCCAATGGGGCGATGAAGGCAAAGGCAAAATTGTAGACGTACTCACTCCAGAGTACGATGTCATTGCCCGTTTCCAAGGCGGGCCCAATGCAGGTCATACGCTCGAGTTTGATGGCATCAAACACGTCTTACACACCATCCCAAGTGGCGTATTTCGCCAGGACACCTTGAATGTCGTTGGCAATGGGGTGGTCATCGACCCCATCATCTTCAAAAAAGAAATTGACGCGCTCGTGGAGCTTGGTGTAGATGTGTCTACCTGCTTGGCAATTAGCCGCAAAGCCCATTTGATTCTGCCGACACACCGCCTGCTTGATGCCGCATCGGAGGCCGCAAAAGGCAAGGCCAAAATCGGCAGTACCCTCAAAGGCATTGGCCCCACATACATGGACAAGACGGGGCGAAATGGTCTCCGCGTCGGAGACATAGAAAGCATTCACTTCTCGGAGCGTTACCATGCCCTTCGAGACAAACACCTGGCCATGCTCGCCCAGTTCGAAGGGTTCGAGTACACAATGGATGATGCCGACTGGCTCGAGGCCATAGAGTTTCTGCGAGATCTGAAGTTGATCGACTCGGAGCACGAGATGAATGCCACTTTAAAATCTGGCAAACGCATCCTCGCGGAGGGCGCACAAGGCACGATGCTCGACATTGACTTCGGAACCTACCCGTTTGTGACCTCCTCCAACACCATCAGCGCTGGAGCGTGCACAGGCTTAGGCATCGCACCCAACCGCGTTGGCGAGGTCATTGGCATTTTCAAGGCTTATTGTACCCGTGTCGGATCTGGTCCTTTTCCCACCGAACTTCTCGACGAGGTGGGTGAGAAAATGCGCGCTGAGGGCCGCGAATTTGGGGCCACAACTGGGCGCCCACGACGTTGCGGATGGCTTGACCTCCCGCAGTTGCGCTACGCCGTGGACGTGAATGGTGCAACTCAACTCTGCATGATGAAAGCCGACGTTCTGGGATGCTTCGATGAAATCCGAGTTTGCACCCACTACATGCACCGCGGGGAAAAAATTGACCATCTTCCCTTTGGCATTCAGCCCGACGAAGTTGAACCGATCTACACAACATTGCCTGGGTGGCCAGGCGACCTCACTGGGATCCGCTCCCTTGAAGAGGTTCCTGCATCTCTGCTCGATTACGTCGCATTCATTGAAGACGCCGTAGGAGTGCCTGTGACCGTTTTGAGTGTGGGACCCGACCGCGAGCAGACTCTGCAGCTCAAGGCCGCGCAAACGATCGCATGATTTACTGGTTCACAGGTCAACCAGGCCACGGCAAAACCACTTTGGCGAAAGCCATGCTAGATCACCTTCAGAAACAAGGAGTCGAGGCATTCCACGTGGATGGCGATGACCTTCGGGCTTTGACCAACAACTTCGATTACTCCCAAAAAGGCCGAGAAGACAACATTCGACGTGCGCAAACTGTCGCCCACTACCTCCAATCCAAAGGTTATACGGTCGTCGTAAGCTTGGTAGCCCCCTACCGCAGCCTGCGTGAATCCTTTAAGGCAGCGGCCGACGTCACTGAGGTTTACGTCCACACCACAGAAACCCGGGGTCGGGAATCCAAACATGCCTCAGATTACGAGCCACCCCTTCACAATTTCATTGACATCGACACCACCGCCAACTCGGTCAACGACAGTCTGCGAGTGCTGATTGAGGCGATTTAACACCGTCTTTCAGTCAGCATCTCTCTTTTCAGATTGATTTCTATAACAATCATGGACGCCAAACAATCCCGCATCAGACACATTGCCAAGACGGCCACATGGCGCGTGATCGGCACCGTGGATACTTTTCTTGTGAGTTGGTGGGTCTCAGGCGACCCATTCGTGGGATTTGAAATTGGAATGTTGGAACTCATCACGAAGACCCTACTTTACTATTTTCACGAGCGAGCCTGGTTTCGATTTGGGCGACTAGGACGTCGGGACCAAACCAGTGACAAGAAAGCGCCAGCACAACATCCATGAGCGACTCGAACTACAACCTCGACCATCTGACAGAGCTCGAAGCCGAGTCCATGTATGTACTGCGTGAAGTCGCAGCTCAATTCGACCGACCTGCAATTCTGTTTTCTGGAGGAAAGGACAGCATCGTGGTGACCCACCTTGCAGCCAAAGCCTTCGCCCCCGGGCGCATCCCCATGCCCCTCGTCCACATTGACACAGGTCACAACTTCCCTGAAACCCTCGCGTTCCGAGACAGCCTTGTCGAACGACTTGGCGCACGCCTGATCGTAGGCAGTGTCCAAGCGACCATTGACTCAGGAAAAGTCAAGGAAGAAACAGGCGCCAATGCAAGTCGCAATCGACTGCAAACAACGACCCTCATTGACACCATCGAAGAACACCAATTCGACGCATGCGTCGGAGGCGCCCGGCGCGACGAGGAAAAAGCCCGAGCCAAGGAACGGTTCTTCTCCCACCGCGACGATTTTAGCCAGTGGGACCCCAAAAACCAACGACCAGAGCTTTGGAACTTATTTAATGGCATGCACGCGCCTGGCGAACACTTCCGCGTTTTCCCATTGAACAATTGGACGGAGCTCGACGTGTGGAATTACATCCTTCGAGAGAACATCGCCCTGCCCTCCCTCTACTTCGCACATGAACGGATGTGCATCCGGAGAGCAGACCAAATCCTCGCCCACTCCGACCACCTCAATCTCCGACCCGAGGAGGTGCCAGAGATGATGCAAGTCCGTTTCCGTACTCTTGGCGACCTCACCATCACAGGTGCGTTCGAAAGCAATGCCGACACCCTAGGAAAAATCATTGATGAAGTCTCCGCCACGCGAATCACAGAGCGCGG
>CESW01140410.1_pt1 | contig 16171 bp, 25 predicted proteins | sample 531171 | NCBI WGS metagenome assembly CESW01 (sample SAMEA2621859, study PRJEB7988) | marine metagenome | biome: marine biome (ENVO:00000447); feature: surface water layer (ENVO:00002042); material: "saline water (ENVO:00002010), including plankton (ENVO:xxxxxxxx)" | depth 5 m
CCGGTATTACCGCGGCGGCTGGCACCGGTCTTTCCCAGCCCTTATTCCAAGAACAATTAAAATTCAAGAAAAGGCTACACATTGTGCAGTCACTTGGAGTTCCCTCATCACAGTTTCCTGCAGTGCGAAGTTTTCGCGCCTGCTGCACCCCGTAGGGTCCGGATTCGTGTCTCAGAATCCGTCTCCGGGCTATTGCTCCCACAACCCGTACGCGTCGATGGCTAGGAGGTCCATTACACCCCCTACGACCTGATACGCCGCAGACCCATCCTACACCGCCTGAGCTTTCAACCACTCACCGTTCCAGGCGTAGTGGTCTATGGGGTATTATTCTCAGTTTCCCAAGATTATCCCCCAGTGTAGGGCAGGTTATCCACGTGTTACTGAGCAGTATGCAAAGAATCTAATTTCTTTCTACTCGCATGGCTTAATCGAACTCCAATAGCGGTCGCCTCTGGCAGGATCAACCAGATTTCTTGATGCTAGATACGCATCTCTCTTGTCTAGATCCTTTGGCTACTTGTCGCTAATGTTAATTTTTGCTGACCTAAATATGAATTGACAGGTTCACGTTGCACTAGAGTTTGCTCTATTCTTGCACACAAAATAAATTGTGTCGTGAACACTAATCACCTACCTGGCCTTGAGCTGACACTTTCCCTAGGGAGGGCGTGGTTTCTCAAGACCGCATTCGCTTCGGCTCACGTCAGGGTAGATGGCGGCAGTCATCGTCCCGTGAGACTCAGCCGCCAACGCCGTCCCTAACGACGCAAGCATCTCGCCCAACTCCCCCCCGTATATCAAGGTGCCTGTTTGCTTGTGAGTAAAAAACGCCATACTGCGCCATGATATCTACATGTTTTTCCAATTTTTAATATACTATTTTCACTATTTTCACAAGTAAATCATATCTAATATTTACTAAAATAAATGAGATTCTTTAGTAAGCGATGCTTGTATATCATTCTGCGCCAAAGAACTGTCTGAGCATTGGATGCATCTCCATAGCTTGTTCCTTCTGTATTTGCTCATATGTACGCAATATGATACCTACTGCGAGCAACAGTCCTGTTCCGGTAGCATTTCCTACCGTTCCAAGCAAGTCAGCACCAGCAGCCAATAATCCCACGAACGCTCCTGAGAAGTAAGTGACTGGAGGTATGTATCTCTCTAGAATCCTTTCTAGAACCAACGGATTCTTCCTAAATCCTGGAATCTGCATGCCTGTCCTTTCAATCTGTTTTGCGACATCCTTTGAACCCATATTTGTTGTATCAATCCAAAACTTAGCGAATACCATTGATCCAACTGTCATCAACGTGACATAGAAGAATACGTGACCTCCTATTTGCCATAGACTGTGGCCGTAGATATCTGTATCTTGATTTAGAATAGGAATCAGCCAATCATTTACTCCATTTACCATGGATGAATACCACGCAAATCCTCCGCTAGGAGTTGATGAACCTGGTTCATACGTTCCTATATAATCGGACATACTACCCCAGCCTTCCTTACCAAGGATTGGTGTTTTCTGTAATGTCGGATGGTTCCAGAACAAGAGAGTGAACATGTTGATGTTAGCGAGTAGAGCCGCCATCAAAATAACTGGAATGTTAGATGCATAAACTAAGCGGATAGGATATTTTCCACGATGTCCTCTAACCTTTCCGTGGGTTAATGGCAACTCGAGTTTGCTGGATTCAGCGTAGGCTACGACCAAGAACACAACCACAGATGAGAACAATGCAGCGACCGGATTGACGTGCGTTAGTAGAATAGTTTCGAATCCGTTCTGAGATATCATTTCGGCATTCGTAGCCTCCCTAAACATATAGAATATCATAGGTAAAGTCCCCGAAGGAGGATTTTGTAGACTGTAACTCATTCCCGATGTTGCAGGCAATGGTGATAGTGTCCCAACAAATGTTGATTGTGCTACTCCAGCCGCAATGAACAGTGATATCCCAGAACCTATTCCCCATTTGCTTACAAGTTCATCTAGCAGGAAAACAAGGTAGGAGCCCGCAAATAGCTGTGCAACTATTACGAAATTCGCCCAGCCCATTCCATAATCGCTAATCAGTGCCTCAGTTGGGTCAAGGAAACCATAGGTCTGTGGTATTGACTCAATAGGTATCATCAGCAAAACAAGAAGTTTCTGGACACCTTGATACATCGCTTTATCTTCTGAATCTTGCAGATCCAAGCGAATGATTTTCGCTCCAGCGAATAGTTGCATAATAATTGACCCTGTAACAATTGGACCAATTCCAAGGTGCATTATAGTCCCAGATGCACCGGCCATAATAGATCTAAATCCGCTGAAAAGGTCAAGTGCCTGCCCAGATAATCCCCAAAGCATTACATTGGTCATAGCAAAGTAAATTATCAAAACTAGAGTTGTTGTCCATAGTTTTTCATTAAACCTAACGTGCCTTTCCGGCTTTGTGATAGTTGGATATGTATCTACAAAGCGGTGTAGTGCATACAGTCGACTACTCTTTTCGCCACTATACATGAAGCAAGTCAAAGTTGCTGCGGCACCAAATCCAAGAAGGATGACTCCAACTAGAAGGTAACCTACTAGGTCCTGATGGCTACCGTCGTAGAATGAATTTGGCCTACAATACCATACGGCAGTAGTAAGGAAACCAAGCCAAACAAGGATTTTACCATACCTTCCAATTATTGGTACTTCTTTCAGCCCCTCTGGCAAATCTCTAACAAAACACCATATCAGGAAAGCAACATAAATTACACCGAAGGAAAATCCGAAAACGGCTCCCTCGACTGCGTTAGAGGAAGCATTACCTCCCAAACCTAAAGCCGTTTCAAAGGCTTCAGACTGCCAATAACCTAGCATACCGAAGTAGAGGAGGCCTGTAAGACCAACCGCCCATGGTATTGATTGCTTGCCCATAATCTCCTCTCCATTTTGTGCGTCTATCTATTGCTCAAGAATATAACGGAATAAACCTCATGTGATGAGGTAATCACTCCCACTCCTCATCTTCATCGTCACCCTCTATTGAGCCGCCAGCAGCCGAGATTTTTTCTGCCGCTCTCGCTGACCACTCTTCGACAGTCACGGTAAGTGCTGTGCTGATTCTACCAGATCCCAGTAATTTATCAATTCCCATTTCGGTTAGGTTGACCGAATCATTACCATCAGCCATCCCCTCTAAGTCACTAACATTACAAGTTACGTATACTGTCCTAAGACCTGGGTTTCGGTTGAAACCGTGCATACCCCAGTGATCAGGCATATATTTGATACGAGTCATTACACGATGTTTGTTCATTCCAGCCCGACCTCGGCCTCCTCTCTTGCCTGCGCCTCGACCTGCTTTGTGACCTCTTCCATGTGTGCGACAACGTCCTCGATGTTTGTTTGCTTTACTCATTAAAATCACCTCAAATCATTCTTTCGACCAATGCGGTAATGTCATCACCGCGAGATCCTAGAGCGCCACCTACGACGTAAGTTCGCTTTAGTCCACCCCAACCTTTTGGTCCACGTGGAGGATGTAATCTGAATACTCGCTTCATATTTGGCATATCTTTTACCGTGGCATCTCCGGAAACAATTGCAGCTGCAAAATCCTTTATTGAGGAATATTCAGTGTGTTCCTTAACATCTGAATCGGTGATTGGTTTATCTCCGACTAATCTGCCTCTTTCAGAAATCATCCTTTCGACAAGCCCCGCATCAGCGTTACCCCAAGTGATGTAATCTTTCGCTTTTTGAAGCATTCCTTTGTATTGTGGGTTTTCAGGTATTATCACTGCATGATTTACCTTAGTTAGGTTCAGCATGCCCATAGTTTCTCTAATAGAGCGTTCAACTTTCACGTTAGAGCGCGCTCTTACAACAATCCAAGTCATTCTAGAAGCCTCCCTCTATGAATAAACAGTTCTGTTCTCTGTGAATCGCTTACTCTGGTTCGATTAATGGCTGCTAGCGCATTGAATGTTGCAGCAGCATAGTTGATTGTTGTTCTTGTCTGTCCCTTTGTTCTGGAGAGAACGTCAGTAACTCCTGCCAATGTCAGAACTCGCTTGCCAGTTTCACCGATAACCAAGCCTTTACCAGCAGGGGCGGGCATTAGTGTTACTCGTGTTGAACCTGCTTGGCCCTTTACCTTGAAAGGAACTGAGGTCCCTGGACCAGTGCTTGATTCCCATGATCCGTTACCCCTCTGAACTTGAATTATGTTTAGTTTGGCAGCAGTCAATGCTTTCCTAATAGTTTGTGAAACTTCTTTACCTTTGGCCATAGCAAGGCCAACGTATCCATCTTTGTTTCCAACACAAGCCATTACGTTGAATCTTACACGCCTTCCAGAGTCAGTCATTCTTTGAACCATATTCACCTTAATTACTTCATCCTCTAAATTTGGAATGAGAGCGTCAACAATTTCAACTTCTCTGATTGGGAGTCCAGAAGCAATTGCTTGTTCATAACTAACTATTCTGCCTGCCATTACTTCCCTACCAAGTCTAGTTTTTGGTGACCAAGTCCTGAGGGCCGCGATGGACTCATCAGCTGAAGTTCTTCTTCGTCTACCTCCTGATTCCTCTTTTTCTTCAGTTGGTGCAAAGGCCTGTATAAGTCCTGGTGCCATTTGAGATACATCATCTTCGCTCATTTTAGAAAGCCTCCTCTATTTTTGATTTCGTTGCTTCAATTGATGAAGCGTATGATTCGTTAATGTGAAGTCCGTTCAATCTTTCTTCCTCTGGGAAGACCGAATCACTGTGTGGAATATCTAATCCTGCATCTACCATTCCTTTGAGGGCTGCAAAGACACGATTTCCTTTCGAGCTTGCTGCGAGACCAATGTCTAAGACTGCCTCTCCGTGGCCGGAGGCCGTAGCAGATTTACCTAGAGCATATCCTACAAGGTATGATGCTGGCACGTTCTTCCTAGAAAGACTCTCAGGCCATCCATACTTACTTACAAGGTCATCTCCTGTAATTGTTATTTCAACCTTGTCGCCATGTTTCTCAAAAGCTACAACTTGGCATGTTACTCGGGTGTTTGAGATTCTTACTACTGCTCGAGGATTACCCCCTTTCAATAATTTCAATCTCCTGCGGTAGTCTGTTTCTCCAGATTTGCGTCTGCGATATTGATTACGTTGTCTCGGACCTTTAGCCATCACTCATCACCTCCGATTGAGATACCTTCTAGTCCCATCTGAGTCTTGAGGTGAGAAATTGATCGATATGATCCACCTTTCGCTTTGAGGTAATAGTGCCGGTATTGAGAACGATTTAGGGTTCCATCCTCTCTCAAATCTTTCAATGTCCTTCTTTGAGCTCTGATAGTAGCCATCCACTGTTGTTTTCGAGGATTTCTAGCATTAGATGTTCCAGATCTTTTGCCATGTCCTTTACGACGTCCTTTCAGTTTTTGTGATTGGCGCTTTAGAGCCCTTACTCTAGAAGTACCCTGAATTGCCTTTGCCTTGATCCAACCGTTTTCGATTGCCTCGCGGATGTCTTCTTTTTGAACAGATTGTGCAACTTGGTCTAGGTATGAAGGGTTAATCCAAATTCTGTGTACCCCACATTTCAGTAATTGTGCAGCCATCTTTTTCTGATTAGTAATTTGCATTAACGCTCCCTCCTGCGGTTCAATACTCTGATTCCTAGTTCATCTGCTCTTGAGTGGATCATCTCTCGCTTCCTGCCTCCGACGGTAGCGCCGATTCGTGCTGCCTGAGTTTCTGCATCAATAGTATCTAAATCGCCTGAGTTGTGAACCATAACTTCTCTAAAACCAGACGGATGAAGACCATGTGCAGCGTTGACTTTACCATGACCAATTCTTACTAAAGAACCTCTATACTTGTAATTGCGTCTTTGTTTGTTATCCATTCCATGAGGTTTTCTCCACCCTGATCTGGACAAACGCTTGTAGCGGAACCACTCAGTTCTTCTGAATTTGGGTGTTCCTTTCTTTTGAGCAGCCCTTAGAGCAAGTGATGCCTTCATGTCATCAGACAAGACTGGCTTTTGGCGGGCAATGTGCTCCTCTATGAGGTCTTCATCATCCCAATCGTCATCCTCGTAATCATCATCCAGTTCTTCCTCAGTTACATCTTCTTCGAATTCTTCTTCGGATACATCTTCCTCAGCTATATCCGTGTCTTCATGGGCATCGGTTAAACGTGCAATCAAATCTGCCTTTTTACCAGAGACTGGTAAACCTGCATCCTTCAATAGTTCCTTGAGTTGTGCAACTGTCATATTCTCGTATTCGCTCATCTATCTCCCTCCATCATGCTTTATCGATTAGGTAGATTCCATCTTGGAATACTCTTCTATCTCTTTTCTTAACAGTAGTGCTACGTTCTATGTTTGCCGCTGTTTGTCCAACGGCTTCTTTGTCTATACCAGTTACTAATACTTCTGTCTTGTTCTGGACTTTTACTTCCACGCCAGACAGGATGTTAGCTTGTCTTGGAACACGCTCGCCAAAGTAATTGTTTACTACAAAGTGGTTCCCTTTCACAGCTAGTGTCATAGGGAAGTGAGAATATAGTGCCTTCAGTGTGTATGTGAAGCCTTCTGTAACTCCTTTCACCATGTTGTTCATGTGTGCTTGCCACGTCCCGGCAAGAGCGGATTCTTTTCTTCGAGGTACATCTATCCGAACAATTATTGCCCCACCTTCCTGTAGTATTTCATGTCTAGAGCTAACGAATTCTCTAGACAGACTACCTTTTGGGCCAGTGATTGTAACAATATCTCCTTCTATAGAAGCTGTTACTTCTTCGGGGATTTCTACTACCCTTTCAATTCTGTCGATTTTTACCATTTTACCACCTCAGTACACATAAGCCAGGAGTTTTCCGCCTATCCGGTTCTCCTTTGCATCTTTGTGGTGCATTATACCACTGTTAGTTGTTAAAATCAAAAGTCCGAAGTCCTGTGCTGGAAGATAGCGTCCTTCCCATTTGTCAAACTCTTGACGGCGAACTGAGTGTCTTGGTTTAACTACACCACACTCATTGATTGCGCCGCGTAATTGAACAACAAAATTGCCACCTCTTCCATCTTCATTTCTTTGAATCTCTCCGACGTATCCTGAGGTTTGCATTATTTCAAGGACGGATCCAAGTAATTTGGATGCTGGTGCAAGGTCTACATTGAACTTACCAGCTTGTTCTGCATTGAATAGTTTAGCTAGGGCATCATTTAACGGGTCAAATTGCATTCATAATCACCTCAATTCATCTTCTTAAATCCAATTTCGGGGGCTGTATCTCGGAAACATTGCCTGCATAATCGCAAGCCGTGTCTGCGTATCAATCCTCTACGACGTCCACATCTTCGGCAACCAATTGTTCGTCCAATTCGCTCGCCATGATCTCTTGCCATATTTATTCCTCCAGGATTTGGATACCATAGTTCTCAGTAAACCATGCTCTGGCATCATCAGCATTGGTTCGGTGACTCTGTGCAACTTTTGCACTGCGACGGCGACGGCGGCTCACTCTGTGGCCGGGTCTCTCAAGTACGATGTTTATGTCCATTCCAAAAATACCAATATCGGGATCGTATTTTTGATCGGGGAAATCAGTATAGTCTGGTATTCCGAAAGACAGGTTTCCAGTTCTATCAAAATTCCATGAAGGCAGGGTATTTTCCCTAACCCAAAAAGCATCGGTTAGGAATTTCTTAATTGACTCCTGGTTCCTTATTGTAGCCTTACAGCCTATTGGAAATCCAACTCTAACTTTCAGGTCACGATTCTGTTGTTTACCCAAGGTTCTAACAGGTGTTACGCCTGTTACCAATTCCAATACTTTTTCAGCATTGGAGAGGCGATCTCCGCCTTCTCCTACACCAATATTGACGACTACTTTTGTGATTTGAGGAATACTCATTGGATTAGAAGATTTGTTCATTTACTCACCTCGACACCCGGTAGTTTGCAGTCACCAACTGTGAATACATTGTTTGTAATAGTTCCAAATCCTTCAAATTCGACCTCGTTTGGCATACTTGAACGCTTGACGATGAAATTTGTTACATCTGCAAGTTTACCAACGTGAACACCTCCAACTAGCATGCAACGAGTTCCCTCTCCGAACTTGATGTGTTCAACGACTTTCTGTTCCGGCAAAGAGATTTTCAATGAATCTCCAGTTTTATGTTCTGAAGCATCGTCAACAATCACGTTCCTTCCATCATGAAGGTGAACCTGAGTCTTCCCACCCTTGATAGTGGACTTACCTTCTATTCTGCAAACCTTCCATGTAGCTTCATCAGCAGATATTTGTCGGTATCGCAGCCGACCGTTGGTGTCCAAAACACATCGATAATTTTCGTCACCAAGTGTTAAGACGTCCATTATTCCAACGCCTCTTCTAGTATCTTTCACAACCCTACCATCGACCTTTGCTAAACCATTGTGAAGAATTGTTCTAACTTCTCTTGTTGACCTAGCTAAACCGATGATATCCCTTATGATTATATTAATCGGAATACACTTCTCGAGACTGTGTGCACCAGCTCTTGGACGAGTGACCCAGACCGTTGTTTTTCTTGGTAACGGCCAACTTCTTGGAATGGCTAAACGTTTCAAGTGACTACTACTTCCCATATACTTCAACTCCTATCTGCGGTCAATCCTTGCATGCGCAATTTGTCTGTCTCGTCCAACTTTGTAACGACGACATTGGAAGAGTGGACCGGTACTGCCTCTTCTCTGTTGTCTGATTTTGTTGCGGTTGCACCCTCGATAGTGATGCGACCTGTTCTTGATTCGACTTTCAAAACCTTGCCTGTTAATGGGTCGGCATTTCTCTTACCACCGACTCTCTTTCCACCATGTGAAAAATCTCCTCTGACCACGCGAACGGTATCTCCTACACGGATGGTTACTGACCTGATGCCCGCAAGGCGTTCATCTGGTTTGTCAAGTTGTAGCCTGGCGCGAATTCTCTTTCTCATGACGTGAATTGGCGCGTTAGCTTGTGCTTTTCGCTGCTTTCCTGGTTTCTTACTTTTTACCATTTCAATCACCTCATACAATCTGTTTCGCTGTTGCTGCTATTCTTGGCCAGCGCTCCGCAGCCTCACGAGACACAGGACCTTTGATATCGGACCCTTGAACATCTCCTTTCTCGTTAGTAATAACACAAGCATTGTCCTCAAATTGGACCCAAGTTCCATCAACTCTTCTGAAGGGTCTTCTTTGCCGTATAACTACGGCATTGAACATTTGCCTTCTTGTTTCAGGGGTTCCTCTTTTTATTGAGACTTTTATCAAATCGCCAATCCCTGCGGCAGGATACCTTCTCATTGTTCCTCCTAATTTACGCACATTGATTAGCTGCGCAATTTTGGCTCCTGTATTATCTGCAACTTGCAATCTTGCCATGGTCGGTAAACCACGGGTTTGTTTTCCTGCTACACCACGCATCAGACATCACCGCCGTTGTTTTCAATGACACAAAATGAGACTGTTTTTGAAAGTGGCCTGCATTCCATCAATTTTACCCGATCTCCAACTCCCACATTGCCAATGCAATTTGGCAAGTGCGCAGAAAGTGCACTTGTTCGTTTCTCATATCGCTCATATTTCTGCATGTATCTTACATTATCTCTTTCGACAACTACAGTACCCTGCATTCCAACATTCGCTACTATCCCTTCTATGACTTGACCGCGCAGGCGCAGGGACCCATAGAATGGGCAGTTTTCATCTCCATCCCACTCACCAGTAGGGGGTTTCACATCAACTCCGATGTCGCGCACCGTAATCACTCACTCCTTTTTTTGCGGTATATTCTCTCTTCTGGGCGCTGCCGCATAAACTGCCCGTTAATGGTATTCTTACTACCATTAAATTTGAATTTGATAGAATTCTTTCCAATGACGATTTCACGTCCATCTTCAAGAATAGTGATTGTCTCTCTAGTTTCGTTGGATATTATTCCGCTGCGACCAACAAGGCCCGAATCAGCTGAATTTGTTATAGAAACGTTGCGTCCCAACCATGATTTATTTTCGAAGTTATTTGACATATCATCGCACCTCTACATTGAATCCGTTATTTTTAAGAACAACAGCAGCCTTCTTTTTATGGTCGCCCTGTAATTCGATTACACGTCCCTTTACTGTGCCACCTGCTGCACATCTATTTTTGAGAAGCTTTGCAAGTTTGTTAATGTCGATGGCCGAATCTTCAATTCCTTCAACTTTAGTAACAATCTTACCATATCTTCGTCTGTCGGTACTAATGGTAGCCTTTTGCTGCTCTTTTGCAATCTCCTGACAAATACACAATTCATCAGGAAGTCCGCAAACGCTGCACATTATCGCCATTTTTTCACCTACCTTATTGATTTCTTGAGTTTATTACTTTGAGGACATTTTTGTTCTTATTCTGGCAATTGAGCGACGGCAGGCTTTGAAAGCACCCATGTTAGATGGTGTTCCACCCAATGATTGCTCTGCACGCAATTGCAGAAGTTCTTCTTGAAGTTCAGTTAAGCGATCTTGCAGAGCTTCAGAACTCATCGATGCTATCTCTCGATTAGAAACGTGTGTCATTCAGAGACCTCCTCTGTCTGCACATCTTCTCCAGATTCTTCAGCATTAATTCTTAGTTGCTCTTCAGAAAATATTGATATCTCGTGGGGGAGTTTTGTTCCCTTTCTCATTATTGCGACTGTTACGCCAATTGTTCCTAACTTTTTGATACATACGGACTTTCCTACATCCATGTGTTGTAGAGCCGTCTCACCACAATATTTGACGTGACCTCTGATGAATTTTTGTGTTCTATTTCTGCTACCAGTTAATTTTCCAGCTAGTGTTATGATCACTCCTCTGGCTCCGGCTTCCATAATATTGAGTGCTGCGGAATGACCTGCTCGGCGATAATACCAGCCTCTCTCCATAGCGCTAGCAATTTTTTCTGCCATTACCTGTGCATTCAAGGCTGCATCTTCTACTTCATCCACCTTTAATTTTGGATTTTCAATACTAAACCTTTCATCTAGCTGCTTTTGTAAGTCGTTGATTATCTTACCTTTTCTGCCTATAACCATTCCTGGTCGCTCTGCTTTCACAGTGACCTCAGTTCCGTTTGGGGTTCTTCGAATATCTAGGCCACCGAATCCAGCTTTCTTTGTATTATTCATGAGGAATTCTTTGACTAGATGTCTTTCGACGTTGCGGTCAATAATTTTTCTTAGTGTACTTTTGTTGTCAGCCATACCAATCACCTTCAGAAGTCATCCTCCAATTCATCTTCTGAACCACTGAAGTCCTCAAGGAAAATTTCTAAGTTTACCTTGTAGTGGTTTTTAGGAGATGCTCTTCCACGTGCTCTAGGGGTAAATCCCCTCTTTATTGTGCCACGGTGAGCAGCACAATGAGTGATTACCATTTCTTCTGGATCGATATCTTCGTACTGATGTCGTGCGTTTTCCATACAACTGTTGATCAATTTAATCATCAGTTTGCTCGCTTTTACAGGATATCTTCCGGGTCCAATTCCACCTTTGCGGTGGCCCACCATTGATGGACCTGATCGCTTACGTTTTTTGTTTCCCGAACCAAGTCTAAATGGAACAGCAACTGCCTTCTTGCGTATATCTGGTCTATCGCTCTCTATTTTCAGAACTTTATTTAGAAATTCTATTGCTTCCCCTGCTGTTCTGTGCTTAATTGCCCTTGCAACCTCAAAACAATGTTTCACGTGCAGGTCTTCCTCAACTGCACGTGCGGTAGCAAGTCTGCTTCCTTGTAGCAACTGGGTATACCCTTTTTGTGGTAATTCTTTCCGCTTTGATCTGCGGTCCATTTCTGATTTTCTCCAGCCCATAATATTCAACTCACTTTAGCGCTACGTGTGATGAAGAACGAGTTGCACCAACACCAGGTCCAGAGTGTGTAACACCTTTCCTAGTTGGGGCAAATTCTCCAAGGTAATGTCCTATCATTTCTGGCTTAACTTCTATTTCAACAAAGTTTTGTCCATTGTGAACTGCTATTCTCTTACCAACAAATTCGGGTAAGATTGGAACATCTCTTCTGTGCGTCCTAATAGTGCGTCCTGATGCTCTTCTTACCCGGTTTATGAAATGCTCATTTTCGACTGAGAGCCCTCTAGCTACGGATCTTCTTGCTCTGCTTGTTAACAACGTAATTACCGAGGGTGAACTTGGATCTTCCTCAGAAGGCCATAGGGGCATTGATTGAAGTTCTTCTATCTCATATCCCCTGTATGTAAACTGTTTTTTTCTGCGTCCTGTTACAGTAGTTCGCTTCTTGCGAGCCTTTCTTCTGCTCGCCTTTGGTGTCATGAATGATTTCTTTTTCTTTGCCATTTTATCTCACCTCAAACCTTCTTGCCTCGACCTCTTCCAGTTCTGCTAGGGGCTATGTTACCGACTTTAGCACCTGGTGGAGTTCCTCTAGCGACAGAACTTGGCCCGTGAACAGCCTGGTGGTTTCCACCGCCGTGCGGGTGATCTACTGGATTCATAGCAACTCCACTAACATGTGGGTATAGTTTTCCTCTTGCTTTTGCTTTGTAATGTGCTGCTCCAGCAGTCATCAATGGCATTTCACTCCTACCGTGGCCTGCAAGAACTCCAATGGTAGCGCGACAATTCCCTGTCATCTCCTTAGATTCTCCAGATGGAAGTCTGACTCTAACTCTACCTCCCTCTAGATGTGCTTCAATTGTTGCGGAGTTACCTGCTGTCCTAGCAATTTTACCTCCATCACCGGGGCGGAGTTCAAGATTATTTACAGCGGTTCCTTCGGGAATGTTAGAGATGGGAGTTATGTTTCCTGGCTTGAGCGCAACATTATCTCCAATCGCTACTGATGAGCCGATTGAGATACCTTCTGTTGCAACAACCAGGTTGGTCTCACCAGATGGCAATTTAACTCTAGCAAGAGGAGCTGTGTGAACTGGGCTGTGAATTAAATCAGTAACCTCTGCAACAACATCTTTCGCTCTTGGCATTGTATTTGATCCTGGGAATCTGTGACTGGCAACTCTATAACGTGGAGAGCTACCTTTTCTCTGTGAACGTGTTCTCTTACCCATATTCTCACCTCATTAGAATGCTCCTAATCGCATAGCAGCCTCATCTGCGTAGTAACCTTCAGCCAGTTTTACACTTGCCAGTTTACCATTCTTAGTATTCCTAACGTTGACCTTTACTACCTCAGCGTCAAATAGCTTTTCAACAGCCAGCGCAATTTCTGCCTTGGTTGATTTTCGTCTGACAATAAATTCTAGGCGATTACCGCCTGTTCTTGCTTCCATAGCCTTTTCAGTAATCCAAGGCATCATGATAACATCATACGGATTGACCATTCATAACACCTCCTAGTTCAGTGCCTCCACTGCTGCTTTTGTGAATACTGTAAGCCTGCCTAAATCTCCTCCTGGAGCAAGATCTTCCGCTGATAAGTCCTTAGCGGCAACAACATCAACACCCGGGAGGTTTCTAGCAGATTTTGCTAAACCATCCTTATTTGCAACTACAAGCAGAACGCTCTTTGGCGTTCTGCGAACTCTTCCGCGCATTGTTCCTTTACCTGCTCTGATTTTTCTTCCATTGCGTGCTCGGATTAAATCATCCCCGAGGCCAAGTGCTTCAAAAATTGCGTTGACTTTCCTTGTTCCACCGCTTAGATTGAACGATTCGATATCGATCTTTTCACCGTTCTCAGAGTAGTCGCCAAGAATTATGGGTAGAGATGATATTTCTTCCGCAAATCGATGACCACGTCCAGAAACAACATCAAGATTGGTAGTTGCAGATAGAGCTGAATTTCTTGCTAATCTTCTTTCATTGCGATTAAGTTTTCTTGCCCAGTTTTTCTCTACCTTTGGACCATGAGCTCTTCTTCCGCCCTTGGTGTGTGGATTTTGAGCACCTCTGCGCTGTCCCGTTCTTCGCATAATTCTAGAGACACCTCTACCCTTACCCCACCACTCAACAGAATGTTTCATTCCGCTCATTGGTTTCTTCTTTCCACCATGTGGATTAGAACCGTAGGACTGTCTTCTGTTAGCGCGAGAACTTGCGACTGCTAGTTTGACCAGATCCTCACGGACTTCTGAATTAAATGACTCAGGAAGCGTAATCTTTTTTCCTAATTCGATATCAATATCGTAAACCTCTTGCAATCTTCCCGCGTCAAGTTCATCTTGCTCGATGTTGTTGATTATGTTGTAACTAGCGACCTTCATGCTCATACCCCCTGCTTACTTGATGTGCTTACGTATGTGATTTCATACGGATGCTGTGGTTTGTCTGAGCCTCTTGTTGCATCACGGAATCTCACAAGACGCTTCGCTGGTCCTGGAAGGCTTCCTTTTACCAAAACGTAATCTGAGTTAACTTCTCCATAGTGCAAAAACCCACCTGAGGGAGTTATTGATTTGTCATCAGCCGAAGCGATAGACAAAATTCTCTTATTGTATTCTGTTCTCTGGTGATATCCAGTTTGTCCACCCTGACGAATAGTTTTTCTAACGTATCCCGTTCCAAAATCTCCCATGTTTCCATGCTGTCGCCTTTTCTTTGAGTTTTTATGAGATTGTAGTTTACCACCAAATCTTCGAATAACACCTTGCCAACCGTAGCCCTTTGTGACACCAATCGCATCAACATATACGCCTTCATCGAACACATCTGAAATGGAAATCTCATTTCCAAGATTTTCTTTGGCCCAGTCTAACTTATCGCTGAGACTTCCGCCAGATAATCCCAACTCCATTACCTCAGGTGTCTTAGATGGTGTCCCAGTCACGGAGTGTGGCTGTGTAGCAGCTATCACTCTAACTTCAACGAGGTCGCTGCTAGATAGTGCATCGAAATGTTTCTGAGAATCATGAGTCTTCATTGCGTTGTTGTGAAGGCGGCGGAATAATTGAGGAAAAGCCTCTGATATTTGCTCAGCATCGACCCATGCCTCTCCTGCTGCCTGCTTACCGTATGGAGTCATTTTGTACCCTCTTACGCCAAGAATCCTCATCTTGGGTACTTCAACAACTGTAACGGGCACTCTAACCTCTTGTCCTGCGCTGTTTGATTTTGGGTTTAGATCACGAGACATCACGTGAGTCATTCCGGCTTTCCAGCCTGCGAATCCCTGCACTCTAACCTCGCTCGCATCGGTTTCTGGCCACGACTTGACGTGACCAAAATGACGATTAGACCGCTTGCGCGGGCTGAACGCCATACTACCTCGTCTTGGGTGACTTCTCTTTGCCATATTTTCGGCCTCCTATGTTTGTTTACTCTGAATTGGCCCCCCGATAAGGGGCATACAGAGGCCCATTTGGCTATGGAGTTGCCGTGACATCGGCTCTCAGTTCACGATCGGAACCGAGAGTGACGGGATGCTGTGCATTGCCCACAATGTCTGGCCACTCACCTTCTGAGCAGCCTAGCGACTTACCTTTCATATATGAGTGGTTCGGTCAAGAACGTTGCATAGGAAGGAAGGTCATGATTATGAATTTTTAGTTAAATTGGAAATTTTTTCGTTTTTATTCTGTTCCTAAAATGCAAATACTCTTGACCCAGCGCCGTTTGCTCTAACCATGGTCCCGATTCTTAGACACCCTCTGTTAAAGGGCGATGTAGAGGCAAGGGCATATCAACTCGAGGCGGCCAAGGACGCATTATCTGGATCAACACTATTAGTTATGCCAACTGGTTTAGGAAAAACTGCTGTGCAATGGATGGCCATGGCTGAATTACTTTCAGAGAACGGGAAAATTGTCTTAGTAGCCCCCACGATAGGATTAGTTGCTCAGCAATTTAAGATGGCAAAACAGTTCTTGAATATCCAATCTGAATCCATAATAATGCTGACGGGGCAAACATCTCCCAACAGACGAGAACAATTGTGGAAGCAGGCAAGAATAGTCATTGCAACACCTCACGTCATTAGGAACGATGCTACCACTGGAAGGATCTCATTATCAGATGTTAATCTATTGATTGTTGATGAAGCACATCATGCCACTGGTTCTAACTCAGTAGCTCAATTGGCTGATTTGTATCTGCAAGCCAGTTCAAGAGCAATGATATTGGCAGCGACTGCCTCCCCCGGAGTAAAATCAGTCAAAATTATGGAAATAATAAATCGATTAGGAATAGAAAG
>CESW01265384.1_pt1 | contig 16116 bp, 12 predicted proteins | sample 531171 | NCBI WGS metagenome assembly CESW01 (sample SAMEA2621859, study PRJEB7988) | marine metagenome | biome: marine biome (ENVO:00000447); feature: surface water layer (ENVO:00002042); material: "saline water (ENVO:00002010), including plankton (ENVO:xxxxxxxx)" | depth 5 m
TGGTTACTCTTTTATGTGTTGGTTTTCTACCTTTGACACCTTCATACATTAATAAGTCTTTTTTTGTTACTTTAACTTTACGGTGATGTAAAAGTACTTTTTTGCCTATATAAGATTTATCTGATGGTAAATGAGTTATCCTATATATAAATCCATATGTATTTTTTGGAAATTGAGAAATGTGAGTTATTTCTTCTCCATTGTAAGTCCAATTCATATAAATTTTTAATTAATTAACTTTTCAATAATTGCATACATATTTTGAACTCCATAAACAGCTGAGTCAGAATGTACTATTAATATTTTATAAAAAGGAAAACTAGTACCTCCTCTTGGGGCTTTAAGTGTGGTTGAATTACTAGAGTTTTCTAATATTTCTGATATAAAAACTCCCCCACTTGCCACCTCAGCATTAAAGTGAGTATATGTTCCCTCTTCATTATTAATAATATTAACCTGCCCATTTGAAGGGTCTTGCATAATGGCCAATGAATATTGACCCGAATTATCCCAATTTAATCTTATAAAATCATCTTCAAAAAAGTTTTGAGTTACTGTTGCATCCCAACTTACTTGATATGCACCACTTACTCCAAAATCCTGAGTACCTGATCCAGAAGGTAATGTTAATTCAGCTGGGCCCTTTATTGTTACACCAGAACCTGAAATAACTAAAGTTCTATCCGGGATGATATCATAATTAAAACCTACACTTCCTGTTATGGATATTTTTCCGTTTGTTAAATCTAATAATGGTGTGTTAATTTCAATTTTTTGGTCTTCAGTAATGGTAATATCTGTTTCAGTCCCTGCAGCTAAATTAATAATACTATTTCCAGAGCCATTAGCTAATACGGAAAAATTTGAAGAAGTAATTATTAAATCTGATCCTGTTATATTACCCGTAATAGTTAAGTTATTATCTACATTTAATTTACCATTTATAATAATATCAGAACTATTAGTCCCATCTAAAGCTTCTATAATGCCCAAAATTTGAGCTGCTTCAATGGTTTGTCCTGTTTGTATTCCTGTTTTATCTATTGTTGACATATCTATAAATATTATAAATCTAGGTTAACTAATATAGTTGTATCTGTTACGTTTGAACTCTGTAAAGGTTGGGATAATTTTCCTACAGCTACTAATTCATTAGCATTATTATATAATCCTACAGTTGTTATATAGGGTTCAAAGTATGAACCAGTTGCAAAATCATATAATTTTCCATCTTGATTTTCACAACTACTAGATATAATTGAAGGATTTGTTGAATATACAAATTCATTAGGATTGAAAGTACATTTATATTGTGATTCATGTATTGTCATTGTACTTTGAAAAGAGCATGTAATATTATTACCTGTTATAATTTCATTTAATCCAGTAATACTTTCTGATCCATAAACTGAAGTACCATAAATAGCTGATCCATAAACTGCCCCTGATATAGATGAAGAAATAGCTGTTAATATAATAATTCCATGTTGATATATTACATCACCTACTTTACCACCATTTTGAAATAACTCTCCTTCTCCATTGTCTGTTATGATTCCATTTGCACTTCCACTATATTCAAATCTAAATGTTCCTGGTTTTATATACTCTCCAAATAAATTTGATGGGATTGAAATAACTCCTATTTCATCATTTGAAGCTGTTGGAAATAATCTATTAGCATCTAAAGTATTAGGTAAATAATTATCATACATTGGTTGATAAGAACCACTTCCTCCTTCTATTGTTATAGTTCCATCAGTATTAAATTGAGGTAAGTTAGCTGGTGACCCATCTTCACCAAATAAAAAATTTGTATAATATAATTGTTTTATTGAATCATAAATTAAAGCTTGTGATTGAGATACAATTTGTCCTGTTAAGTCAGAACCAGATATATAAGGAGTATTTTTACCTATAAATCTATCTATTCCAACATTTGAAGAAGTAAGAGCACTAGCTCCTTGAAAAGAAAAACTTTTATTTACTTTAAATGGAGTTACAACAACATCCGATGTGATTAATGACTTGTAAACACTCATTCATCCTAAAAATCTAATTTTACTCTAACTAATGATTCTTTTGTAAAATCTTTAAGTAAAGGTCTTGAAAGTTTAGCTACTGCTAATAATTCATTTGCATCATTATACATCCCAACTGTAGTCATATAAACTTGAGGATTATTTATAAAACTATTGTAAATTACTTCTCCAGTTGATCCTGATATAAATGATGGATTTTCTGAATAGTTAAATTCAGCATTTCTTGATCTTATAAAAACATAATCTGAAGTAACAGTTTCTTCAGAATTTAATTGAAAAGATGCTCCTCCTGATATGGCTGTGAATAAAATTTCTTGATTAACACCATTAGTTAAAGGGGAGGCTGTATTAGCTTCTACTCCAATTGAAGATGATATAGCCACACAATTTAATAATATTGTTGCTATATCTGGAAAAAATAAACCATAAGAACCTGAATTTGAAGTATATCCACCTCCTGAAATTCCTGAACCATTTGAACCTGATACTATTTGGAATACTCTAGAAGAACCTAAAAAGGTTTGAACTGATACATCATTTGAATTATCTGTTAATTCTAATAATCCTCCAGATCCTGATAAAGTTAAATTAAATGTTCCAGGGAATAGACTTTGTTTATATCTTGCTCTATCAGGTGATATTACCCAAAAATCTTCCATTTCAACTGCTGTACTACCTGTAGTACTAGAACATGGAGTTGTTTGACCTGTTGATCCTACACCTGTTATAAAAATAGCATTTTCATCTTCTAATATCATAGATCTGTATTGACCATAAGTTGTAGAAGATGGTGTTCTGTCTACATAAATTGAATCATAAGGTGTACTACCTGAGCCAAATTTATTACCATAAGCTATGTCAAATTGAACTTCAGCTTCATCTAAAGTTCCAGGTTCTTGATATATTGATAAATAGTAATCTCCAGTTGTGCTTGTTTTTTGTGTTGAAGATGTAAAAAATGATTCTAATGTAGGAACTCCTGTTGACCAAGCTACTCCTTGTATAGCATCTGCGCTTACAACAAAATCTTCAGCATCTAATCTTTTAAAACTCATGTTTTATATTTTAATTTGTTTTTGTAATTATAACAGGTATTGTTAATCTAGCTCCACTATCCAATCCTACAAAAGTAATTGTAGTGCTTAATTGAGTATTTGAACTAAATAAAGTATTAACTGTTGTAGCTCTTAAATTAATTTGTGACCCTATTACTGTTGAAGATACATTTGTACCTAATGTAGTGGTAGATGTTGTATTTTGAGTTGTGGCAGCTGTACTTTGAATTCCTACTCCATTAAATGCAGCCATAGTTCTAACGTCTGCTATAGTTGCAGTGTATCCTGATGTCTCTGTTAAGGTAGTATTACCTAAGTAATTTAATGTTTGTGGTGAAATTGCTAATGATGCCCCTTGTTTTAAAGTAATTGCTGAGTATCCTAAATCTAGAACTGGTAATTTAGCTGTACCCCTAGGTAAAGTAGCTAATTTATATTTCATAATTTGAGATTCATCTGGAAATGCTTCTAATAAAGGCATGTTCTCAATAGCTTGTCCATAGTAAGCAGAACCTGAAGCATGATTTGGATTGTAAAGTGTGTAATCTATTTCATCATCTGCTAGTGCAAATTGTGTAATTCTGAAGGAACCATCATTTTTTGCTAGTAACTCTCTACCTTTTTTTGTTAAGATAGCATCAACTGTTACAACTTGATTGTTTAAATATCCCATGTCTGTTTAATTCGTTTGTTATAAATATATATATTGTTAGTTTCTAATCCAAATTATTTTTAAATTAAATTATTTTTAGATAAAATTTCTTTAGCTTTTGATGGAAGATCCGGAGTTTCTGAAAATTCTATAGAAGTAGGAAATACAAGTCCTCCCGCATTTCTTACCTCAGGTAAATTATCAGGTAAACCATTAAATCCCCCATTAGTATTAAAAAATATATCTAAAAATATATCTCCTTGACTTCCTGTAGAAACACGACCAATTCCTGTATAATTTCCTGTATATGATCCTGTTGATGAGAAAGATACAGATTTAAATGTTAATGGTCCTGTTGGATCTCCAAATTTAGAACTAGGAAAAGGAATTGGATTAAATGCCTGTTTTAATTGTTCTATAATTAAATTATCTGAGGTAATTTCTAATAATTTTTCATTTGGGGTAATAAGATAAGAGGGTTCAAATCTTTGATATTTTTTACCACTACCTTGGGGATAAGTAGCTAATGCTTTAAAATAAACTGCGAAATTAGAAGAAATTGTTGCTGATGGAGTTTGGCCATAAGTACCTATATTAACAGGATCTCCAAAAGCTGTTGTTCCTGATTGAGGATTATAAACATTAAAATCAATTGTTTGATTTTTGCTACCATATGAAGGATTTAAAATAGATGTAATAGTAAAATTAGATTCAGGGTATGTTCCTTTAGTAGCAGTATAATTTTTTAAAGCTAAATAATTAGTGGGTATTATTTGAGATGTGTTGTAATCTATGTCTTGAATAAATGGATTAGGCCTTGATATTAAAACATTATTTTGTAATACATCACAATCTGAATTTGTAAATTTGTAGTCTAAATAAGGTTCTATAACAGCTTGTAGTTCTGTTCTATTGCCAACTGAGGAACTAACATGTAAAAAAGTTGTTGGATCAAAAGTTAAAGTGGTTATTAATGGTGATGTTGCTACAATTCTTAAAGAAGAACCAGGATCAAAGGATCCAGATGGTATAAACCATTCAACATTAAAACTTTCTGTATTGCCAGCTCCAATTGAAACTACTAAACTAACTAAAGATGGACCTGTGGTAAATGTAGGATTTACAAAATTTAAATTAGAATCTTGCAACATACATTCTAAAATAGCGTTACTGGAAGCATTAGCTGTAACACTACCTGAAAATTGTATAGAAATATCTTTTTGAGGATAAGTATTCCATTTTAATTGAGCTTTATCTATTCCATTTAATATAGAATCAGGACCATTAACTGGGAAATCATAACTTCCAATTGGAAAAGATTGAGTTATAGGTAGATATGTGAAATCACCTACACCTTTACTTTGTAAAAGAATAGGTGATGTTGTGTAACTACCACTAAAATTATAATCTAAAGTAGATGCATCTGGATAATAAATTGAAGATGTTGATTCATAATCTACAACATAAGAAAAATAATCTGTTTGTTGAGATATACCTATAACATTATACCTAGCTTCACTTCCATCACTCCAAGGAATAGTTATAGTAGTTAATGTAGATAAAGAATCTGTATTATCATTTCCATTACTATCTATTTTAGCTATTTTTATATATCTTGTGTATAATCCTGACATATTTTATTAAGTTTTATAGAATGCAATTGTGTACATAGCATTTTTTGTTGCGGCTGCATCTTTAATACTAATACCAACATAGTATTGACGTCCACTTGTTATTTCTCCACTATTATTTGTTACTGTTACTTGAAGTTGACCTCCAACTCCTAAAGAAAATTTAAAATCTTGAAAAGCATTAGTTGATCCTACACCATTTATATTAGAAGCTAAATTTGGTTGTTCTGGGAAAGCAGGGCTATCTCTAAATACATTATATGAATTAACATTTGAAGTTCCTGCACCTGATAGACCAGTTAATTGTAATCCTTCTAATGATAAACTAGCAGGTGTTGTTGTACCTGCCCCATTATTAAAGGCTGGTGCTAATCCAATATTAAAAGTTGATGGGAAGGAAATAATATCTATTGGAGTACCTAAAGATGGCCAATAATCACTTTCTTTGTAAACTTCCATATTTGTTTGTATGCTTGAAACCCAATCAGTTTCTAAAGAAGTATCTCGGTTAAAATTAACATTACTAGTTTCATGGAAAGGTAAACGGTTTCCTAAACTAGCAATAGCATTGTTCTCAGGATTTCTTGGTGAAAAACTAAATACATTACCATCAAGAGCATTAGTAGATGGTGAGGTTACACTTGAAGATACTAATAAGTTAAAGGCATAAGTTTCAGTATTTAAATCATTTAAACATATTGATTGAGTTAATGATCTAAATATTAAAGTATTATCTGATGGTGCAGGTGTTCCTGATGTGTCTTTAACTTCAGTTGTAAAATGATCTGATATATCATTTGCTCCATTAAGTGGTTGAAATACTTGAAGTGAAACTACTGTTATGTCTTGTATAACTTCTCCAAATTGGTTTTCAAAAATTATTTCTGCTTTTTGAGCTGGGTTTTGAGTTGAACTTACAAAATAAACAGCACTTCCAGAGTTATCTCTTTCATCAAAATCCCATACAATATTACCAGGTAATGGATTTTCTTGTAATGGAAGGTTATCTCCTGAATAAGTACCCATTGTATTTAATGTTAATCTCATTGTTGTTGGAGTATTAGGTATTGTTGTGGCTGGGGGTGGAGAAGGTGATGGCACAAATGATGAAGTAGCTTTTGGTTCATTAAATAATGAAATATAACCTGATGTTGGAGAATTATTAAATGATAAAAATTTTCCTTGATTATATATATCATTATTGTAAATTCTAACTCCATATATATCTAATCCTTTAGCCTCTCCAAAACAATCAATATTTAAATTTCCATTTGTTATTACTAGATTAGAACCTGAAAATATTCCATCATAAAATTCATCTTGATTATCATATAATTTAGTCACTGATCCTGATAATGTTGAGTAATTTTCAGACCAACTTTGTGTTATACCAAATCTATTGCTAGGACCTAATCCTAATGCTCCTGATGGGGATGTTTCTAATTCATTAAAAATATTGAATACTCCTCCTGCTCCACCAGATATTTCAACCATATCAATAGAACCTGTATATATTTTATTTTCAAATGATACTTGAGGTTGTGGATACTTATTTCTTTCTAATAAATGTTGTTTTACTACTAAACCAGATGCTAAACTTGTTCTTGCAGGTATAAAATCTTTTATCATTTTAAATAATGAATTATCAAAGAATTTAATTAACCTTACAAAATCAGTTAAATCATATTGTTTAATATATTTTTTAAAATAATCTTCACTTAATTCATTTAACTCTGGATATTTGTTTCCTTCAAATCTTTGTCTTGGATCACCTATATAATCTCCAATATTAAAATGACCTATTTGTCCTATAATATCATCATTAATTTGATTTTGAGGGGAAAAAGCAGCCTCTAAATAATTTATACTATCTGTATATGAAGCACTGTTTTCTGTTTGTTGAGTTATTCTTCTAAAAGCTGATAAAGTGTCTCCAGTAGGAACAACATTATCTTCAAATCTAATTTTATCATTGATTCTATTTTTTATACCAGCTGCTGGTTGGTCTAAAAAGAATATTTCAGTATTAGTATGATAAGTTCCTCCATTGTTATAACGAAAAGCATTATCTAAATAATATTTGCTATTTGAAGGAGCTATAAATGATGGTCTTATAGGTAGTGATCCTGTTACTCTTGGATGAACTGATTTTAAAGTGTTGGGTGGTATATCTTTTATTGTATCTATTTCACTTCCTAGAGGAGCCCTAAATATTAGTTCTTCAGGAGCACTATTAATATTATTTCCTTCAATAGATAAAGGATTCATTATATAATCCTTAAATACACTTTCACTTATTTGTGGTTTATAATATCTTATTTCTTGTAATGATCCTGAAAATCCTTTATATGAGTTAAAATTTATAGAAGATGAAGCAAAAATAGATTTAACTCCCTTTATCCAAACACCAGTATCTGCTCCACTAACAGAAGTACGAGCATAATGTCCAATAGAAGTTCCATCATTTCCATTATATATTTTATTACCAGCATGTAATTTAAAAGTCCCTGATTGATCAGTAGTAACCATAACTGACCACCAATCATTATTGTAAAAAGGTAGTGTTATACTAGCACTAATAGTAGGTTGAGTATTATTTGGTATAAATCTTAAATTAGCATATTGATAATAAGGATCTTTTATTGAACCACTATATGAACCACTGTCATTAACTAATGAACCAGAATCTAAACCTGATCCACTATAATCTAATAAAAGTTCAGCAGATGTACCTAGGTATGATATGTTCCATAATGATTGAGATAAATTTGTTACTCCAAAAGGAGATATATTTGATGATATCTTTTCAGATTTAAATCTAAGTTGAACTGTAGAAGCTCTATCATTAGGAGCATCCCATAATGGTTTAGCTTCCCAAGAACTAGATACAAAATTTAAATTAGGTCCTACACCTAAAGCAAAATTAAAATTATTAAAATATAAATCATAATCATTAGCATTTACTTGATCTTTACCTCCAAATTCAGATATTTTAAGTATAGTATCAGGTATACCATATGATGTTATTAATGCTCGTAATCCTGAAATAGTACCCTTAGATTTTAATAAATATGGTATATTATGATATATTCTTTTATATAAAGATTTATTAACATCATCTAAGGGAATAATATCATTTGAGGCTGATATTAATGTATCCACAAATTCAAATCCTGTAGGTACAGGCATTGACCCTGTAATTTCAGGAAAAGGAAATACACTTCCTTCAGGTGTTAATCCTAAAAATGCTGTGTATAAATCCTTATTAGAAAAATTATTTTGATATAATTTAACTCCAAAATCTCTAATAGCATCTGCCACTAAATCTTTACTAACTCCAAAATCTAATCTATTATCAGCATTGTATTTTTGAGTAACATCTTTAGTATACAACCAAATGTTATCATAATATTGAGCAATCATATCAACAAATAAATCATATTGTTGATTAGCTGGGTCTTCTCTTAAATACTCAGGTATAGCTTTTTTTAATTGATCAGGATTAGCATTGTCAAAATTAGAGGCAGATAATAATTGACCCCCAAAATTTGAATTATTTTCATTTACACTTCCTAACCAAGTTAGTACTTGAGAACTAGTAGTAGGATATAAAACATAAGGTGGCTCTATATTAGATTTTGGCCATGAAGCATTAGAACCACTATTATAATATAGAAAATATTCAAATTGATCAAAGTTTTCTATTATTTTTGATATGTTATTCTCTAATATTATTATACTTGTATTAGAACTTGTTACATTAGATAAAGCATTAGATTCAGATGTGTAGTTTTCTATTAATCCTATTTTATAATTAAAATTTTCTAATCTAGTTTGAGCTGAGCTAAAATGAACAAAATCACTAAAATTTGTATAGTCTACATTTATATTAATTGAAGATGAATTAAGTAAACTTTGAACTTGATTTAATGAACTAGTTAAAGCTCCTGATAATATATCATCTTTAGATAAATTTTGAGATGAATTGTTAACTTGACCTTTTATAGGAATATTGAAATTTGGTCCAGATATTTGTTTAAAATCATCAAAAGTTATAGGAATTATAGGGCATTTTACTTGAAATGCTTCAGGTTCATTTAAGGTAGTGACAACCCATAATAAGGATTTTATATCAAAATTTGATGGAAGAGGTTCATATAATTTAACTAATATTGTAGGATCATCAGTGGTTTCATTTTCTAATTTAATATTATTGGCTATTGTTAAATTATTGTCTCCAAAATTTAAGTAAAAATCTACAAAATAATTACTATCTTCTCTAAATTGGATAAAATTATTAGTTTGTTCTACTATGTCTAAATTTGATAATACACTACTATCTAACCTTATCTCAGTTCTATCTGGTGAGATTTCTGATATATATAAATTTGTAAGTTGGTCACCTATTCTTTTTGTTAAAAAATTATAATAAGCTATATATTCTCCTTGATTAAAACCTTCATTTGTAACATCATCTTTTGGAGATATATTAAATTGGGATATACTATCATTTTGAGCTGCTTTACCATCCTCTATAACTTGATAATCATCATAATTTAAATTTGAAGATATAATATTTTGATTTACATCATAAACATAAAATTCAATATAACTTGAACTTGTTAAAGATGTATCAATATCAAATTGTGTTATCAATGATACATCTTGATCTTCATATGTTTGAAGTTCAAAACTAATAGGATCTATAGGAATAACTTCAGCCATTATTGATTAATTGTTTGTTGGAGTTGATTGAGTTGGTCTTCTTGAATTTGCAATAATTCTTGTCTTAATTGAGCTATTTCATCTTGCAATGCTGATATTAATTCATTATCAGTTTCAGTATTTATATATTCACCACTAGTTTTAACTAAAAATTCATGAGAATTTGTTGAACCAATTTCAGGTATATCATAAAAAAGATCATTATACATTTTAAAAAATTCTTCAACTGTTGGTTGTTCATCAATTTGTTCTTGAATTGGTTTTACACCTATTTGTGAGAATTTATTATTAATAGTTTTTTCATAATCTTTTTTATTAAAAACCTCTTTATTTAAATTTATATTTTCTGCCATTATAATGCATTTACAACTTTAAAATAATAATTATCATCTAATATTAAAGTAGAACCATTTATATGAGTTTTAATACAAATTTTATAATATCTTTCAGGTTCTAATCCATTCATATATATATCAAAATAATTTCCATTAATATCAGAACTTAATTTAGTATATGTAGTATCATAATCTATAATAAATTCATTAGTGTCCAAATCTTTTACAGCATAACATGAAGAAGTAGGTAAATAATTTACTTCTGTAAATAAAGAAGATGTTGTCCAAACTGGTTTTGGATATTTAGGGGCTAAATTAAATCTAAATCTATTAACACTTTCAGGAGTAAAATAACCTGGATTTTCAGCTAATGAGGTAGCTAAATTTGTTGTTGTGACTATACTACCTGTAGCTGATCCAGTTAATACTGTTTTGTAATCTTCCCATTTAAATTCTAATTGTGGTGGGTATATGGTATTTGTATCAACACTATAAAATTGCATTACAGGTTGAATTTGAATATTTTCATTAAATTCAACTGAATTTTCCCATTTTGTAATAAAACCATTATTTTCAAAAGATCCACTATACCATTTTTCAACAATTGTTTTAACATTAACATTTAAATCTTTTGTTGATCTAGTGTCAAATGATTGAGTGACTTCATATTCTGTACCATCAGAACCACTATAATACCAAGCTCCACCCCCAGCAGAGGCAAAAGATAAATTAAATGAACTAGTAACATAATGATTTGTTGAGTCAGTTCCACTTGATGACCAAGCTACTCCAGAATCATAAAAATTTGGTGAAAGCCAAGAACAACCATCTGTTGTTTGAGGTACATCTAAATAAGTTCCAGTACCATTAAACCATGATTGAGCTAAAGGATGAACAGATAAATCTGTTGATTCAACAACTCCTTGAGCTGTAGCTATAAATGATCTAAAATTTACATTCCATTGTGAACCTGATATTTTATTATTTATAACATCTTCAATTTCTTCTTGAACAAATTCAGTTAAAAATCTAGCTACTTGAGGGTTAGAATCTATAGCTATATTTAAATTTGAAATTGTAGTTATAGGGTCTATCCCAGTATTCATTTGAGGATATAATGAATACATTGTAGCATCTTTATATGGAAATAATTTATAAATAGCCATGATTTAAAATGTTGAGTTAGATGGTAGTTCACCAGGTGAAAATGAATCTTCATATTTATCATTAGGAAGATATTGATGTACTTGATTATTTATTATAACACCATTTTGATCAGTTAAAGGACCTTGAGGTGTTGTTGTTTGATATATACCTGATGGTATATTTGAAGTACCAGCATTAGCCCTATTAGGTCCACCATTTGGATTAGGATTTTCAATATCTAAATTTGTACCATCTTTAAAAATGTTTCTTCCATTATTATTAATTTGAGTACCATTTATTCCAAAATCACTTTTAACACTTGATTGTAAACTATTAGTTCCAGAACCATTTCCTCCAGGTGTACTTGAATCTAAATAAGTATTGGTAGGTGAATACTTATGTCTATGATTATAATCAGGAAAGTTATTTGGACCCCCTAATGGTTGAGGATTTTCAACATCTAAATTAGTTTGATTTAATGAATTTCTTAAAAATGGTGCTAATGGCATAATTTAAATTTTTATAATGGTACTACTCTACCTTTAATATCTCTATTTGGGAATTTAACTTCAAATATTGAGGGATCCAAACTTGGGTATATTACTTGATTTTGTGTTGCAGATGAAATATCATAAGCATACTGTGAATATCCTGAAGTTGTTCCTGATTTATTTGTTATATTAATATTTTTAACTGTTTGAACTCCTTCTACATTATCTAATTTAATAAATAAATTTTTAAGTAAAATTGGTTGATTTATTTGAAAATTATCTCTTAAAAAATGTTGTTGTAAATTTAAAATACAATTTAATATAACATTATTATTATTAAAATTAGGTAAAACTACAATTTCAAAATCAATAGCTATATTAATAATAAAAGCATCTCTTATTTCTATACTGTCTCCTATCATTCTATAATTAGATAAATAAGTTCTTAAGTTCTTTTTTAAAGTATTTGTAGATGTTTGATATTGGTTTTGAGAGTTTTGAGATAAAATAAATAAATTTAGAGTTTCAATAGATGAAACTTGATCATCTACTAATTTTGGTTTTTCAATATAAGCTTTAGATATAGACCCAAATTCTGAAGGCATACTTAATGCCCTAATCATATAGTCATTCAAAGTAACAGTTCTCTGTTGAGTAGCAATTTGCATTAATGTATTTTGTCTAATTTCAGTTATAGTATCACCAGATGAACCACCATCAGCTACTTGAGGATTATTTGAAGCTAAAGTACCAAATATATAATTTGATGTTGTTCCATTTAAATTGCTATTATTAAATTTAATATTTGATGAATTTATTTTTGTTAAAACTCCACTAGTTACATTTGATTCAACACCACCTCCAGTTAAATATCTTACTGTTAAAGTAGTACTTGAAGGAGCAATACCATAAGTATTTGTAAAAAGGAAATTTGTAGGTGAATAAGCTGTTGTAAGTTTATCTTGTTCAAAAGGTAAACCTATACCTACATTATTAGGGTTTGGTGTAATTATTTCATCTATATCTTTTGGATTGCCTGCTCCAAATTGAATTTGGATATTTTTTTCTGAAATGAATCTTGTAGCAAAACGCCTTTGAACTTTTTTTAATTGAAGGAGATAAGGAACATCACCTGCATCAGCTGTATTATTAGGGTCATTAATGTTAGTATTTTTTATTTTATCATAAACCATTTCTTGACCTAAATAATCTACTTCATTCCATGTATATCCATCACTATCTGTTATATCTAATATTCCTATAATATTATTATCAGTTATATTAATTGTAGGAAATTGTTGTGGAGCTCCAAATGTAAAAGTTTGAGTATTTACTGTAGCAGAAATAGCTTTTCTTGTTTTCTTTAAAAGATAATATTGAGGGTCAGTTCCTGCTATTTGATAAATTGATACTTCAGTTGGATCTAATGAGCTTGAAAATGAAAAATCACATTTATCCTTCATTAAAAATGATATTTTATTGTTGGAATTTGATGTCACTGTAGTATTTTCTTCTATTGTCATAGTATAATCATAGTCAGGAACATAATTTCCACCAATTAATTTGGAAGGAACTTGTTGAAATAATTCTATAGTAGCTTGAGCAGCTCCTGTAGCTTTAGGTTTATAACCAAACATATAAGCTAACTCATATAAATTATTTGTTTGTCTAGCAAATTGGGTAAATGTTTCTTGTAATTGATTATCTAAATAAAAAGACATTACATCACTTACATAGGCCGCCTGTTCCATGAACATCATACCAGGTGATGTTGGTGAAAAGTCATTATAAGTGTTAGGAAAATAAGTTTGTGAAAACTCAATTAATCTAGTTCTTATATCAGAAAAATCTCTATTTAAATATTTTACATCTCTATCTACAGCCATTATCCAAAGTTTATTTCTAATGTATCACTAATATTAGTATTTATAACATTATAAGTTAATGATACTGTTATTGTATTTAAATCTTCTTGTCTTAATATTTCTAAATTACCTACAATTATATTTGGAAAAAAATCACCTAAATCAGATTGAATTCTTTCTTCTAAAAAATCTAGATTATCTGTTGTAATTTGTTCAAAAATAAAATTTCTTAAACCTCCTCCAAATGTTGGATTAAGAGGTCTTTCACCTTCATTAGTTAAAAAATAGTTTATTAAATTTGATTTAATTGCTTCTTTTGTAGTGTAATTAGATTGAAATACTCCAGGTGCTGAAAAAGGTATATTAACTCCTACAGCAGCACTTTTATTAAAGTCAATGGGGAATATTTGTTGTGCTTCAAATGCCATTATTTATTTGTCATTAATCCCATTATTTGATCCATTCCAACTTCACCAGCTGGTAATTGACCATTTGGAGATGTTGTATCTATAGTTCCTCTAGGGTTAAAAGTTTGAGCATGACTACTATTTAAATTTAAAGCTGTTTCTCCTATAACATCCATATATTTTTGTTTTTTTTCAATTAATGAATGTTGAGTAACAGGTTTTGATGTTACTGGTGGAGGAGTTGTAGATGTTATATCTTTATTTTCCACTATGGGATTAGAAGCCACAGTATTTATTTTAGGTGCTCTTACAGCCTCTAATAAAACTTCTTTTAGCTCTTCTTGTATAGCTTCTTTTACAGCTTCTTTTATTAACTTTTTTAATAACGTGGTTTTCATTGTTTGTTTTTTATAAATATTGTACTAATCTGCTTTTAAATCATTTTGTTGAATATAAAATATTAACTCATCAATTAAAATTTGGTCATTTGATGAAAATGAAGGTTCACCTTTGAGCATTATAATTCCTTGAGAATTTTTAGCTATAGCTTGCCTTCTTTTTAACCCTCCAATAGTTACATTATCTACACTTACAGTATCCATTTCAAATCCATTTATATTAGTAACTACAGGTGATAATTGTTGAGATTGTTCTTGTGTTGAATTTAATAATTGTTGAGATACTGATATTTGGGTTTGTGTTGTTTCACCTATTTCTTCAGCGCAACTTTGAATTAAAGCATCTAAAATATTTAATAATAATAAAACTTTTCTAAGTTCTTCAATTATTAATCTTAATTGTATTGTTCCTCCACCTAATTTAGATTTAAAAACTTCTATTAAATCTTCAAATTTTTCTATTAAATCTTTAGCTATTAAAACAGGACCAACTGGGTTAGGTGTTGCTACTGTTGATGGAATAAAAGATTGTACCCCAACATATATTTTAGCTGCAATAATTGCATCTTGTGCTGTATTAATAGTAATAGGGGGTATTTCCAAAAATTTATTTATTGAATTTATACTTGTATAAAGATTATTTAATTGTTTAGTTAGTTTGTTTTTTTTATTAATAATTTTATTTAATTTTTCTAGATTAGAAGGACAAGTTTTAGGAAGATTAGTAATATTTTTAAGAACCTCTTCATTAAATTTTGTAACTCCAAAAGCTACTACCATTTTTAAAATTGCAGGTATTAATCTATCTTGAATAGTTCTAAATAATTTTTTTAAAAGATTAGATATAAAATCTTTTGGTGATTCTTCTTCTAATATTGCTTTTTGAGTTTCTGTTAAAGCTTTGTTTTCTATAATTTGTTCTTCTAGTTCTTCTTCAATAGGAGTTAATTTAATATATCCTAAATCTTTTATAAAATCACCATTACCTTTAATTAATTGAATTGGATTACTTTGAGAGTAATCTTGAGCACTGACTATAGCTGTAAATTGTTTAAGTTTTTTTCCTGAGATGTTTGGAACTCTTGGATCACCTTTTGATTTTAAATATTCATATATTTTTCTATTTTGTAATATAACTTCATCATCACGGAAATTACCTGTTGGAATAATTCCAGCATCAACAGCATCTAAAATATCACTAGGAGTAATAAGTTCTCTAATTTCTATATCATTTAATTCTTTTGAGGATTCAAATGATTCATCATTAAATTGAATATTTAAACTAAAAGTACCATCAGTTTGAGAAGTTGCTTTTTCTTTTGAATCTGTATCTGATTGTATACGAGCTCCAGGTATTGGGTTTTTTGAA